>Ga0126329_10000224_pt1 | contig 11468 bp, 4 predicted proteins | sample InaspJWI85metaG_FD_104915 | JGI IMG/M metagenome (GOLD analysis project Ga0126329, IMG submission 104915) | Marine gutless worms symbiont microbial communities from Oahu, Hawaii - Inanidrilus sp. 2 OAHU.JWI-85 metaG | ecosystem: Host-associated > Annelida > Digestive system > Unclassified...
CAGTTTTGGTGGTAAATAATTCCACAAGCCACCATGTGCATATTGGACTGTCTATTAGTGTCAGCAACCATATTTTACACGAATAAAGCCAAAATATGAATGGGCGTCGTAACATCTTTACACAGACCAGGTTATTGCCTGGCATTATGATGATTCTTTTACTGTTGTGCTGTATTATATGGTACTGTATTATTGGTTGACACCTATTGCTTGATGAGGAGATTAAGTATTGTCAGGTAGAATATTGTATCAGATTAGATGTTAAGGTAGTGGTCTTGTTTTGTCAGTTGATTGACTGCTGTGTGTGCACTGCATACTGTCCCTGTTAGGCATTTTCCTATACTGATTGTTTTTAGACCGTATCGGATACATTGTATAGATGCAACTTATTGCTATGCATGTCACACGTTCTGTAGTGTGTTTACCCATTCAGAGAGCAGTGTGGGATTTACAGTGTTGAGGTTACTGCTGTAGGTGGAGAACATTGTGAGTTGTCTGTGGTCTGTGCTTGACGAGCTCGATGACCTTACGTCTTCAACAAACAACATTCTTGAACTCCTGTCTTCCATCTTAGTTCATCCACAGTTTACCGGCTCCGGGTACATTTACTTGTTCACTGCCTCTACAGTTTGTTTATTATGCAGTAACATGCAGTTTTAGTTTGCTGAGTCTTCAATGACATTGGAAAGGGCTTGTGTTGTGGTCAAAAACGTTTACCTCCATGTCTGTTTTAACATACATTTTCCAGGAGAAGATGGGTTAGACAGTTCTCTCTTGGTTTTCTTCTCCATTTTCCAGCAGAGAATCTTTGAGGATAAATGGCACAGATTTTTTTACCAGCTGGATGTTCTTACTGTTGGTTGAGCGTCAGGAAGAGCATCCGACCTGCAAAAATCGAGTGGTGAGGTATTGGTGTGATTACCTGTCTGGAGTGAGGTGCAGATTGTTCGCATGTGGTTCAGCTGATGCCACTGCCATCCCAAAGCCCCATCATCTCTTGCCTAATTTAAATCCAGACTGGTTGTACCTTTCTGATACCCGCTTTCCCAAGTTGTCCTGTCGGGCATCCGTCAGTCTGTCCCTCTGTCCCATCATTTGGCTGCTGCAGCGGGTTTGCTGCTATGAGCCTGTCGGGCAGGAGATACCAGTCGATTGCTGCATGGCAGGCATTCAACAGCAAATGCGAGCAGTGTCACGTTGTCAGCTGACATAGGAAGCTGAACACAGACTTGTTTAATGATTATTTTGTATACTTCTTGTAATGCAGCGAGCAAGTGTAATTGTGGTGAGTGTTTATGAATTGGAACTGCTGTACTGTCAATAATTCCTGGTTGCAGAGATGGGTTGACTTCTCCTGTTCAGTTAATTCCAAAACTGTGGCCCTTCTTACGGCACAGCATTGGATCAGTTCGTCGAGCAACCCTGCGAACTCTATCCGTGTTGTTGGCAAAAGGAAAATTAAAGGTTGGTGAATTCCGTTAATACAGAAATCTTTGGACAAACAGTCCTTGTTTGAAGGTGCACTATCAGTATACTGTCAATCCAAGATTGATGCTTATGACCAGTTACTATCTTATTCTCCACTGTCATACAAGTCATTGTTCAGCTATTGTCACCACTACCACTGGTTGTTGGAGGTTGTCTTTGACCAGTGAAAGCTTTTTTAATTTTTAGCATAATAACTTTAAAAGTTATTGGTAGATTTTTTTGGTGAAATTTGGAGAATTGTTACTTTATGCACCCAAGAAGAGCAAATTAAATTTTTTTAAATCTGCATGTTATTGTATGCATTTGTTACATTTATGTTTCTTATCATGCATGCATGTTGTGAGGCAAGTTTTGCCAGTCACTTTATAGCTATATGTGTGTTGTTAACTACAGAATTCTGCTGAAACTAGTGCTTCCATTTCTGCTGTGCTTCCTGATGCCATGCGATATATTTATCAACAATGTCTCTTGGAAGCTGACCATGAACTTCTTCCTTCAGTTATTGCGGTTTGTTGTTGATTAATACTGTGTGTTGATTTTACTGCTGGTTATGTATTAGGAATGGCATCTGATCTGTAACTGAAAGTCACTGGCAAGCTGGTTGAGAATGTCTCTACCCGGACGCGTGCATGGACACAGGCACGCATGCACTTACATGCAGATGGACGTACAACCCAAAGACATATTCGTAAGGCCTGTCTGTAGAATGGTGGAGGCATAAAAGTGTACTACAAAAATTGTGGTCATCATATGGACAAATATTTAGCTAACATATACACCCAAGAAAATGGCCGTTACATCTGTATTCAGTAACATGCATATGACATTAGTCAGGTTAATACTTTTATGACTTACTGTATACAAGATGCATATAAATTTTCTCTATTGCTTTTTGCTTAATGTTTAGTAACAGCTAGGTGTTTTGGCATGAAAATTCACTGCACTTAGTGTCATTGCCCTGTTTCTTTGAAATATCCCTTACAATGACAAAATTTTGCATTTTTAAACATGACACTGCCAATGTTCAATATGGTCTGCTTGGGAAAATCAGTAACCTAAATCTTCCATCTAATAGCATCCAGGTGTGTTACAGCATAGCAGTGAATAAGAATGATATTCATAAATGAAAAAAAATGAAGCTTATGTTTCATTTTAAAGCTCGTAGTACTTTAAACCTGGCTGTATTGTCAAAGCTTAGTTGTTGGACACTTATCACTATTATGTTGGTACTGTATATATGCCAAAGAAAACTAATTTTGGCAGACTGCCTGAAGTAAAAAAATGGCCGTGTAGTGTTTCATGCAGAGCAGCCACTGCTGTGCAAACAAGTCATGTTCTGCCAAGAGAGACCGCCAATATTGTATTTATTTATTAAAATGGTACTTGGTGTTTATGTGTATGGAAGTTTAGAACCATTCTCTTGCTTATGCTATTTGTATTTGTAGGCTTGGAGTGAGCTGATATCTTGTTGCAGTGTCAGTGAATTGTTGGTTGTTGCGGAGCCTGTGTTCAGTGTATTTATGTGCCTGGTGATGCAGCCGTCCAATGTGCCGTTTGACCAGGGCTTACTTGTAGATGTGCCAAAGCATGTTGTCAAGGTATGTGCTGTTAACATGTCAATTTATTTGAACCACTTTGCAGTCTTCTTATATTAGCCGCCACTGTTATAACATAAACGAAAACAGCTGCATGAAAATTTTAGTATAGTTATGTTGCTTACATGCTTCAGTATATTTAATTTTTCTAGCCTGTTTGCATTGTAGTCTGAACTCTGTGTAAATTGCATGTTCTTATTGCTGGTGTAAAGTTTATCAGTACCAGTAGAGAAAGGTATTTTTTTTCACAGACTGTAAAACATTTTATCTGGAGTGCTGACATTTTGTTGATGTAGGATCAATCACCAAGCAATGCAAAGCAATATGTGGACGTGCCTGTACAACAGAAGTATTACATTGGAGGTGCAATGGTGCGAGAAGAGATGGCCTCTGAGCAAGACATCATCGTGGTGCATACCCGCCTCACTGCCGCTAAGTGAGATTAAATGTGGTCTCATTCATCTAGACATTTTTATCCAACACAGTCATAGGCTTATTATATTAATTGTTATTTGTCACATGCTAGCTTTGCCAATATATAGTATAATTACACACCGTTAATGCGTAGTCTGGATATACATGTATATTTTGTTATTTTACAGACTCTACCAAATATTCATTTGCTAATTTGTAATATGTACTTATTATGATTAATTTTTCTCTAAAATATGTATAGGTGTTGCTGGTGATTTGTTTGCCGTTGTGTATAGACTTCTTGGCATGCTGTTGGCACAAGTCGTGGACATTTCTCTCGTCATTCAGGAAGGATCTCCAGTTGATCTTCTCAGTCAGCTGTTTATTTTCTATCTCGGCTCACGATCGGCTTTGCAGAAATGTTGTACAGCGCACGTCATTTCTGAATGGGCTGCTGCTGTGAAGGTATTCTGCTGCACACATCTGCCTGTCATACACAACAACAACCACCACCATTTTACTTCCATCATAAAGGTCAACCTGCATTAGTCGGCACCTCCGGTTAAGAAATGGAGGATTTTGTTGGTGCAAAGTTTTACTGCCTGCATGCCCATGCTTACGGCAACTAGTGCATTCGGATTAGGGAAAAGGTGCTGTAGTTCTCCTAGACAACGTTGCCTACGCAGTCTCCGTACCACATCTACCTGTAAATACCCTGTACATTAAGTTGTTGAAAATCAAAGAAAAAGTACACTACATTAAAATGAAAACACTACTACTGCTACTACACCCTTTAATGGCCTCTATTCCAGGACAACCTGGGTAAACCGGTACCAGAAAGGTAAAACCAGTCTGGATGTAAATGAGGCAAGAGATGCTGGGGTTTGGGGATTACAGTGGCATTAGCTGTACCATATGTGAACAATCTGCACCTTGCTTCAGACAGATAACCACACTAACAGCTCATCACTCAATTTTTACAGTCCGGATGCTTTTCTTGACACCCATCCAACAGCATCAAAACACTGAAGTCAATCCTGCGAGAAGGCACATACTCCCTTGTGTCAGCTGTCCTGCTCCAGTACCACAAATATTCTTCGCTTTTTGAAATTTTGTTAAGTGGCATTCAGTAGTGACACCTGGTCTAATCCATGACTACTCGATACTCACTGACAGTGTACTGCCAGAACTGTTGTGCTTTAGAAGAAGACTTCCTGGGTGAAGGTAGTGATGAAAGTGGGCATGCACAGTGTTACAGGCATTTTTGCATGCATGACTGTTATGTATTAATGTTATGCATTCATTGTCTATTTAAGCTCTCTGTAATGCTTGCTGGATAATTAACTAATTAATTAATCTTCTGTTTTGTTTCATGGAGACAGTAAATTTAACACTGTTCTGGAGAACTACAGCTTTTTCTCCTTAATTCAGATGCACTAGTTGCCATCAGCAAGGTCATGCAGCCAGTAAAACTGTGCTTTAACAAAATCTTATCAATATCACCTGGGGGTGAAAGCTAACACAGGTTGACGTGTATAGTGGCTGTAAAACAGTAGTTGATTTTGTTAGCTGCATTGCATGACAAAAGCAGATGTATAAATACCCTGCACTGGTCTTGTTTTTTCTAGTTATTCTTCTTGGGCATTATGGCAACTCCTCATTCAAGTCTGGTTTTAGGTGTGTAGAGTATGTGCATACATGTGTCTGTCTTTGACTGTAACCAGCAGTCGTCAGCAGCACAAAGTGGCCATCTGCCAGACTCGCTGAGTGCCAAGCTACATGAGTGTCTGGAGGAGTCGATTTACTATGACGAAGTGCTGCTTGCATTCAGTCGACTGCAGACCGAATGTCGAGACTTTGTCAGTCTGATGCAGACTTGTGGCGCTACAATCAGCACTCTAGACTACATGCCCGAGTAAGTCTTCTCGTGGTTCTCTATGTTCACATCTAAATACATCCATTTTCCCAGTTTTACATGATTTTGCCCTGACAGGATTTGTATAGGGTTGTTGAACTGCCTGGATGCCCCAAGGTAGTCTGAATTGCTGTAATTATTTTAAGCCACGTCATGACATTGTTTTTCTCTTTGTTGTTTTTGTTGGAATTAGTTTTGTTGACTACTTCTGGTTGTCCGTATGTTTGAATGATGGTTGAATGCTTATGGATGGTTTGTTTGTGTATTAGCTGTGTGCTGTCACTGGATCAAGCCAGCACACTGTGCAGTTCAGTGTTTGATTCAGTCCGAACACAGCTGTCTACAAAGAGTTTGGCAGTGCTTGAACAGCGACGGACAATGCTGCAATCTGCTGTGTCTCAGACTGCTAACGATCAGCTAACGCTTACAAACAGGTTGTGAAATCAGTTCCATGTTTGCCTGTAGGCCTCAGAGGGCTGACATGCAGTAAATATTGTGAGTTCATTTGCGCAGAGAAACTTTTTGATGGCATTGTGTTAAAATTAGTTAAAACATGTAAAGTAGTTACTAATCAAGTAACTGAATAAAAAATTAACAGAAAAATTTTAGTTGCCGATATTCATGTTGTAGCGAAATTGTACTAACTTTGATTCCTTGGTGAGGCAAAGGACACAGCTTTTTCTTGAGTAAGTGTACAAACTACAAGCACAGTGTATCAGCCTTCTTGCTGTGCAGAAGGCTTTGTTGTCGAACAGGTTGTATTGTAAATAAACAGTGATCATTGATGTCTTATGATAATTTACATTAAGCTGTCTTGGACATCCAAACTTAGTAAACTGAAGTACAATAAAGTATACAAGTATAGCATTTCACAATGTAACATTGCCACACCGCTATGGGAACTCACATGCCATATGAGATGACACAGTGTTACCCGCCACCTGGCAGAGGTGACATTCCTGCCTTTACCCCAGCCAAAGCTGGTACTCGATTTAGCGACTTCTGAGGGATGCAAGGCTGACTTGATCTTAGCAATAAAGGTGTGCAGCCTGTGCCCAAGACTGCATATCACAGTGGCATTTGCCATAAACACAGCTGTCCACGGTGGGATCCGGACCTTGGTTCTCTCACACCGCAGTCGGGCATGCTAACAACTAGGCCACTGGGACACTACAGTGAAAAGCAGTAAAAATAAGTTTTAATGTTATTAAAAATTAATTTCTAATTAACCTTTAATGACAGGTGACTGACTGTAAGAAAATTTTTAACTTATTTACCAACCCAATTTTGCATAGGTTGTAACTTACTACAAGACTATGCTAGCGTAACTCAACTGCCTTTTACAGACTGTGTGCACAATTGATAGTTGTAGAACACTCCTTTCTCCACCACTGACTTTGCCATATGTGGTTTTCGTTACTCAACGCATGCTGTCTAGAACTCGCTGTCTATGAAGGCCCTTTAAATCCATTACTAACAGTATTCATTTCTAGGCAAAAACTCACCTTTTCGTTGTGGCCCACAGTATCAGATAGTAATGACCTGTTATGGTGATTGATGTCACGTGGTGACTGTTACATCAGGGTTCAGGCGAGTATAGCAGAGGCTGTGGTGAGATGGAATTGCTTGCCAGGCAAGATGAATCCAGTCGTGCGCCCACTAATGGATTCACTCCGACGTGAGGAAAATTTTGAGCTTCAGGTTAGCCGCCTCGCATTTGTTGACTTGGCATGCTTTTGATGTGAAAGTCAGGCTATGTGAGCTGTTGATCTGTTACTGCTTGTGACATTATGGAGATTCTTGCTAAGGAACCGCAGGTGTAGTAAAACTAGGTGTAGGAGAATGTTTGTGAAAGATCTTAAAATGGACACTATGAGAACTTAAGGTCCAAAGATTAACACTAGAAAAACAAAACTAAAGATTGGTTGTTCTGAAACATATAGGTTACAACAGAAAGGTAAATGTATTTACAATAAATAATGTGTTAGTAATAACTAGATTTCTGCACAAGCTGTCACAAATGGGTTAAGAAGCAATGTAATGGTGTATAAAAACATCCATTCAATGGCCTCTTTTCCACGACAGCCTGGATAAGTTAGTACCAGAAAGGTAAACAATTGTGGATTTTAATTTTGTCCATAAAGTACTCATGCCTCTTCGTCACCAAACTTTCTCTTCTAGAGCAAATAGAGGAAGCCATTTTACTGGGAAAACGGCAATTAAAACTGAGGACAGGGGTTTTTGTGTTATGCCTTTATTGAGTCTTTGTTTTCTTTGCAACTACCGTGTGATCAGCTAGAAGACCCATGTTCAGAATGACTTACATGTATCATGTAGTCTGTTGTTGATATTATTGTTGGCAGGAAAAAGCAGCCTGCAGTCTCTCAATGCTGGTGGAATGCTGTGTCTCTCGAGAGTCTAGTCCGAATGCTAAGATTGTCAAGAATCTCTGTTCGATGCTTTGTTCAGACCCACGATACACTCCAGTTATAACTCAGGACTCTGAAGATCTTCCAACGAAGTCTGTCCAAGGCATGTGGGCAGTTTGTACTGAATGTCACATATATGTCTATCTATTGTGTGCCTTTAGTGCTTTGACACTGTTGGTTGGGCGACAGGAAGGGCATCCGGCCTGTGAAAAACTGAGTGGTGGGGTGCTGGCATGGTTATCTGTCTGGAGCGAGGTGCAGACTTGCATACAGCCCAGCTGATGCCACTGCCACTCACTGTCTCTTGCTCCAGTAAAATCCAGATTTGGTTTACCTTTCTGGTACTGGCTCACCCGGGTAGTCCCGGAAAAAGGGCTGTTAAATGGATGTGTGGTGTGTGTATTGTGTGGCAGAATCTTAAAGCAAAAAAGTCAGTTAACACTATTTTTTATTTTGGGAATGAAAACTATTAGTTGTCTGTGGCACCACCCACGGTTGTATGTGGGAAAGTGTCTGTGCTGAATGCTGACGGCTGAAGTTGAGTTGTTTGTGAACTGAAACTGAAGCCGTATGGGCTCCAGGGCTGTAATTCACCAGGATTCATTTGTTGATTTTGGCAATATATATGTCATTTGCTTTTTGCCTTCAGTGCTTTGATGCTGTTGGTTGGGCGGCAGGAAGGGCATCCGGCATGTAAAAAACTGAGTGGTGGGCTGCTGGCATGGTTGTCTGTCTGGAGCGAGGTGCAGACTTGCATATGGTCCAGCTGATGCCACTGCCACTCACTATCTCTTGCTTCAGTAAAATCCAGATTGGTTTTACCTTTCTGGTACCGGCTCACCTGGGTAGTCCCGGAAAAACGGGCCGTTAAACGGGTGTGTGTGTGTATAAGTCATTTGCTTGCTTACTTAGCTTTTCTACTTACTCTTTCCTTACTTATTCGCTTTCTTTCTTATCTACGTCTTTCAGAGTGGGCCATGTGTCTTGAGGCCAGATGTTATGAAGGTGACTAACCTGGCTTTAGTTTTTTGTGTTCATTTTTTGTTGTAATTTATTTGGTTGCGGATGCATGTATGTTTGTGCCTTTTTGGTGTGTTTGATTTTTTTTCAGTACTAAGAGATGAGATGTAAAACCTCGACTCAGTCAATTGTGAACTGAAGCCGAAAGTTAAAATATTTTGTTTGACAAGAATAATAGCTATAACAGTAATTTTTCTATAGTAGAATGTGCATGCTGCTAAGTGCATGCTTTGACTGAATGGTGTACTATTTAGTGACCATCACTTTGCTATGGTAGATGTGAATAACTTGCATAGAACAAAGATGAGCATTCGCTGAACTATAGTTTCAGTGCATTGTATGTTTCCACTTTTGTTTTTTATATTTTGATTTATTTCACATTGATATTATCGTGATTCTGTAGTACAGTTTACTACTGTGGTTAGAAATGTTTTCGGTGCTGTGGCGAATATGTAGCTGTGTTAATGTGATTTTATATGGTTTTCAGATTGTGAAGAAACTGATGCATTGCCATGTGTGTCTGGTGGCATTCTTACACTAAATATTCAGCAGAAGGTAAATACGGAATTGTAGTGTTATGTTCTTGAATGCGTAGATTGTATTGCAATTGATGTTGATGAGAGTTTGTAGTTGAGTTGTTGGCGACCGCCCCGTGTGGGCTCAGGGGCAGTGTAGAATAAGCCCACCTCGTTTCCTGGCCGAGTGTTGTAAGAGGCAACTGAACCAGGTTAGTTTAGTTTTGCTGTATTTTAGGTTGTCTGCTTTTTCTGATTTGTGTTTGTTTATCTGTATTTTCCTGTACTGTTTTGTTTGTCAGTATCAGTCCAGTGATTGGCTGTGAAGACCGCCTCCGAAATGACCTATACTGTGTCGGGTGGGGCGGTAAACTCTACTCAAACCAAATCAAACCATGTTGGCGACAAACGTACATCAGTCGGGAGCTGCTATAAATATGTGGCAGACATAGCGTTATAAATTTGATTAGATATTTATAGTCATGCTGTGTGTGCTTCAAACAGATTGACTGTGGTTCTTTGTAATACAATTGTTCAGAATTGCCGCATTGATGCTGTTATGCTGAATTTTTTGCTGATATTTTGGTTGATTGACAGTCATATGAACCTGGCCGAGGACGTCGTCCAGCAGTGTTCAGACCTGTGCTGAACTGGCTTAGTTCCGACACTTGTTTAGATGCTGTGCTAAGTGAAGATGATGACAAGGTTGCATTCTTTATGATTACATTATATCACTTGAATAACTGTTGACATGTGTTACTTGAATAATATAGCTGCTTTTTGGTGCTTTGACGCTGTTGGTTGAATGACAGAAAAAAACCTGTGCTACTTATCCACTTATCTCAAATGCCGTTCTAGAACATGTGAAATTATAAAACTGAGAAGAATGGGTTTTATCTAAAATATGCTTTTAAAACAGGTGTGAATACTATGTCTGCTTTGTATGCATACATATTACAACTGTTTACAGCCATTATATAGTTTGGCATGTTATCCAGCACCTACAGTTAAAAACTGGGGGATTTGTTGCAGCAAAGTTTACTGCCCTTGCCAGTGTCTGCTAGTACATTCGGATTAGGGAGATGTCATTTGCTCGGTTGTGGTAACTACATTGTCTCTGTACAATAACGCCATCTCTGTACTCTGTATTTGCATATTGTGTTTACATTTCTTTGAATCACTGAATTGCCTGCTGTTAATTCGCATTCATCAGTGTTTTTTCATTGCAGCTAATCGTGATGATTTGCAGTCAGTGATGCTTGTCTGTGGTGCAGTCCAAGCGACAGTTGCTGGTTCAGCGACGTGGAGCTACACTGGCCTTGACGGCCATTGCAAGAGATGCTGCTGATGATCTACAGGAAACGTTACCTTCATTCTGGGATGCTATGTTTGGTCCACTTGCTGCAGTTTCCAGTAAGTGAAGTTGCTTTGTTTTTATGCCTTTGCCCATCCTGGAGATGTGGTCAGAGTCATCATGTTTTTGGGTTGCCCATCCTTCTGTGCATATGCATCCTTATGGATGCTTTTCTGATCACATTGCAGTTGACTTCTAGTTGTAACTCGAGTCTTTTGTTGAGAATTTTGTGATTCGACGGCATGCATTTAATAAGATACAGACTCATTTCGTGACGCTGATTGATCTGGCTGCTTTATATTATGTACTGTATCTTATGTGTTGCACCTGTGTCATTCGTGTTTTTGCTCTTAGGTTCAGCGGTGAACAAGTGTAATGTTACTCAAGCTCAGGAGCTTATTAGCTCTCTGCAAGTGCTTCAGGCTGTTACACCTGCTGTGCATGTATCGTTGCATCCACAGGTTACTCTGTCTTACATATAAATTCTTTTGGTGTCAACTAGTAATGTTTTGAATTTTTATCCTGATGTCTTTGAGAGATGTACAGTGTGTCCCAATTGAAGTACCCCAAAATTCACACACACACACACACAACCGTTTAATGGCCCTTAGTCCAGGACTACCCGGGTGAGCCAGTACCAGAAAGGTAAAACCAATCTGGATTTTACTGAAGCAAGAGACAGTGAGTGGCGTTGGCATCAGCTGGGCCATATGCAAGTCAGCACCACGCTCCAGACAG
>Ga0126329_10000225_pt1 | contig 11421 bp, 4 predicted proteins | sample InaspJWI85metaG_FD_104915 | JGI IMG/M metagenome (GOLD analysis project Ga0126329, IMG submission 104915) | Marine gutless worms symbiont microbial communities from Oahu, Hawaii - Inanidrilus sp. 2 OAHU.JWI-85 metaG | ecosystem: Host-associated > Annelida > Digestive system > Unclassified...
CCGACCTGACGGGTACCGGAAACCGATCAGAAGAAGTCATAAAGTGATATTGTTTCGTTTATGATAGTATATAATTACGATGCGGACTTAGAGGTGTCAGACACCTGCGTCCGTAGTTCTCCGTTGAGTTGAGTTGAGTTGAGTTGAGTTGTCTCAGTCAGTCCAGATAATAGGCCTAACTTTTGAAAAAGTGACCTCTATCCTAGTTAACTGGCATGTTAGTTTTAACATGACCTGGTTAAGTTTTGTAAATTGCTTCCGACGACACAGCAGTACGGCGGTCAGCAACAAGTGTCATGTTGTCAGCTGATATAGGAAGCTGAACACAGTTTTGCTTTACTATTGACGCAGTTAATACTTGGTTAATACACGTGAACGTGCGTGACATCACGCCGCTGATCTGCATGGGGATCGAAGGACTGGGGCATGGGAGGGGAGAGAGGCACACGGTACGTGAACGTGGGAGAAGACAGGAGCCACGGTAGCAGCATACAGAGCGTACTGTCGGCGATATCGACATCGGGATCTAGCTCTGCTGTCAGTGACCTGAAACATAATTACAGGAGTTGTGAGTTGTCATGTTATGAGCTGTGTGCGTTGGCTGAACTGCATGCGGCGTTGATTCAGCTCCCGGCTCCTGGATGAGTACAGATGACTAACTCAGCTAAGACTACTGGTCGGTGCTTGGAATGCCGGTGGTAGCAATTGGTGGCTCCGACTAGCGAGTGTTGAGCTGAGCTTGCACATTCATTCACGAGGCGACAGAACGCCTCGCTGCCGCCGCACAGACTGATCCATCCTATTCGCCAGCCTCCGCCAGGTGGCGCAAATGTGCACCCGCAATTAAAAGGTGGTTCCACGCAACTTCGCTTCGAGCGGCATTTCGATCGGTTAAACCGCTTTTGCTGGGCTGACTGACGGTCGTGACCAACACAAAGACACGAAAGACCACGAAACGTCAAGACATTTGTAGGAAAGGCTGCATCTACGTGCTGGCGATGCGGCCTAAAAAGGAATCGCGGTGCATTCACTGCATAACAACTATATCTGTGTGGGATGAATCATAATGAGCCGAATGCTGTCGGTTTCCACTGCCCATTCCCACCAGGCTGTATAAGGCTATAGCTCCAATCTGGGGATGGATCGACACTGATCCTGAGTGCGATCAGAGTACCGAATTGAATCCAGTAGTTTACTCACACACAGTCCCAGGTGCGAAGTATTGCCATCAGCGTGTATGTTTGTCTGTCTCGTTGTCTGTCTTCTCGCGTTTATCAAAAACCACATGTCGAAACTTCGCGAAATTTTCTGTGCGTGACACATGCGGCCGTGGTTCAGTTCTCCTCTGACGACGAGGCAGTAGGCTATGTTATGTACTTCCGGTTGCGTGGATGACGTCATGTTTCAAATAATGTATGCCATACGGCACGTGGCGTTGATATATCAATGTGGGCGCCATGCTGCAGCCATGTAGTCATAAGTTTCCAACGAATGCGTTAGAGGCGTCATGCTGTTATCGTCGTATACAATGGCAGAAAATTGAGCACCGGCGAGAAGTCTATTATCTACGGTTGCCTTGTTTATTGATATGTTAACTTATTAAATTTTCTTTAAAAATTAGGCCTAAATGTAAACAGCTGTTTTTTACTTGATACAACGCATATTCGTTTACTAGTCAAAATTCGAATTTTTCCGCGACCCTGAATAACAGCAGTGTTATGTACCAAGCGCGCTGCGAAAATGACAGTGATCTCGGCATGTAATCCTGCATAACAACTATTATATTCGGTCGCAATGCAAATGGCGCGGCGCAGAATGTAAGCAATTCAACGGTCGTTGAACACGAAATGACAATGTCACGCCAAGCTAGACAGCCACTCAGCCGGTGGGAGAGAGCGGCATCTGATGGTGCGTTTCAGTATTTCGGTCCGCTGAAAGTCCGCAGTTCCGTTTTCGTGTATCTGCCAATACGACACGATAGCAACAGCTGAACTTTTATAATTTTGTTACTTTAAAAAACTAGTCCGTTTAAAAAAGTTCATTTGCATAGTATGCGCAACAGGGTCTATGAAACGGTACGGTGTCCGTTCGTCTGTCCGTGTGTCTTTCCCAGAATGCTGCAGGTTTGCTGCTGTGGGCCCGGAGGCAGGAGATTGCTACAGCAGCCGCGTGCAGCGAGCGTATGCGGCAGTGCAATAAAACGTTATAGGCGAATTAGCATAAAATTAGGGAAATATAGAAGCAGAGGGAAGTTGATTGAGTTTCGAAAGGCTAGAGTTAGGACCGGGTTATACGGTTAGGGTTAGCGCACCTGTTACTCGCGCAGATAACGAAGTAGACCTGCGCGTTCTACTCCAAGTGCCTCCTAATGACGAGGAACGACATAGGCCGAAGTGACAAGTCTGCTGTGAGTCGTGATTCAAAGACATGCCGATGTCCGCACATATAATAAGCGTCATGAACGCACAATGAGCACACTGTTTGGCCGATACTTACACTCACTGATGGCGTGACGTAACGTCATCGTGTCAATAACATTGGGGGCTCGAAAGCTCTCCCAGACTGTCTTCGGCGGGCCTATGCTCGTCAACTAAACGTTTTTGATGAATTATTAACCCTAAAAACAAGTTACATTCCTCTCTGTCTTTACCGTGTGTCGGTCGATGTTGACCCTCGTACCTCGGATCTCAACATGACGCTGCCCGCTCCCTGCCGAGCTCAGGCGCCGGCAGATGTCGATTGATATCAGCCCTGTCGCCCGCGCCCGGGTTACAGCAAACCAGCAACACATCGCTGCTGCTTAGTGACTACCGAATCCATCGACGGGACAGACGGACAGACGGACACCGTACCATTACACAGACACTCACTGCTGGAAGCGGACAGCGTCAAAAAGAGAACAATAGTTAAATATTGATAATAAAATATTATTTGATAATATTGATAATAAAATAATAAAATAATAAAAAAATATTGCAAAATTTCGGGGGTCACGCCGCCTTTCGAGCCCTCGGGGTTGATGCCATGCTTGCAGCGCTAGCCAAGTAATCAATTAGACTGTGAAAACCATGACAGATAGTATCGCAGTTCGTTTGCCGTCGCCTTCACAACACCAGCGACTCGTCATCGTAAACTGAACGAAAGAGGATCACTCGTAATGCGTGGACTTTGTTTAGCAATCTGTGTTGAACAGTAACTATATTGGCCTACCCACGACTTCTCTGGTGACACTCGTTATTACACTGGAGTAGCCAGACGGGTCCAGGGGCCGCACTGTCCCCAAATCCGTGGCACAAAAATCCTCGAACATTAAAAAATTCGAGAACGGTCATTTCATATACAACATTATAGGCCTATTTGTGTAAAATGATGCATGTAGGCAACATGCATGGTCGATAAACCGAAACCTGTTACCAACGAAAATCCCACAAACGGTAAAATAAGTAGCAGTCAGCCGAAAAAAATTCTATTGACCGTTACTATACGATCGCTAAAAGGTTGCAAAGCTGGAGTGGTCGGTGCAACCTCGAGTAAGGCTTTCCGCCAGGCACACTGCTATACGGATGTTCCGCGGGCTGACTTCACAACTCCCCGCCTGAGGCAGAGCAGACACCGAGTACGGATGTAGTGTAGGCCTGCTGATGGCTAGGGTACAGAAAGGTCACAACACCACTCAGACGCTGTACGTCACTCGGCTTAACAGCAGCGGCGCCGCGTAGTTTTTACCTTTACCGCCCGTCTGTCTTTTGAACTTGAAATTCAGTTTACCACATCACTGTAATATTCGTCCAGCCTTCGTTCAATCGGTTGGCAGATGCTGACATGGCTGTTACAGGCAGCGCCGCGGATTCCATTCATTTACAATTCTGCGTGTGAAGAAATAATTCCGGGTGCCCAGTTGCCATGATTCTTTGTACATGGTAGTTTCAAGAGATGTCACAACAAATTAATTTATTACCGAAATTCCAATTACTAGTTCACTGCCAAGGGAGCTACTAAATTTGCTAATGCACACTGGGTATAAAAATTGCGATTTTGTACCAGTATCTCGATATCTCGGAAACTATACGGGATAGGAATGCTAATAGCAAGTCATATGTGCTCTGTCCGTCTATCGATCGTAACATTGCCCATAACTCGAGTGATTTTTGTAGGTCTTTTAAGCTGTTTTACAGATCTTCAGAGCGCGAATATCTCGAAAAACTGGCAAAACTGCAGTCGATCAAAGATCGAGGTCAAACCGACCGCATTACCACGCCCACACGCGCTTGACTCCGCAGCTGCCGCTGGTCTCGGCCGCGCCACGCCGCACGCCTCGCCGCGCTAGCTCTGAGCTGACGACGTCACAATGGAAACCTACGACTACGGCCATCAATCAATATTCATAGGACGCCGCAGACGATACTCGTGTAGAAAAACATTTCGCATTGACCTTTGACCTTGACCTATGACCTTGACTTTTAATCTCCGACGAGCTATGGTCGTGACCCATACACATGCAAAACATGCAAAACATGAGGTCATACGTCAGTTGGTCTCAACGACAGAGTGGTAACAAACGGCAGACGGACACGACCGATCGGTTTTCTTTGCCGCGATTTGAACGGCACCTCGATGCAGTGCTGCATGCGGTCGGCAACGACGCATGAAACTGATCTCGCAACGATCGCAAATCGTGCGAGTTTACATGTTTTCGCCGTCTTCGCTGCAGTCTGGGATAAGAACCATCCACCGGCGCTGCTGCTGCTGCTGCTGACTGTACCGTACGTAGCTGCAGCAGCTGAAGATCCGTGGCTAGCCAGCCAGCGCACCGATCCACGGAGCGCTACAGCACGGCGGCGGCCGCAGCCATCCATCGCCGGCCTGCGCCGTGGCCGCCTGCCCACTGCTCGCTCGTAAAATGGCCGCCGCCGCCGCCGTGGGCCTGGCCGGCGCGTTGCTGAGGGGCGCCGGGCCCGAATTACCAGAGAGAGCAGTAGCATACAGCGTGGCCGTGCTGCGGGCTGCCAGCGATGCTGCATGCTTTCTGCGTCAGCTGGCAGCTGAAAAGGTATTCTCTCTCTCTGTACGAACGTCAGCGGCGATGATTAGGAAGAGCGCCGGGCGGCCGGGCCGAATGTTGTAGGCGTGCGGAGTATAGAATGACGTCGCGGCGCGGCGGCGTATGCGGGGCTCGATTGTGAGCGTACGTAGGCCTACGTAGCGCTGTTGCTACCTGCACAGCTGTCTAGCTTCGTTACGGCTGAGCGCCGCCGACGCCGACTACCGTAGCCGAGCACTGGCCACAGACGCGGCGCGATTTCTTCGACGTAGTAGTATCAGTCATCTTCGTTGTTATTCACCGTTAACGCGGAGTCGACGACCTGCGTTGGGATTATATCGAACTGTTGACGCCGCCGAGTAATGCGACGCAGTTTCAGGACGTCTTCGATACTGGAGTTTTTGTAGAGCCGGTATATGAACGTTTTCGCCGTAGTTAGCAGCGCTGTACTGCACCGAGCACGGAATATTGCTATTAAAACAGCTCGCTGAATAAAGGTTTGTTCACAGCACATAAACAGAACTGAACTGACCTGGAGAAGTCGACCCAGTTACACGACGCGTTCATTGGCTGTGCGTGTCAAGAGTAACGACTATACGTGGTATTGATTGGCTGCACGAAGTAAGGACGTTTGGCGCTCAGTCAGTTCTCGACATCTGGCTGTTCACACTGGAGTTCGCTAACTCCAGTTCAGTGCAGTTCATGTGCTGGGAACTACTACTAGTCTTAATGTTATAGCTACTCTCTTGAATCCCATTCCATTCCGATAGCGCACAGTGCCTGCCCCAGTGTTTAACAGGGTGTGGTGGCATTCTGTGCGATAGCTCCGTTGTTACAGGCCCGTAACCTGGTCACCTTGTAACCCTTATGCCTCGTTTACACTGTCATTCTGGAGCTTCGTGCTTCCTCGTCGCCAATGTAAACGCAGTAACTTGACCTCTAATTTACCGGCTTCTGCTCCTTAAGGCTTCCTCGCATCTCGGCGACCGAACTGAACTGAACTAGCTAGTACTGTTCATATCTCTACTTCAGTTCAGTTCACTTCAGTCGCGGCGATGTGAACGCGGCTTTACTGATACGATACGATGCATTATTTTAACGTGCGGTCAAAAGCCGACGTGACCCATGAGCCAGCGCGTATAATCTACCGCACGGGTACTGGCGTGCGCGCTGGATTGAGCGTCACCCACTCGCGTATACTGTAGCTGAGGACCGCGAGTAACCCGATATCATTTTGTGTGCAAATTCACGCTCGTGGCGAGCCGTAAAAATCACTTTATGATTAACCAGTTCGATTGCGGGCTTGTAGGACTGTAGTCTGTAGTTAAGAGTGACAGTACACTGGTCAGAAGTGGTCACAAGTACAGTACTAATACCGATACTACTTGATGCTATACGAGCCTCACTGCCTCAGACTGTGACAATTGCTGTATATCCAGTGACGTATTGAGAGCCTGGAAAGAGGGAGTTTTGTGTCCAAGCGGACGAGTGCGGAAGAAAAGTGAACGACGGCGAGCGCAAAATTGGACAGATACAGACAGACAACAAGATGACTGTCAGCTAATTATTACAGTGTATAGAACAGTGGAAAATTATGCGATTGAATTGAACGTTTTGTCGTAACACTGGGATTTAAATGTGCTTCGTTTTTACGGCCCTAAGAGAAGTTAAATAAACCCCCTTTATTCCGCATCTTCCTCAGGCCTCGACGTCTTTGTGCCTTATTTTCAGTGCCTTTCGTGCCACGGTTTCACGTCGCTGCGCCGGACGAGTGCCGTTCGTGACTTTTCCAGGCCCTGGACGTATTTCGAATATTCTACTGATCACTCGTTAGTGGTAGAGGTAGAGCAATCGCTCCGGTATGTCTGCATGTCCGGAGAACTGAATGAATTTTTGACCGACACATGCGACGTTCCTGTTGACCTCAACATTGTCCAGATCAAGTTCAAAGGACAAGGTCATACAGGTCACTGTACTAACAGTACTGGCGCTCGTCGTGGCGGCTATTACCCGCATTGGGGTCTTGTTTAGTCAATATTTTCGCAGAATTTTTCCAAGTTGATTCGCGCCGCAAGTCTGCCTAAATACGTCACGCGGTCGTAGACGCTTAAGAGGTTGTATATGTAGTGAACAGTGGGAGTGGGCTGGTATTGTAGTCGTATGGCACGGTACTTGACGACGTAAAGAGTTGTGACCACAGTTGCTTCAAACTGTACTCTTGCAGCGAGGAGGAACGGAGAACTGGTGGCGTGACGGCAGCAGCAGCAGCAGCAGCGGCGGCAGGGTGCTGCTGAAGTGGCGGCGATGACGCGGCTCGGCCGGGCTCTAGCGGGCGTGCTGGTGGTCGCCGCCGCCGTGGTCTCGGTCTCGGCGGACGAGCGGCTCGTCGACGTACAGTCGCTGAACGTGCGCGGTCACCGCCAGCGCCTGGTGTCGGGCAGCTCGCGACGCGAGGTCTACCGGACCACGTACACGCGCGAGACGGCCGCGCACGGCCGCCGCGATCTCGTGCCGGAGGTCATCAACATCAACATCGAAAAACACCAACACCAACGTACGTGCATACGCGTCTATACATAGGGTGTCAGTGACGTAATTTCGTTACATATCTATGCCGGCTGGTTTTCGCCGCCATCTTGTTGGTAAAACTCTTAGAAATGTTAGTTACTCTGCAGTCACTTAAGTACGCTTTGTCGGTAGGTTAATGATCACGTGGACATTTTCTTAAACTAACTGGTTAAATTTTATTTGAGTAACACGGTAAATCTTCACCTATTAACTCCACACATTATTCCAAGTTATACCCACAAAATGGCGCACGTATCATGACCATAGATTCTGTGACGTCATTTCGCCCAGTGTATAGGGAACGAAAGTGTGCCGAAAATTAACACAGTAAATTTATTTTTAAAACTGCAGTCAGCATTTTGCTGATTTCAAACCACAACAGTTCCCAAGTGTTGTCTTATAAAATTGCTTCCGTATATTTTATTTGAAAATATATTTATATTTTCGCATTGGAAATGGGTGGGACAGGCCAGAGAACCAGCGTGCCAATTGTTTCGGCATACTCGTCCCTGGCCTATACAAGCTGGTCAGTCTGTTTATCTGTCTACGGTACAGGATGGCGGCAGAAAGTTGGCTACATGTATGCTAGTGAGAAAAGTGACCCGCGCATTGATTGGCTGCAAGGAAACTAGGTCAGTTGGTGCTCAATTGTAGCGCGTGCAGCTACGCGTTTAACGTTACGTTGCGGCGTTTAGAATTTTGAAAATCAGTCAGCATTTGGTAAAGTTACGGCAAAGAGTTTATTTATTAAAGTTTTTGACTCCCGGTGGCCAGTGGTCCAATTTTTGTGCTATCCTAATCCTGTATTTACGGAGTTGAATTCACAGTAACTTTCCTGTCGTTCCCACCAAAACGCATGCCGATAGTGTATGATGTAAATAATATCGCGTGAACGAGTGGCGTATAATGCCCAATTCACACCGCCCGCCAGACACGACTGTCACGACAAGACAGTCCTGTCTGTGTCGTGTCAGGCGGTGTGAATTGAGTCTTGAGACCGTCTGGCAAAGTCTGAGCAGTTAGCCCATAAATCATCCTCGTCGCGTGGCGTTTAGTGAAGAAGTTAAGGTTTAGTCATATGCAACAGTCTACAGCGTGTTTACATTTTGCGTGGCGTACGACGTCGCTGCGTGTGGGCGGTCGGGCTGCTAGGCGTAGCTGCCTGTCTGGCCTGCGTCGCGGCGGCGGCGGTCGACTGGCAGGCGCGGCAGTCTTGTTTTGTCTGATGTGGCGGTGTGAATTCGCTTTAAGTCTGGATGGAGTAGCATATAACGTGTAGGCCTAATCGATTGCGTGACTGATCTGAGGCAACACTGCGTTCATTGGTGCAAAGTCGGACACTGCGTAGTGCGTACACGGCGTATATACACTGTGTCTCAAAAACGTTCTCCGATATTTTAAGCTGTAACGTGGGCCATCTGCAAGCAGTGTTCGAATTTTATTATGGAATAAACATTACCTAAAGATTAGGAAGTCAAAAGTTTATTTTCCCACCATTTCTCCATCCCACCCGGCGACTTATACTCATGCTAATGTGTGACTTTCTGTATCTTACAATCAGCGGGGTTCACTGGTGAGTGGTGAGCTGTTAAGAGGAGGTAATAAGGTAAAGCTAGCCCATACTCGATTACCGAGCGTAGGCTTCCGGAGCGGATCCCGGTTCTTGGCAGTCAGTTGCAGGCGACGTGAGTCATAAACCCGGCGGTAGGCTGCCATTACTTTCCGCCAGGCCCGCAGTTACCCTCGCAGTCCTTAAGGGGCTGCTGCCAGTTTTACTGCTTGGTGAACAGAGGCACGATGAGTGTGAACAGTTTGCCTAAGACTGTTACCCGACGGCGTCGCGGCTGCGATTTGAACCCAGGCCCTACTGCTCCTGAGTCCAGCACGCTAACCACTCGGCTACCGAGTCACCCGGGGAGGGCCGTAATTAAAAGGACCTAAGAAGTGACGTTGCCAGTTTGCGCACCAGCAGTTTGACACTACTCACGCACGTGTGTGCCAGTGTGCCAGTGTGCTGTCCTGCTGAAAGACAATGTCATTCGCTACATGTTTGATAGCCGCTAACATTGGCTGAGGTACTCTACTCTGGTAAAATATCCCATTGATGGTGTCCGTTGACTTTCAGTGATAGCTGATGGCGCCAGATATCACGGCAGACGTGGTAAACGCCGACTGTGAGCATATTAGATAGCTGCATGCTTTGTGCCGTGTCTCGTCTTGTTTGATGCATGCCGTGATCGTTTTGTGAATGAAGTGTATAGTCTGTCTATAACCATTAACCAGTTGATAATTTTGACGTGCTTTCTGTATCTGTTAGCAAAGCAACACACGTCTTCTAAGTGGAAACTTGAAAGATGTAATTTTCGTGTTTCCAGTTTCGCAAGATAGTGCAGAAACAGTAATCCGGCACGGCGGGAAAATACATAGTTTATAGTTCAGATTTATACCAGACTAACTAGAGTTGAACTTAAGCTTACATACGCCAAAATCTCCGTTGCTTATCCAGTTGGCAAGTATATTGCCGCGAATTCTGATAGTCCCGCGACAGCTGCGGTAGGCCAATCTTAGCTGGGACCCGATTCTATCTTTGGTTCCTCTAGATGGATGAGCGGGGATGCATATACGCCGGGGAGGGGAGAACACGCGTGCCAACCGCACGCTGCATTGCATCGAGCTGCCGATCATGGATTTCTAATGCCTCGTTCAGATCGCACGAACTCTACTGAATTGAACTAACCTAACTGAACTATAGTCGACCCAGTTACACAAAATAGCCAAATGCGCTGAAGTAAGCCATGCGTAAGGTCCATCGCATCACGTAACGTCGACCTACTTGGAACTGATTGGCTACCGACACTCCAGCAAACTAGGACGCATAGTTCTGAACAAGTGCATTGCAGTGGGATTGTTCATATACTGCAGTTCGCGAACTGGAGTTCGTGCGACGTGAACGTTCCCATTTGTGTGCACGTTTTCAAAACTCCAGTTAGATTCTGTTTAGTTCATGTGATGTGAACGAAGCTTAACTCTGTATAGCAGGACCAGAAGTAACGAGCTGATGAGGCTGCAATGCAATGCAATGCTCGGCAGCAGCAGCAGCAGCAGCAGCTGGATGTGGTTTGCGTACCGCGCATGTCTGATTGCAGTTAGCATGGCGGACTCTAGCACATTTGCCCCTCCCCCTCTGGACGTCTACCCCACGGACATAACCCTAACCGAAAGCTAAGATAAAGGTGATCCCTAATGACTGTAGGAGTCGGCGCTGATCTCTGGTCTAGACAGACAGCCCTCGAGTGACGTTAGTCATATATACAGAAGTGTACACATGGCCAGTACTCTCCACCAGGCCAGCGGTTACCTTCCTAGCCGCAGAGCGTCACCGCTGTTTGCCCGGTACCAGTTTATACGCTTTGTGAATCGAGGCACATGTGTGAATCGAATCCGCTACTTTATACACGGTGATTCATAATTACGGGAACCCATACGAAAAGTGGAATATCTTTGTTGCTAGGCCACACTTGTCGCTACAACTTGGCATGGTTAAACCCGAGATAATGCTGTGTGAAACGGTGATAAATTTATCCACTTCTGCCAGACATTCGTCAACTGTCAGAGTTTTACGTGTTTCAACAAGACAGTGCGCCAGCCCATAGGGCTCGTGAGACAGTTGAGCTGCTGACAATGGAGATCCCAGAGTTCATTCCTCCTACGCTTTGGCCACCAAACAGCCCGGATTTAAATCCGGTCGACTATAAAGTGTGGTCCGTAATGCAGGAGAAGGTCTACAAGAAGCGGATCAAGGACATTGACGA
>Ga0126329_10000226_pt1 | contig 11372 bp, 8 predicted proteins | sample InaspJWI85metaG_FD_104915 | JGI IMG/M metagenome (GOLD analysis project Ga0126329, IMG submission 104915) | Marine gutless worms symbiont microbial communities from Oahu, Hawaii - Inanidrilus sp. 2 OAHU.JWI-85 metaG | ecosystem: Host-associated > Annelida > Digestive system > Unclassified...
CTGTATTTTTTGAAATGACAGTTTAATTTTTGCCTCTGTGCTTTTATTCGTACTTTTGACTTGACTTGATTTTGTAATGTGTGCATTTGATGATATTAATATCCATATTTTTTGAGTGGTTTCAGGTTTAATACCCTATATTATGTTATAATACCCTGATATACTGACCCTATACGCCGACGGGTCACTTCCTCTCTGGCCCGTCGTCTGACACGTCGTCTGGCCCGTCATCTTTTAGTGACCCTATATGCCGACGGGTCGCGTCCTCTCTGGCCCGTCATCTTTTAGTGAGACCCGTATAGGTGGGTATGTAGCTTATTATCATGTCATCACTACTTTAATTTTTAGGCCGCATCGCATAGAGCATACTGGCGAGCCGCGCAAGAACTGCTGATTCCGTTTGGGGCAGATTCGTGCGGGCCAACGGTACCGCGTGTTGGATGGGATGCACACTGGCGGCAACTGGCGAATATGAATGAACGATCCGCGCGTAACGGCGATGCGGCGTTGCGTCAAATCACTTTGATCACTTCTTTCTAGCAGAATGTACTCTGCACGGGGCTGATCACATCTTCACATTATGGCAATACCGAGATCACTGACAACCTACTAATCAGTCACGCTTAAACGCAAAGCAGCAGTAGGCCTATGACCGCCATCAATAACAGTGGGCCCAATACAGGTGTAACAACTCGTGATTGTTTACCTTTACGGGCTGCCGCCATGCTACCTAACGCACTCATTCACTGTCGGCGCATACCTACCGCGCGACTGCGCTCACTAATAGCTGCTGGTGGTCAGTCGCCGCTAGACGGTCACGTGCTCAACCTACCTGGCTACGTGGCCTAGGCCTTCATTGGCCTATAGGCTACCTGTGTTTACTGACTCACTGAGCCAGGTGCGCCCCAGCAGTCACTATTGCCAAGCCCCGTTTCCAGCTGCCAAGCAAATTACTTGATAGCAGCATCTGTCGTGGATGCCGCCGGCATTTCGTCACGCGACGCACGACTGAGATGCATGAATAAAAAGACTTAGTGTTCAGGTTCCTACGGCAGCTGACAACGTGGTACTGCCCGCATTCGGCCGCCTCACGCCGCTAGTGCGGCGCGGCTGCTGCTGCTCAGGCCCGCATCAATCGTGCAGCATCAATCGATATCTCGTGTCCACAGCAGCAAACCCGCAGCAGCGGCGAGGCGGCCGCGGATCGGACAGACACATATAGACTCTGCTCAGCATACTACGCGGGTAGTGCCAAAACTAACCTAAAAAGTAACAATGCTAATAACAGTTCTCTGCAGGCGTGGCGGCAGCCGTGGACATAGTGGTGCAACGACGATTCGGATGAATGCACAAACGCCGCACACTATATATTATAAACCGCCATCTAAGCTGATAATATATTTTTCCTTTCTTTTAGAGTATGGCCTATATGTTATCAGCTTAGATGGCGGTTTATAATGTATAGTGTGCGGCGTTTGTGCATTCATCCGAATCGTGGTGAGGTGCTGGCGTGGTTATCTGCCTGGAGCGAGGTGCAGACTTGCATATGGCTCAGCTGATGCCACTGCCACTCTGTCTCTTGCTTCAGTAAAATCCGGATTGGTTTTACCTTTCTGGTACCGGCCCACACGGGTAGTCCTGGAAAAAGGGCCGTTAAACGGGTGTGTGTTAGAGTATAGGCCTAAAATTTGCAGGTCACCAGAAACTGTGTTCTGTGGCGTACGACAGTTGTGCACAATGATTTGCACACACATCCGAGCAGTTGTTACCTGCCTGCCACTCTGCCAGCTCTGGCCCTGCGTCTGTCACAAGCCAGGTATTTTAGCAAAATGGCTGAACGGACTGAACTGATTTTGTCACACAGCCTAGCTATTGTAGTGAAAGCAATTTTTGGTATCTCCAAAAAATAAGGATACTTCCTACTGCAACTTATTTCTAAACTCTGGACTTTAAAGTGCTTTAAGACTAACACTATTGGCTGGGTGAGAGCAGCCAGCTTGTAAAAACTGAGCGAAGAAGCGCTGTCAGTTATCTGTATGCATTGTATAGTTCAGAACAATTTTCCAATTTCCTTTTCAGTGCAAGCTCACCCCAGGCTCCACTGGAAGGAGGTCATTAAACAGGTATCTGTCTATCTAGATTATTTTTATAAAGCTTCTATAACATGTTTAAATATCAACACTGTAAATGAGACACTGCCAGCTCATGAAAAAAGTACAATATACACACGTACAGGGTGCGGCAGAAAAAAGTATCCCCTAAAGATTTTTGGCAATATTTCCCAACAACCGATAATTTCTAAATAAAATTTTACATGCCTTTTGTATGTTGATATCTATGCAAAATTACAAAAAAATTTCAGTTATCTCTAAGTGTTGCGTTCAGTGTTTTGACGCTGTTGGTTGGGCAGCAGGAAGGGCATCCGGCCTGTAAATAACTGAGTGGTGGGTTGCTGGCGTGTTTTTTTATCTGTCTGGAGCGAGGTGCACAGTTGCATATGGCCCAGCTGATGCCACTGCCACTCACTGTCTCTTGCTTCAGTAAAATCCACATTGGTTTTACCTTTCTGGTACTGGCTCACCCGGTTAGTCCCGGACAAAGTGCCGTTAAACGGGTGTTGTGTGTGTATCTCCAAAAGTTTAACATCATGACACAGATATGTCTCTGAAGTGCATGGCTGTTAAAAATTTTAATTTCAAAATTCCAGCTTATGCCATACTAACTGTGATCATCAGAGAATTTTTATATTTTGGTAGAAAAAATGTGAATAACTGTGATGTCTCTGCAACAGCATGATCTATCTCCACAAAATTTGGCACAATGATGCAGAAAGTGTCTCTAAAGTGCAGTGCCAGTTAAAAATAACATTCTGACAATCCAAGATGGCAGACGGCTGACATGCTTGAGAGACACGTTCTGTATCATCATAAAATTTTGCTATTTTTCGATTTTCGAGATGGCGGCTGTCCGCCATCTCTGGAATTTTGAAATTAAAATTTTTAACAGCCATGCACTTCAGAGACATATCTGCGTCATGATGTTAAACTTTATGGAAATCGGTCAACTAATACAGATATATTGCAATTTTTCGCGTTTTTCTAGTGAAATGTAAACATTCATAAGATGATTGCACTTAGTATTGCGTAACTTTGTTAAAGTTGGAGCTAAATGAACAAAATTTGGTAATTCTGCAGGCATGAACATACATAATACGAAATTTTTTTTTAAATTTTCAGTCGATGGGGAAATATTGCCAAAAATCTTTAGGGGGATACTTTTTCTGCCGCACCCTGTACAAGAACAAACTTTGACTACATTTGCTGCATGGTACAGAGAACATTAACTGCAACGTTGGTACCCGTATGGTTATGATGTTGCTACATAACTGCATTTATTAAACTAGAAGTCGACAGCAAGCGAGCCAGAGAACGTCTCCACTTGTACGCATGTACATACATCAGTATGCATGCACATGGAAAGACAACCCAAAAAATAATGCCTCTGGCCCATCTACAGGATGGACGGAAGCACATAAATAAATCAACTTATGAGTAATACTTGAACGCAAACACCAGCCACAACAATTTACGTACAAGAACGTGCTCGCTTGAGGCTGCACCGACCACTTTAGCAATATCTTTAGCCAAATGTGGCATAGTCTGGCTTATGTGTTTGTGGCTCTAACACATTTGTATCCAATTCAGGTGTGCTTTTCAGCCATGGTTGGCCACCCCGGCATTTGCTGAGTTCATTTCCTCCTATGAATGTGAACTGTAACCTACGACCTTTTGAACACAACCCAGACAGTGTAAAGTTAACCAACAAGCCAAACAGCCAAGTCAAAGGTAATTTAGTTCAAAATTACTGTGGGACACATGCATACCAGCAAAAGTGGTCGGTAAAAATAACCACCAATTATATTCAACTGGTGGCAGGCAGTGCCACCAGTTGAACATATTGAGTTCCGGACAAAGGGCCGTTAAACGTGTGTGTGGTGGCAGGCAGTGCTGCTAATTAATGCATCGGCTTATCGGCCTGCTGTCGGCATTTAATAGACATGAAATTACTTACATCCTTAAAATTTGACCTCAGTTGCAGTACGTTTGTTTCCAGTTGCAAAGGACATATAGTTTGTGCAAAAGTGGTGACAAGTTAGGGTTTGGGATTAGGGTTAGGGTCACTGTTGAAATGTTGTATCAGTCGATAGGCCAATAGTGCCAATGCAATAATTAGTAACATCTCTGTTCACGCAGTGTCATTCATACATAGGGTCAGCATATATTACTCAGGACCAAATGCCATCTGGCCAGGTCCACCCTTTTTCATATACCGCCGATACATCTTGTACCGCGAATTATGTGCCAGCTCGGCCTTTCTTTCCTCTTCTTTCTCGGCCTTCCAAACCTACAATTACATGCACATAAATTTAATGGCCCTTTTAACGGTACTATCCAGGTGAGCCAGTACCAGAAAGGTAAAAACAATACACGGATTTTACTGAAGCAAGAGACAGTGAGTGGCAGTGGCATCAGCTGGCGATATGCTAGTCTGCACCTCGCTCCAGACAGATAACCATGCCAGCTCCCCACCACTCAGGGTTTTACAGGGCGGATGCCCTTCCTGCCGCCCAACCAACAGCATCACAGCACTGAAGGCAGTGCAAGGCAAACCTACATTAGCCAGTTTACTTCTGATTAAACTGCATAAAATTCTAACCAATTTCCAGCTGATGACTCCACTACTTTTAACATCTCTTGTGTCATTATAATCAAGAATGGCTTACCTTTCTGCTGCAAACTTACTTAGGTTGCAGTCATTAAATAGGTGTTGTCGTTTAACTGATTAAATAACTTTTTGCATGTTTCTGAACATTTTGAACATACTTGCAGTAAGAACTTTAGCACATCCTAAGCAAATATGCGTGTATTTGCACAAGTAAAAACGGATGAAATAAAATAATATTAGAGAACAGTCTAACAGCTGTGAACAGGGCAATAATTGAAATAAAACGTTTATCTTTCTGGAAGGAAATGTTTGAAGGAAATGCCATTCACATCTGTGCACAGTAAGAGGCACACTGCCAGGTGTTAACATTAAGGCACAAGCATCTATACCATGTCCCATTCAACTCAGTAAGCAGTATTTTAAAAGGTTGTGTGCATATGTTACTGTGTTACAGGTAAAGTGGTTTCATGCCAAGTGAATACTGAATTTGTTTATACGAAGAAACATTATCAGCACTACTAATTAAACTTCCACGATGGCATGTTTTTGTCAATCACAGTGTAGCATAGATCAAACATGACAGGTTTCGGCTTTAGCTAAAATAAAACCAAGCCATAACTGGGCATACGTCAAAATGTCCAAAACTTTATTTAATAAAACTCGGCAACAATAAACTGCTTAAACAGACGTAATAAATAGCGATCCAAAGTTAGTTTTTCATTTTAGGACATTCCCTGGGCTACTTACTGAAAATTTGGCAGACTTCCAAAGCTCCAGCTTAATAAATTCTTCTCTCTCGTGATCTTCTAAAGCCTACAATAACAGAAAGAAAACATCATTTAATGGTCAATGGATACAAAAAACAGTAGCATAACTAGGCCGTCTTCAACTCTTTCTGCTCTGCTAATGTGAGAAAAAATCAGAGACACAGAATCTCCAATTTTGGTTTTTGTATGGAATAATGGTGAAGTGTTTAGGGCACTGATTAGGCACTGCACAAAGGTGTCATAACAGCAAATAAAAATTTTAAGTGACAACAGTACTGCTCCTTGTTATGCCACTGGACTTCCTTACCATGGCGAGATCCAGACTGTCATATAATACAACGCAGCTATTCACTGTGGTATCAATCATGCCAAATCCAGCTGAATCTGAATGGGCATTTAGCCATAAAACAATGTCACACACATGCATGTGCATACCCATGGCATAAGCCAAACTGTTTCCACAATCGGCTACAAAATGTGTAAATGCCATGCTCTATACCTACCTCCCACTGCCTCTGACTCATTTTCAGATTCCGCCGGATGATATAGCACCGTGCTTCTTCATCATACTCGTTCCGCATGATAGTGTATTTCCATATCCAGCAGATGTACCACGCTATGTAGCAGAGGATGTAGTAAGGTAGAAGAACAAGCTGAAGCCACAGAATGTCGAGAATGCTCGGCTTCTGATAACTTCCACTGCACCACAGTAATGACACAACTCAAGATATTCAACGACTGCAGACAAACTCTGTGCATGAGTAACCACACAACTGAATTAGTTTTACTGAGTTAATTCTGTACAACAAATTGGTTAATTTAAATGAAAACAATCTGTGCTGTAAAAATTAATAAAATGACTCACCGTATATCCATCTTGTCACGAATAATCGTCTTCAACACTTCCTCCTCCTCTGTCTTTAGTTCTTCCTGAGCAAAAGATTTTAACGACTTTTAGGCAGTTTAGGATCACATGTAATCATGATCATAAACAACAGATGGAAATCATCTTGTTCTAACATTTGTTTTTAACAAACAACAACAAAATAAAAGATCATGATTAGTGCCAGATTAGTGCCAATAAAAATACATATTACATAAACAAAAAATTGTAATTAAAAGTGTCATTCAAAATAATTTTTAAAATGGTAGTATACACACTATTCTGTTTTTACAAAGCACACACTGCAAAAAGTGCATAATGAAAACACTGACAATAGCTTGGTAAAAGTCCCAAATTATTTATTTTCCAAAATTCTCACAGTAACATTTAAGAAAACCTTTAAAAAACAGGCACTATTAACTGTGTAAAACATTAAACATTCCCACTACCAGTGCTGCAAAAACTAACAAATGAAACAAATAAAAACTGCAACAACATATACCTTGGACTTGAATTTGTCCTTTTTCTTTTTACTGTCAAGTAGGCCTTCACTTTTAGCTATCTCTTGAGCTTTCATTCGATACTTAGGCACCAGCACAATATGGTCAATTGCAAACTTGTAGTTGTTCCATGCACTCAAGTACTGCAATGCACGCACCAATGTATCAGTTTATGTTAATGTCAAGACACAGATCTTTACCACTAGAATCTATCTGCACCACTGAACTTCCATGCAACAGATCAAAGAACAGAGAAAATACGCCAGTATACACAAACTACAACGAAAACTGCAACAGAACAATGTTAAACTTGTAAGATAAATTGTTCACATTAACAAAATTTGAAAGTGGACTGAATCTACTCCATGAAGCGGATGATGATGCAGTCATATGGCTGGAATCTACAGCGACTGCAGCACTCGCAAAATAAGTAATGTTCATCTGGAACAATGCTGATCTATACAACTGTCTTGCAGAAAGCAACAAAATCAACAAGCAGTCTTCTGAATTTGCTAAGATCAATATTTATTTAAAACAAGAACCTAAAAAAACAGTATCACATACCTGAACAACAGATATAATAGAAATTGTCACAACGATAACTATTCGAACATCCACTTTGGGTGCCATTCGCCGACGATAATACTTGTAGTAGTTAAAGTAGTACTCATCTGTGATAATAGAATACAACACAGCAGATGTCAAGCAGACATAAGTCATAACCAGGGATGCATACATTAATGATCAATGAGGCTTTTAACTACTTTTAAAAATTAACAACAAAATTTTCAATAATTAAAATTTAATTAATAACAAATAACTTAGTCATGAATGCTCATTCACATATTCACAGGCTAGCTGATGACAAAACTATTTTTTAAATATTTAATCAAAGTTGACCACAAACTAAACATCAATTAATACTACAATCAACTGTGTTAAGTTAAAAGTATGCAACAAAAATTTACATTACGTTCTTGTACTAATCTACAAATTCTACTGCAAAATCAAGAATGTGGTACTGATAAATTCAGAATTAATCATGAACAAATACCTGGATGGTCAAGCATATAGTCATAATCCTTCTTTGTATCTTCATCTTTTAAAGTCTGCAGTAAATGCACTATTATAATAATAAGCTGGAGTAAAACTGCCATTACATTCTGAAAGGCCGACAGTTAACTTCCCGGCTTCAAAGCTTCACCATCCTTGGCTGTTACCGGTACCAATGCATGCTGCTTAGTGAACAGATGTGTGCGAACAACTTGCCTAGGGTAGCTGCATGACAGCTAAATGGTCAGAATTCAACCTCCAGATCATTAGTCCAACATCCAGCCTACTGTACCACCACACCACACATCTGGAATAATTCCGAAAAACTTGGCTGGTTGAATGAAAACCAAACTTCTGTTAAGAAAATGCAATAAACAACATAACAAAGTTCATGGCACAAATCTACAAAGTCATAATCAACTCAAAAAGTCATCAATCTTGAACTAAAAGTCAAAATAAACGTTACTCTCATACTTCGTAAGCTGTGGCAATCTTCTGGAACATGATGACAGCAGCATCTTTTTCCTCCTGCACAGTGAATACAGACGACGATTTCTTCCTAATTAAGAGAAAAGTGTACCAATCAAATTACAGGAAAGAAACTCCACAGTTACACAAAAATTAACTTTAAAAAACACACACAATCTGTAGGACAAGCCAAACTGTAACTACAGTCAGCTAGAAAGAAACAGCAGCAATAGCAGTATTATTTCAATGACTAATTGTGTAATAACAATAAATAATAATGTATTCACACAAGGCAAATAAAACAAGCACTTGCCTGAGTTTTGTGCATATCTGGATGCCATTTTCTAGCCAACTGTCGATAAGCCTTGGCAATTTCTGCCTAAACAATACCATGCAAGTAATGAAACAATATGATGAATAATTCCAACACGACGAACAGCACTGCACAATGGCTACACAATTATGGTACACGTAACACCGTCACACGAACGATAAATACAAATTCCAAACAATGTTTTCAGTATGATAGAGTGCAAAGGCCTTCACTGCTTGAGCTTTGCACTTCCATGCAACTTTTCAATGATATGGTAAACTCACCCAGAATGGAGAGATGGTGCAGAATCAACAGCATTGCAACTTATAGGTAACAACACACAACATTCCTGTATTATCATACTATGCAAAAAACAGCATCAGTTGGCAAAGCTGAGTCCAGCATGTGTGAAACCCTAGGTATTTTTACACAAGCATGCATAAAAAAGGGGCACAAAATTCTACATTATGCAAGAAATGCAGAGAAAGCAACAATGCAAAACGTAGAGTTTACCTTTGAAGAGTCTCTTGTAACTTCCAACACTGCAACAATGCACACAAAAGTAACAATATTCTGTACCTATGTACAAGTTACGGAAAGATCTAAGTACAAAATAATACAGTAGCCACAGTAGCCTACTCTGCAGATAAATGGACAGTTAGCTTCTAACATTTTGTATGACCAACAAAGTGGTAAGCAAACATGCAAATATGCCTAAGTTCACAGAACAAGAAAATGAACTAAAAACACAAAGCAGGAAACTAGTATTTGCATGACATTCAGTCCAAAAGATGGCTAGCCTGCAAGTTAGTGATCAGCAAGATCAGCAAGCTGGCATATCCCTAAGTTGTCCAGTAAGCCTGGTATGCAATGCATCCAAGAATGTGACTTAGAAGATTATTTCAGACGACCGTACATGATCCAGACATTTCTATTTTCAGTTTATTTTTCACCTCTGACTAGCTAAAGCCATACACCTTTACTGGCACTGCCCGCATAGTATGTGGAGCAGGGTCTATGTAACTGTCAGACCTGTCTCTCCGTCTGCCCCATTCACTCACCACATGCCGCTGCTGCGGGCCTGGCAGCCAGGAGATATCGACTGATTGCTGCAGCAGCCAAGCCACAGCATGGTAAGTAGCAGCAAAATGTGGGCAGTGATACTGTCAGCCAACAGTTGCAGCTGAACACAGACTTGTTGTATTCAGTGTGACTATCTGCTTTTATACCATATCTATCAACTATTTGATACTTGATATATAACACATCAAACCATAACCACAACCACAACCGAATCTGCTGTCAAAGGGGACTTGCCAGCTGTTCACAGACTGTCAAAACTTGTGTGGACTTTGCTTCACTAATGGAAGAATTGACAATCCACACATCTCTGTGGCACTATGTTGGCTCAGATTACACATTAACTAACAGGCAGACTCATCAAATATTGGCCAATGGTTATCGGATGATCACTGTGATGCACACGCAGCATCAGTAGATTACTTAAATCTAATTCAACTGCCGTATGGCTGTTACTGCTGTAATTCTGTTGTGACAATTTTACACCAAAGACACTGTGGGTAATTTAGGAAAAGTTCATTAATGCATTTGATGGTGTGTTTTACTTATTATTCTATTCAGTAAGTCGCTACACAGATAGTCATTGTATAGATATACTTTGAGAAAATATGACTTTATAAATTTTGTATTGGCTTGTAGTTATACAATGCACAGATCTTCAACTGTAATCCGAAAAACAGACCGTCTATAACATACGGTAACATAAAACCATCAATTATGCTTGTAATATGAACATCACAAAATGCTTACAGTCATAACAGTTATCTTTTCCGCAGTAAATTCCTTCGAAATACTGCTGACCATTGATCAGCGAGACTACGAAAGCCACGACAACCAAACGAAGCAGAAGACAAGCCGGCAACCACAAGCGACAATTCATGTCAGCTGTAAAAGTTTCCAAGCAAAATACAACTTCGCGTTGAACACATAAATAACGTATAATCCACACGCTGCATCAACATTACTTCATTTCGAATAGTTTAATTTCAGCAAACAATTATATCACGAAGTTATCTCCTCACATCGACGTAAACAAAAATAGCGGAAATACAATCAAAAACGCGCAGTTGGTACTCGCTTCTTACTCCACACTGTTTAGATTATTTTTGGAAGCAGGAAAGCTCGGGCGGCTCCGGGTGGTTCGGCTTTAGAAACAGTGCTTAAAGTCTCTACATCTATATCGCGCCATCCCGAGTATGCCAGCAGGACTTTAGACTTACGTGAGTGGTTCTGCACATTTAAAACGCGTGTAATGTAAACAAAATCTTTGGATCGAAAAGTGTACAGATATATTGACATGCAGACCCCGTACGCCTCTCAAGCATACCCTAACCCTAGTCCATCCTTTGATCTTTTGACCTCAGGGTCAATTTAATGCATGTCTAAGGCCTGCCATGGACTATATCTCTGCCGACTATGGTGTTGTCAGTTCAACTGGTTTTCCTTTTAGAGCGAGCAGACAGACAGACAGACGCAACTGAAATCCCTACCCACGCCGGCGTGGGTAACTACGCCGGGCGCCCGGTTCGCCAGTGCTCGGGCTGCTGGGCAGCGGACGCCAGTGCAGATAAACGACAGAGGAC
>Ga0126329_10000227_pt1 | contig 11318 bp, 5 predicted proteins | sample InaspJWI85metaG_FD_104915 | JGI IMG/M metagenome (GOLD analysis project Ga0126329, IMG submission 104915) | Marine gutless worms symbiont microbial communities from Oahu, Hawaii - Inanidrilus sp. 2 OAHU.JWI-85 metaG | ecosystem: Host-associated > Annelida > Digestive system > Unclassified...
ATGGCGTGATTCACTTCACGTCACCTGCGGGCTGACTGCCTGTACACCGGGATCAGCTCCGGGCCCAACGCTCGGTAACGAGTATGGGAAAACTTTACCTTTTTAATATCGCAGGAAGGCGTGCATAACTATTAACTAGATGCTAGAGCATTCCAATTCGGGCAAAAAAAGTTTCGATTCGATTCGATTCTCGCTACCGAATCGATTTTTTTTCGATTCAATTCGGCAATCTGATAAATTTGCCGCTTGTAGGCCTACACTGATATCCAAATAGTAAGTTAGTAGTAATTTTTATAGTGTGCATTGCGTAACTGTTTTCGTCGATGTTCTACACAGTATAGCTTTCAATTGCGTGCATTGTGGTGTATTTTAATTAAAAATCACTGTATTTGATGTGTTTGTGTTATTTATTCAGTGCAAAAACTGCATGACAACCAGTGAATCAAAAAGCCGATTTTTTTACAAAACGAATCGATTCGCATAACGAATCGAATCGATTCGAATCGCGAATTGGAATGCTCTACTAGATGCAGCTCTGGTTGAATTTGAGCACTGAGAAACGGACTACTATACGGTGTGCGCGTCTATGGGTGTGCGTAAGAAAGTAACGGATATAGGATATTGTTCAAAGTTTAATATTCTATGATGTTTTTTCTTTTTCCTGTTTGTGGTCGTAGAGGAGGTAATGTTTGTTTATTTTAACCAAATTAATCCGTGTAATCTTTGTAGTACCTGCTTGCTTTTATAATATTATATTATCGGTTGTCACCCGTATAATTTCTACTTATTTTTGATAGCATATTTAAGCTTATCGCTCTGTTAAATTGTCGTTTATATCCAGCTTCTGTAGGTCTGTTTACATCGTTTCTGGCAACCGGTACTTTTGATATTCCGTGAAGATTTCGTAAACTGCGGTTTTGACTAGCTGGTGTCAGTGTATTGTGTACATCGGCTGACAGGGCGTGAAGATGGTTCGAATGAATGTACTGGCCGACGCTCTGCGGTCGATTTGCAATGCGGAAAAGCGCGGCAAGCGACAGGTTCTGATCCGGCCGTGCTCAAAAGTGATCGTCAAGTTCCTAACGGTCATGATGAAACATGGTCAGTGCTGTCACAGTTTCTATCATTAACTGGGCTGACTTTGGGTAACATGTGGTGGCTGCTGGCTAGCCCTCATTAGTCCACAGTATGCTGCAGGACTTATGTTTTACTTGTGTTACTTATTTTTTATTAGCCCTCAGATAGTAGAAGCAGTGAATGGACAGCTCATGGGTATGTTATGAACAGTAGTGGGGGTATGGTGTAATTTTAGTATCCCATGATTGGATTCTTTGCCACGCCCCCCCTATTTTCAGAGAGATGGGGAAATTGCCAAAATTTTGACGGTGCCCTCATTTGAAGAGTTGTCGTAACCAAATGGCTGAACGTAGAAAAACGGCTAATAAAGCTGCTAAAATGGGACAAGTAGCTACACAGAAGAAATAACCTTCAAAGTACCAGCACATTAGCAGTTCACTGGCTTTGAAGGTATTGCTGTAAGCCAGGCTGTGCTGTCCGAGTCAGAAACAAACAACAATCACGCTGAACAAGCACATATCACTCATCCACGGCAATGACACTATTAGCAGCCACAGCATACAAAAAAGGATTAATCGCGCTACATTTTGGCGAAAAATATGCTAGTCTCCCTTTACCCTTTTTGAGGAAGGGTGGCAGACTCGTTGAACAAATTTCATTTAAGAGCGTTGCTCGCTTTACTATTATTTGCCAGGTGGCACTGTGGGTATCCAGCTGACTCAGTGCTGCTGTGGAAAATGATGCAGTAGCACCTGTCTACAGTCCGTCTTCAGTTGCTGTAGACCTAGACATGAGTATAGATGTAGGGAACGAAAGTGTGCCGATGCAATTGGCACAGTGCTGGTACACTGAGCTGGCCATTTTATCCAGTGCTAAAGTAGAAATGTATTTTTTTAAATAAAATATGTGGTAACAGTTTTATCAAACAGCACTTGGAAACGGTTGTTTCGAAATTAGCAAAATGCTGATTGCAGTTTTAAAGAAATCAATTTGTTGTGTTATTTATTTATAATTTTTGGTGTTCCGTATTTGCTGGATTTGTTTGTCTTGTCTTCAGTTGTCATTGTTCTGAAGTCTGGTTCTACTGTGGACAGCTCATGACTCAACGACATTGGACAGTTCTAATCACCTCTGCGGTTGTCAATGCTGTCCATGTTGTAATGTTGTCTCACCAACCACTGTCATTCTTGTCTTCCTGTGCACACTGTTCCTGGCATCGTTACACTGTAGATAGCACTGTTGAGAACTCCAGCGTCTTCTCCCTAATCCGAATGCGCTGGTTGTCGTCAGCAAGGGCATGTAAAACCACACCAACAGAATCCTCCAGTTCTTAACTGGAAGTGCAGGTTGACCTGTGTAGTGGCTGTAAAACAGTGTCTGTTGTCGTTGTTGTTGTGTTACGTTCACTCGTCATTTGCAGCAGAGCTGATGAATGCCAAGTCCACTGCTCATGCTCCATACTCGTACAATGATGACATGTTTTGCTGATGCTGTACATGTTAACAGTTCTGTTGTCGTGATGTATGTTTGGTTTTACCTTTCTGGTACCGGCTCACCTGGGTATTCCTGGAAAAAGGGCCGTTAAACGGGTGTGTGTATGTGTGTGTTGTTGTGATGTATGTTTTGCCAGGCTACATAGGAGAGTTTGAGATAATAGACGACCACCGTGCTGGGAAGATTGTCGTCAATCTGACTGGCCGAATTAACAAGGTGTGTATTTGTATGCTGTAGTTTGTAGAATGCTGCAATTGCGTAAAATAAATTACTTGATGTGCTGTATTTTTTGCCTTTATTGCTATTGACACTGTTGGTTGGGTGTCAGGAAGAGCATCCGTCCTGTAAAACTGAGTGATGAGGTGTTGGCGTGGTTATCTGTCTGGAGCAAGGTGCAGATTGTTTGCATATGGTCCAGCTGATACCACTGCATCCCAAAACCCCATCATCTTTTGCCACATTTAAATCCAGACTGGTTTTACCTTTATGGTACCAGCTTACCCAGTTGTCCTGGAAAAGAGGTCGTTAAACGGGTGTAATAGCAGTAGTAGTATGTATGGCACAGTGCGTGACATTAGCATCGGTTTTTCACATACGTTTGACGTTGGCTGTATGCTGTGGCTGCTGATGGTGTCATTGCCGGGGATGCATGATATGTGCTTGTTCAGTGGGATTGTTGTTGTTTGCTTCTGTAATGACTCGGACAGCACAGCCTGGCTTACAGCAATACTTTCAAAACCAGTGAACTGCTAATGTACTGGTACGACAAGTTACTACAGAGAAGAAAAAAAAACTTTCAGAGTACTCTCTTCTCTGTAGTTACTTGTTGTACTTTTAGCAGCTGTATTAGTCGTTCTCACAAAATAATCATGAAAAGGCCACGTTTTGTCTCTGAGTTGATATGGCCCATACTGGACTGGGTGCCGTTAATTTACTAAGTGCTGAGTTTGCTAAATTAACGGACAACAGCAAAAGCAGCACAAGACTAAAGGTAGACATAACTTGTAAAGAGAAACAAATGCCATCAGGCAGACGTTTTCTGACAGAATATTACCACAAGAATTTGTGATATATGATGAAACTGGCATTGGTATTTGTGTAATAGTGGCATATCATAAATTTCGCCACCAAAACAAAAAAAACAACTGCATATCGTCTGCTGGCATGTTCGTTTTCGTTGGTATCAATCACTGACGTAATGTTTATTTTTAGAAGGCAGCAAAGATTTTTTTCTGCTGTTTTTGCTGCCCGCAGCGAAGTCAGCTGGTGTTTGTATGCTGATGTGTGGTGCAGTGTTCTGTCATCAGTCCAAGGTTTGATGTTAAAATGAAAGATCTGGAACATTGGACTGCCTATCTACTTCCATCACGCCAGTTTGGGTATGTGACCACTTGTTCCCTCGTTGTACTTAGCCGAAATCCTCTTTGGGACTGAGTACGGCGACACCGACACTTTATTGGCGTGTTGTTTGTCATTCACTGCTGCATGTCCCTGTGTCAAGTGCCACAGCACCGAGTGGTTTATCAGGCGATGAAGAACAAACTTAGAGGAGTGAATTATATCAGCAGCAGCAGCAGTTGGTTGTTTGGCAGCAGATGTTGTGAGATCTTGAGGTTGCCATTGTCAATTCTTTCGGCTGAATTTTTTACGGCTGGTACAGAAACTCTGTCTGGTGATTGGACAGTCAGTACACACACACACACACACCCGTTTAACAGCCATTTTTCGGGGACTACCCCGGTGGGCCGGTACCAGAAAGGTAAAACCAATCTGGATTATACTGAAGCAAGAGACAGTGAGTGGCAGTGACATCAGCTGGGCCATATGCAAGTCTGCATAGACAGTCAGCCATATGTGGACTGCACACCCGTCCATGGACGGATGTAGATCTGCCGTGAGTCGAACTGTCATCCATGGGGGCATATCGTCTCGCCGCCTATGAAGGAATAAAAAAGGTAAAGGTCGCCCGTACTCAATTACCGAGCATAGGGTTCCTGATCCCGGTTCTTGGCAGTCAGCCTGCAGGTGGTTTGAGTCATAAACCCGGCGGTAGACTGCCATTACTTTTCGCCAGGCCTGCAGTTACCCACGCAACCCTTAAGAGCGTTGCTACCAGTTTGGCTGCTTGGTGAACACAGGTCCGATGGGTGTGAACAGTTTGCGTAAGACTGTTGTAATTTGTTCCTTTAGTGCTTTGACGCTGTTGGTTGGGCGGCAGGAAGGGCATCCGGCCTGTAAAAAACTGAGTGGTGGGGTGCTGATGTGGTTATCTGTCTGGAGCGAGGTGCCGACTTGCATACAGCCCAGCTGATGCCACTGCCACTCACTGTCTCTTGCTCCAGTAAAATCCAGATTGGTTTTACTTTTCTGGTACCGGCTCACCTGGGTAGTCCCGGAAAAAGTGCCGTTAAACCAGTGTGTGTGTGTGTTGTAATTTGAACCCGGGCCCTTCTGCGTCTTGAGTCCAGCACGCTAACCACTGGCTACCGAGCCACCCTGAGGCAATAGCTTGTTTCCTTCTGTAAATTTTGGCAGATAACTTGGATCAGTGCTGGTCAAGCCTATTGGCATCTGTTGTGGTCGTGTTGTGTACATGCCGGCAGTGAAGTTGTCATGGAGTGTATAGCGGTGGAGTAGCAGTTTGTATATAGATGTGTGTTGTATGTACAGGTTCCTGGTGCTGACAACGTCCGGTGGTATCATGGACCACGAGGAAGCGCGGCGGAAACACCTCGGTGGCAAAATCCTGGGATTCTTTTTCTGATGGAATGCAGCAGCAGCAGCTGGCATTGTTGCTGGGATTGCAGTGTGACAACTGAACTGTTTACTGACTGCATTGAAGCACTGGCTGTCGGCGTTGTCATGTCATTGCTGTCGCGTTCTTGTGCGTGTGTGATAAATACACAACGTTTCTCTTGCAAAATTGCACTTTCTTGGATTACTGTTCACTGCACAATTGCCGAAATAGTGGGAAATGGATGATTTTTACCCCAACTTATGCAATGGATTTGTGTGTCTTCAGTACTTTGTCTCTGTTGCTTGGGCGTCAGGAAAAGCGTACGGCCTGTAAAAATTGAGTGATGAGGTGTTGGTATGGTTAGCTGTCTGGAGCAAGGTGCAAATTGTCTGCAGGTGATGCCACTGCTTCCCCAAACCCCGTCATCTCTTGCCTCATTTTAAATTCAGACTGGTTTTACCTTTCTGGTACCGACTTACCCAGGTTGTCCTGGAAAAGAGGCCGTTAAACGGGCGTAGTATGTGCGGTAGATTAAGCTGACTCATGTTGGCTTTCGAACGCACGTTAAAAAGATAGCAACTCATATCGTAGCATATGGAATTTGAATGTGTGGTTTGTTCCAACAGAATTCATTGGTAGTTGGTGCAACTTTATATTACATTACATGGATTGGCGGCTGATTTTGCCCAGTAATGGCATTCCAACTACTGCCATTGCGGTAACCTCTAACCAGTTGGTATCAGTCAATTCACAACTCTCACCATCTATAACTGCCTCCAGTCATGTATCAGCTTCAAAACACCTTTTCACAAGTTTTCCAACCATTAACACTCCTCCATAACTGACTCCGTAGATTATTTAGGACACTAACGATTCTTCTGAGCATATATGCCCTGAGTTTTACTTTTTCTGTTATTTTTTTCTGTTCTCATTCCATGCTAGATAAAACTGGCTAAAATAGTTTTTGAGCATACGCTAATATGACTTTCATTCATAGTAACACTAGACTAGACCACTTGCAGAGTGCAAACTGCTGACGAAATTTTCTCTTTTTTTGTGACTATACTAACAAAACATCTTTATTGCACTGTATGTGAATTAAGTGACATTTTATTACAATGCATAAACTGCAGCAACAGTTCAGTAACAATCTCGGTAACATCTAACCAGTTGGTATCAGTCAATTCACAACTCATTCACTAAAACTTCTGCTTAGTGAATAGGATTTGGGAGTAGCATTGAATTCTGTATACCATTTGACGAGTTCCTGCTTGGATCGCGGGTCCATTTAAGAGCCTTCCTACTAACTAATTATCTGACCGCATCGCATGCAAAGCATAAAATGTCGCCTGAATGTTATTCATGCCGTGAGCTGTGCTAGAACGGCAGAAGTGATTGAGAGATTGAGATGCCGTTTGTGACATGGACACGGATGGGCCCATTATGCAAGGACCGTCTGAGATGATGCCATATAGCCCTCGCCCCAGAAAGATATGGCAATTTGGGAGGCATCTCCCACTGCAAAGTATAGGGCATATCTGACGAGCAGGCAGTATTCTGAATGTTATAATAACATCTAGAATACTAACCCAGTGCAAGAAGGAGGTAACAGCACTTAACCCCTTTTAACGAATTATACCGTAATTCAGTTAGTCAGAACGTCTCATCATCATCATATATTCGTTTATTTACAAGTTGTCAAACGCAACTCATACAAAACGCAAGCATAAGAAGAAAAGAAATAGAACAATGGTGAACGATTAGACCTAATACAAATCAGTAGTACGAATCTTTGTACATAACATTCTTATTAGAAAGTCATCGTTATTACAATGCGTGCTCTTGTTCAATAGTGTCTTATGCGATCGTTCTCTCAGACTGTAAGGGATGGAATGACGGTCGGGCAGGAGAGGCTGTAAAACATGTCCATTGTTGGACATGATTCGACTGATCAACGGGCGCAATGATAACTGTAACACTACTTATTTTACTGAACCCTGAGTTTTTGAATTTTAAGCTTTTGGTGATTTTTTTCTCAAAACAGTGAAAACTGCAGCTACATGTACCTTCTCCTTGCACAGGATGACTTGATTGAACATATACGTTTAACGGCCCTTTACCGGGACTACCAGGGTGAACCGGTAAGGTAGATAGGCCATACTCCACAAGACAGCGTAGGCGGGGTGCGCATCTCCCTGTCTAAGCCGTGAGTGAAGTCTGTGACGGATGGCCAGTGTGACGCCAGACCTACGGTTACCTTCCCAGCCACAGGGCATCACCGCCCCTCGACCAGTACCAAATTATACTGTTTGATGACACAGACACGTGTGAACAACTTGCCCAAGGTTATTACCTGAAAATGGAACGGCTGGGAGTTGAACCCTAACGATTACACCACCAAGCCAGAAAGGTAAAACCAATCTGGATTTTACTGAAGCAAGAGCGAGTGGCAGTGGCATCAGCTGGGCCGTATGCAAGTCTGCACCTCGCTTCAGACAGACAACCACGCCAGCACCTCACCACTCCGACATGCCGGGTGCCCTTCCTGCCGCCCAACCAACAGCGTCAAAGCACTGAAGGCAAGTCAAAGCATAAAACGTCACTTATTGTTACTGATGCTTCGTGGTCTGTGTGTGAATGTCAGTCAAGCAATGACGGTTTCTGCGGAACAGAAAAGCCGGACCGGAACACTAGGATCATTAGCGAGTACAGTTATTGGTGCGGGTGACGGAAATCGGAGCTGGTAAATAATTCCGAGAATTTACGGCTCATGTTTAGGCTAGTATAGGCGTGGACTCTGGTAGTATAGGCTACAGTGTATCACGAGGCGTCAAGACTAACAAGTAGATAAACCGACTAGCGTTCTGTTTACGAGCAGGCGATAAACAGACGATTGACGGAGTCCATGACGGCTACGAACTTGCTGACGCTATACAGGACTGTTAGTCACGGTGTGCCGTTGCGCCGCTGGCGAGGCTCTGGGCTTAATTACCGACCGACCGAGCAGATTTACACGACCGTCGACTGCACTCCAGGACCAGTACTGCATGTCACGGCTGTGAGTCTGTGCCGAGGTGTGCGTGGAGCAGTGGCGCTGCAGCTCTGGGAGAAGACAAACAGATGCCGTGGTACATTAGTGTCATCGCTAATTAGCACCAGCCAGGCACGCTGACCGGCTCATTATAACACCGGGAATTCACGGCGTCATTAACTGCTGTAACTTACTGTAGGCCTAGCTGCTACAGCAGTGAAATACGTATCATAGGCTTTTGCAGAGTACCAGATGCATGTATGTTTGCTGGTAAATTACAAATAGCACAGAGCTGCCTTTGGGGTTTCTGCTGTATTGTATAACTTGTATTGACATCGTATAGTGAACGTTAATCCAGTGATCGTCTTTGTAATCTCTGTTGTTCCCAGCCTTTTATTGGCTCTGTGTGCATGGTAGACTACCTGCTGCTGCATGCAGGTTGGTTGCTGTGGGCCGGGCGGGCAGGAGATAGATCGATTGCTGAAGTAGCAGCGAGCGAATGCGGGCAGTGCCACGTTGTCAGCGTACGTTGGTAGCTGCATATAGGCCTAGACTTGTTTTAACTTTTAGCAGGCGTGTTATGGGCTGGAGTGATAAACGAAGTACCACACGGATTAACGCTCCTGCGGTTGCGGTGATTTAGCTCTCGTCTCGGAGTCTCTCAGCATCGCTATTTTTTAAAAATATGGATGTGAAACAGTACAATCTTATGATATTTAAGATACCTGAAATTTACATGACCGGAGAAGCTATTTAACGTGTGCTCAAAAGCTGACCTAAGCTTAAGTCAGCTTAATTAATCCACCGCACGGAACCAAACTAATAAAGCGGAAGACAAAAACTAAAGTAAGAAAACGGATACTTTGCCAGTGAGTGTATTAGTCCTATATATGTGCGTTTTCGTGCTGAGCAGTAGCCTACATTATTTTCAATTTAAAGTAAAACCTTGTTATTGTCTTTCACTTAGCCTGGACCACGGCTATCACGGTGTAATCTGTGTAATCGTTTCACGCCATGCCTTGAAAGAACAGGCGGTGTCTTTCACCTGCCTGAGACTCCAGTAACTCCTCGGGCTCAGTTTTCGTGACGTCACACCTGGCTGTGGCCGACGAGAACGACCAATCAGCGGTCAGCGACGGCGCCGTGATCGCGCTCTGATTGGTCAGTGTCGCCGGGCGCTGCAGGCGGCTCAACGCTGCTACCGCTGCGCTGCAGTCGTCGCTGTTCGCCGTCTGATGCGTGATGCGTGCTGGCGTGGTCGGTTTACGTTGAGTTAGTGGCGTCGTCAGCGGGGATCAGCGGACTGCCGTGAAGTTCTCTCCGTAGCTGTAGCGATCTCTCAGATGCCGCACGACTAGCCTAACGACGCGAGAACACCTCACTGCTGCAGGCAGCTGGTTCCAGCCGCTGTGTCGCTACATCGATGATGACGAGGACGATGCTGCTGATGATAATACTGCGGATGAGAGGAGGAACTTACGTATTGGTCGTGTTGGGCGTGACGTTGATGCTGCCTGCTGCTGCCGTCGGTAAGCGTTCTAGCTGTCTCACAGAGTTGACTATCATTTACCTGCTCACTCATCTAGGCCCGCCTACCTGGTCGTGGAGAAGTACGTCCGTGCGTGGACAACCCTCGGATCGTGGAGGGCTAAAGAACAGAACAGAACAGAACCTGGTCTGCTCAACGCCGAGGCCAGTATTACAGTGCCGACTGCAAGTTTTGACATCGTGAGTCGAGATACCTTGACTTTACTGGTTATTGATGCAGCCTGGCGTGACTTACACTGACTTAGTCAGCGGATGTTCTAGATGCATTGCTATGTCCAGAAACACGTCCATGCGTATCTCCTTGACCGTATATATGAAGGTGTCAGCAGCAGTTAAGTATAGTACGGAGCATTTCCGACGACATTGCTATATCCAGCTTGATGCGAGCCGCAAGTTGACATGCGTGACGTCAGGCGTTATTCGACAGCGTCCATGCGTCATAGTGAGTAGCGAGGAGGGGAGGGACGGGGTGTTCTTCTTACTGTAGCGTGGCTGAGGCGCCCCCCGCCCCGCCCCGTGGATCAAAGCGTGCAAGCCGACGTCCGGATAGTCAGAGATCATAGATGCGTGAGAATGACGTGGCATGTTGATGCACCAGCACTCTGCCGGACGTTCTACGACTGTCTGTACAGGCCACGTAGGCATATACATGTAGCTCATCGTCCGTCCGACCGAGAAACGTCATAATATTTAGCTAGCGACCGGCGTTCGCAGGGCATAGCCGCGTGGTATAGTTTCCAATGTGGAACATCCCCCCCAACCTAACCCTAACCAGGAGCCGATGTCCGCGATGGTGGTTTCGGGGGGACAGGTGTTCGCGGAGGGGGAGTGTCCGGTCACTGGCGGCGGTCATGTCGGCGTGCGTGCAGAGTTTGCCGTGAGGAAGCAACAAGGAACACACACACACTCCGTCGGTCGACCAGTCAGCTGTTGCGTGCGGTCAGAGAGCCGTGTCTCGCCCCTCTCCGGCCCGGACATTCCGTCTTGTAGCCTCCCCCCCGCTACACGGTGGGCCGAAATAACTGCACTTCAAACTTAATGCCATATCAAAAATGAAACTGCAGATTTCACCAAAAGTGTTGTCTGAGTTCTTGAGAATAAAGATTAGGTTGCAAGTTTTGTGTAGCTGATGTTTAATAATGAAGTAGATGTGTCGAGAAATGTTTTGATTTTGAAATTGCCTAATATTCAACATGATTATTGCAAAAATCATCAGCTGAGCTGTTGAATTATCGTTCTCGATATAGTAAGATTCAGCTAATTCCCAGAAATGTTTTAAGAGTAACATAAAAATTCCAACAAAACCGTTATTCTCTTGAAATTTCTGAACAGTTGGTTGAAATCGTTTTCGTTGTCTCGAACTGATGCATTGATGCGGCATATTGAAGTCTGGCTGCAGTTTTTGGTCGGCCGTGTATATATATATATATA
>Ga0126329_10000228_pt1 | contig 11318 bp, 7 predicted proteins | sample InaspJWI85metaG_FD_104915 | JGI IMG/M metagenome (GOLD analysis project Ga0126329, IMG submission 104915) | Marine gutless worms symbiont microbial communities from Oahu, Hawaii - Inanidrilus sp. 2 OAHU.JWI-85 metaG | ecosystem: Host-associated > Annelida > Digestive system > Unclassified...
ATGATAAGTCATTGCAATTAATTAGTAACATTTTGAGGCTATTAACTGAAAGTTGCTAATGTGTTGTTTGCATGCTGTACTTTACAGAGCATGTCACTTAACAGACATTTAAAATAAAAATTTACTTTAACAAATGTGTTGTGGGGCAATTGGGGGTGTTTTGTGTGTGGAAATTGTACAGTCTTTTCAGATAACTGGCCTGAGGAGAAGTGAATAGGTATGAGTGTGCGAAAGACGCAAAAGAAAATAATTCTACGTCTGAGACCATAAAAATGGATGACTGTGAAACTGATGATATGCAAAAAAAATGTGGATGAAGTGCAACAGTAACAAATCTTTGGATGAATGCAGCATGAAAGCTGTGTGCATAATGACAAAACTGAATTGGATTACTGTGAAAGTCGCATCATGATAAATACAGTGTAGTAATTATTCTCTACAATATAACGGTGTGTTTTCATTTTTTTTCAGTGATCAAATAATAACGCTGTTTGTTTTTTTTCCGTAAATGACGACTTTTTGTTAGTGTGAGATAATTGCCAAAAATCAGAATAGCTTATATTGATTGTTTATTTTTATTATTTAGTGGGACGTGCATGAGTTGAATTTTGTTAGATAATCATTAACTTGGTTAAATGATTATGTAATTATTGTTTCTTGTTAGGTATTTCATTACCTAACTGTGGCTTGCAATAACTTACTTTCCATATATTTTAGATTTGGCGGGGGCTTAGGGAGAATGTGGTGTGGTGTGCTTAGTTCAGGTTCAGCATATGAGATTCTGAAAAAGAGTTCAAATGTGTCATCTGTTGGCTTGTGGCATCTCACTTCTTACTGAAAATTATGTTTGATGGCTGCTACTGGTAGTTTGATTTGTGTGATGAGCGCACATGATAAAATTTAAACATAAGATAAAAATAACGTAAGCTTTTGCTTTGCGTTTGCAATACTAGAATGACAAAATAGTTGCTTTTGTTAGCCAAGGGTTATGGTATGCTTAACACTTGCTTAACCCCAAAGAAAATGCTGTCTGAAGTGCATGTTTGTGAGTTCACAAATGCCACACAATGTCGCAGTGTCGTTAACAGTGTTTTGTTTTCCATAGTGAAATTTGCTTCGAATGCTTTGTGTTGCTTGTGTGAGTGAAGTTTTTATTGTGGATGGCTTGGTTGTGTGTGCTACTGTGCTGTTGTGGATGGATGTCGTGTGAAGTATTAGCACTGAAACTCACTGGCTGAAGACTATCCAAATAACATACACTGGGATTGAAATACGCAGTTGCTAGTTGTTATGCTGCTGTGCTGACTGACAGTTCTTGCGAAGATAGTAGTTGAGTGTGATGTTTACCTTGTGGCTTTGTGATGGTGATTTTCCAGATGGTTTAGTAACATACACGTAGAGCATGAGAGATGCCATAGCTTACTGTTTTGTTTTGATAGACACTGTGGGGGGCATGTGGGAGAATGCTGTGTCCCCGATGAGTTTAGGTCCGAGATGCAAGACTCATGTTTTGACGGTGCCGTGTCCATTGGCAAGGATCCTGTTCATCTGATGTATATTTTGGGCTTTGCATTGCATGTTGCTGACCGCTGACCACTTTCTCTGTACATGTAACTCATCGGTAAACTCGGTTGTCTACAAATTTCTGTGGTATATTTTTCACTGCTTACAAAATACTACACATTGTGGCATTTGGCAAAAGTTAGTCATCATGTTAGCAGATGGGTTAACGATTGCTTTAAAATGTTAGCACTAACATTTGCTATTCTAACTGGAGTTACAAAGATAATGAAATGTGCAGAGGCAAAAAGAGATTTTGTTTTGCAGTAAGCATTTGATGCTTTTGCTAACTATCTAACATAACTATAGTACAACTGTATGCATGTAAAATATTAACACACTGGTATTAAAACTGCAAGATGTAGAGTATCTTGTCATGGGGAGATGGTGTTTTGTTTCGTGTGTGGGGCCAGTGTGAGATATTTTCAGATCACAAGTATGTAGAACATTGGAAACGAGAATACAGAAGACACTTCAGACAGAAATTCATGAAAGTTTATCAATTTTACAGCAAACACAGGACTTGACTTGGAATTTGGAAGTACCATGCAATAATTTGAGTTTCTTGATATGTTACAAACTAACAGCAACATTGTAATTATCATTGGCAGTTCCATCAGTTATGATAACTGTAATACTCTTAATAATAATCAGTGAAAAGTGATTATTTCATTGACACTAACATAGCGTTATGAGTATTTGATGCTAAATATATTTTATCAGCTAATGAAGGATTCGTTTAAGTTGCACTGCAGTACAGATGTTCTCACAAAATGTACGATAGTTGGAGCCTAAAGTGAGTTAACTATGACCAAGTACAAAATTTTCAGTACTTGTTAGTAGCTGTGTGGGGGTCTGGGAGAATGTTTTGTCCTGGATTAGTTCCAGGTCCAATGCGAGACTCATATGTGTCGTGTCTGCTTGTATCCTGTTCACCTCTGTTGTACCCAGCATCCATTGCATTTGCCGACTCACATATTTTCTGTCACCATGTGACGCAAGTAACAGCCATGGCTATCTAATTAATGTTCTTGAGTGGCCCTTTAACTATATTTCAGAAGCAGATCCAGTTCAATTTTAAATCATTGTTGCAATACTGTATGAGTGCAATAATATGTATATTTGTCAAATAAAATCGATTTTGACAGGCATTTTTATTGTGAAATTTATGCCTTTTTCAAGATATTGTTGTAAGAATTTTATGATTATTTCGCAGACTGTTCCACTAGTTCAAATACTGTTATTAAATTGATTGAAGTACTGCATTGGGGGTGGTTGTTCTTGTGTGGGTGGTGTAATGTCTTCAGAACATGTATGGAAGCATGCTATGTGAAGAATACCGTAGCAATTGAAGGTGCTTTGCAAAGAACGCAAAAGAAATGGGAATTGGCATCATATGGAATAGACTTAAATGAGCACTCATCTACGATTACAAAATGGTAGACACGCAAAACTTTAATCTAGCCAAGTTTGTAGATAAGATCTTTAAAGCATTTTTAATTTCTTAGCTGTGCATCATTTAACTGTTATTTTCTGACAATGTATCTATGTACTACCATATATACTAGAGCAAATTGATTTTGCCGTGAAAGTGACACCTTGTCAGATTTGTAATTCACGAAGTTAGTCAATTTAACCACTGAAACTGGAACTGGATGATTGTGAGAGACATGCACATGTAGATAACACACACACACAGCCGTTTAACGGCCCTTTGTCCGGGACTACCCGGGTGAGCTTGTACCAGAAAGGCAAAACCAATGTGGATTTCACTGAAGCAAGAGACAGTCAGTGGCATCAGCTGGGCCATATGCAAGTCTGCACTGTGCTCCAGACAGACAACCACACCAGCACCCCACCACTCAGTTTTTTACAGGCCAGGGATGCCCTTCCTGCCGCCCAACCAACAGCGTCAAAGCGCTGAAGTCTAAGGTACGTGTAGATAAGTACACTATATAAATGTTTCTTACAATACAATACATTAGAATCTGCCAATATGTTCGTAAGTCAATGGCAATTTCCACCGTGACTAACTGTTTTTAGACTGTGCATCATTTTGTCAACTTTTTATCAGATCTCTCAAAGATACTGTGGAATAATTTAGCTTATGCATTGTTGGCCTTGAGTTGTGCTGTTAAAGAGTATGAAGTTATTTGTGGAGACATTGTGAAAAGTGCCTATGCAGATCGTACGAGTACTGGTTCATATGCTGTCACTTAGCATATGCTTTAAAAATTTGTAGCATATGAGATGAGTCAAATTCTGGATCTTTTGTTAGCTAGCTGTGGGGCTGTTGGGGGATGTGATGTAGTTTGTTACTTTAGGTCCACCATCATACGTTCAACATGACATGCAGCCTCTTCACTTCTTGTTTGAACTGCACATAGCACTTGGTCACCAAGAATCGAACAAGCGATGTAAACTAGTAAATCGTCATTAGAGTAGTTGTAAAACTACATGTACTGTATGGTTGTAAAGTAGGCTAATTTTTTTTAAATATTGAAAAATGAAGTTCTCGTTGATTTCATTATTATTTTTAAATTATTGAAATTTTACAATTTTCTAGTATTAATTTGGGCAGAGGATATTACATCATTAATGCAGATTTATCACGTGACATTTAGTTGAATTTAGTTGAACTACATTTAGGATAGTTGTCTGCTGTTTGTGTGTGTGTGTGTGGGGCGGTTGCAGATGACCTTCATATGAAAAAAAGCTCATTCTATGTCATAAAAGTATACAGTTCAAAATACACATCAGCATTGTTTTTAATTCATGATACATAGATAGTCTACAACAACAGCTGCAATTCGAGTGACTGAAAAGCTGCACTTACAGGAGTATGAAAATCTTATTACAGTGCAACTCGCAATATTGCAATTTTTTGGTAGTTTTTCGTCATGATTGCTGTAACTAAAAACTAAAAAAAAAGTTGCAAACTATTGTTTAAAAAATTCATGATTAATATTTTTATGGCTGAATGCAATATATGCATGAAATTTGGTAGCCTAGATGGACAGGTGTGACGTCCTTGATATATGCGCTTGTGGTAACTGCAGCCTTAGTAATGTGAAGTATGAAAGGATCATATCTCGTTCTTTTAATAGCAATCTATGGGGGTCGTGGGAGAATGTGATGTGGTTAGTTACTTCAGGTCCGTCATGAAGTTTGAAAAGTGTCTGTTCACGTGCTGCCTATCTCTCTTGCGTTGTTGCATTTGCTGTGTCGTGACTGGACAGCATGATGTAAGTGATGACTGAGTACAGAATTTCTTCTGAACTTCCATGAGTGAACTTTAGCTCTGGTTATGGGACAGACGAACAATATTTTAGTCTTTTTGATACCATGCTTATAATATTTTGTATTTTTTAAAATTTATTTTTTGGCCTGTTTGGTGTGTGGGATGAAGAGTGTACTGAAGGCAGCTGCAACACAGATCTTAAAACATGCAAGTGTGCACTAACAATTAACATGCACCATCTATGGTGAAGAAATTGTAGCCGTTGAAATATGTAATAGTAAGTGCGTTGATTATATGGGAAGTAGAATTTTTTTTAAATTCATTAGATATGTGAATATTTTCAAATTGTTTTAACTTGGCAGAGGATGTTACTTCAAAAATGATTAAAATTAAAAATCTGATAGATTTCTTTGAAATGTGTGGGGTGGTTTTGTGTGTGGGGAGGCTTGAATTATTTTTCAGATGACAGCTATGAGAACACCACTCTGTTTCATGAAAGCATGCAATGTGAAATTTACAACAGCAGCTTTTTTTGATTACGATAAAAAAAATACTGCAAAGAAGCTGTCCTGTGAAAGCTTGTGAAAAGTATGACTGACTGATTATAGTAATCATAATCTTGTAGTAATACAGTAATGTTACTTATATGCATTTAGATTTTCAGATTTAACAGAACAGGATGCCACTTAAGGATTGTCTTATAGCATTTTTATTGAGAACATTAGTAGTACTTAACATTCTTACATGTTAGCTTTGGGATTCAGATTATGTAGAATGAATTTCAGTGGTAATTTATAAGCATATTATACGGGCGAAATCCTGTTATTGTCATCCCTATGGCAAGCAGTTTTTATTAAGTACTTGAGTCACAACAGAATAGTTGATATATATTCATCGTATTTGTTAGCCTAGATAGACCCGTCGTTCTACTGTCTGGTAATTATCCTGGTTATGATTGGCGGGACATTCTGATGAATTATTCCTGGTTGTTTGTGGCTTATAATGACTAATAGTGTAAGGAATGTTGTTTTGGTAGCAAGCTCTGGGGGTTGTGGGGACTGTGATGTGGTTAGTTACTTCAGGTCTGTCATGAAAAGCATCATCTGTTGATATGCCGCTCTTCGCTAGTATTTAAAGTTTGTGTTGCCTTTTTGGCTTTGTCGTGACCGTAAATGACGACTGAGTACAAAATATTCTCTGAACTGCTGTGAGTGAACTTTGCTGTGGTTACGGGACAGGTGAACATAAACAACTGTACATAAGTTTATTCATTTTATAGTCATGCTTCTAATATTTTTGTGGTATTTTTTTAATCTTAAACATTTATCAGTGAGATCATTGATAATAGTTGGATGGGTTGGCTGAAGTGTGATCTGTAGACATCTGCACAGCATGGAATGAATATGATGAGTGAAATGTGCAGCTGCTTTGAAACTTGTTTGAAATATGTGGGCTGGTTGTTTTGTGTGTTGGGGAAGTGTTGGAAAGTTTTTTTTTCATATGATGCGGAAGACATCACGATACTGTAGAAGGAAAGGTGCATCAGAAAGCTTTTTAAATTCCAGATGTTAGTCATATGGTTGTTTTTTTCTGTTTCTGTATGATGTGACAATTCTGTTGTGCATGTAATGAATTTTACTTTGAATGTCGGCGTGGTGAAATGGTAGTGTGCTTTTGTGAATGCAGTGTGAGTATTGGCTAGTGTGTGTCTGTTGCTGTGCTGTTGTGGATGAATGTCTTGTGAAGGATCAGAATGAAACTGAACCTGACAAGCGGAAGCTACACATTTGAAATATGTGGCATGTCATAGACCGTCTGTTACCAAATACAATCAGTATGTGCTGTTCTGGCCGTGACCGGTGCACCTGTATCTTTGGAAATTGATTTCAAGATCAGTCAGCACTTTGTCGACTCCAGTGGCATTAGCACTGAATCTTCTGTTTTTGTAACAGTTTTCAGGCTGTGCATGCTATGATTGTGCAGATCCAGGATGCAAGAATTCTGAAATTGTGTTACGTCCATCTGACTGTATTCAGTTGATGCATTGAATGTCCAGGCCATAGTCAGCGTTAACTCTGACCATATATAGTGATATTTGTTGCTGGAATTGAAGCTCAAGTGAAACAAGCATAACGAGAACATCAGAAGATTTTTTATATTGGTGAATGAAAAATAAATGCATACAACGGAACAGCAGATCAACTAATTCATTAATTTCACTGAATTTAAATAGAAAGTGCAGCTGGGTGATCGTGAAACTCCTGCAGACGAGTTCTACATTCCTGTGGTATCGTAATTATTATGAATTTTGTAGGTGATGTACAGCACTAATGGTTGCTTCTTTAAATGAGAATATGACATATATGGGTATGTTTAGGTATCTCGTACATCTTGGGGCATGACTGCGTTATGAGACTTTAAACATCCTGAACAAAGTACCAGTGGAGCTGTGCATTACTGTGTTTGTTTAAGTGAAGTGTGTGTGTGGTGTGTTTGTTTGCGTCTGTTGTTGTTTTGTTGATGTGCGGAAACCAACAAATCTGCCAGAGGAGAACAGAATGGACCAGGTTAACAAGTCATTTGTATACATGTTCTGCGAAAAATCTAGCCGTATGATGAGTATTTAACTTGTTGCCAGATCGCGTTGGGCAGTCAGACTAATAGATGTTCAAGTGGTCTACATGTACTTTATGTGCCTGTTTGTTTTGTTTTGTTCTGTGAGTAGTGTTCTGTGATAGGTGTGAGGATAACAACGGTCTGCGATGTACCGCTACATCATGGTGAATGTCGCGTGCTTTACATTTATTTTTAGACTTTGGTGTGGATATAGTGCTGATGTTCGGGGCATTTTAGGTCATTGGTGCACTGTGGGTTGTAGAAACGTTTGCTGACGTTCTCAGACTGTTAATCTGATAGGATTTCCAAAGAGATACCAGTGATTAACAAATATAGTTTTCAGCAGATTGTGCTCCGTGAGATGTGATTTCCAGTTTCACTGTTGTGTTCAGTCAACTGCTTGTTGTGTTTAGTTTTTTAAACTTAGGGTTTAGCTTAGCTTTTATAACTGCTGCAATAAACAGTACCACACTTGCAAAAATATGTACAGATGTTTTAATCGTTTTTAAAATGTTTGATATTGCTGTTATTGGAATTTGGCACTACTGAAACCGAATATGTAAAAACTTATTATAGCAACAGCACCAAATTTTTATTTGGAAAGGTGTCATTCTACTAGGAACATTGATCATTATGGGATTTTGCAATACTGAAAACAGAATATACAAAAAAATTATTTTTCAGTGATTAGATACAATACAGCGAACATTGGGCATTTTTCTGAAGCTAAAATCAGGAGTACACGAACTGATTGGCCAGTAAAAATGCAAAATTGTGCAACATTTTAGCTGAAAAAAATTCAAATTCACTTCTGTTGTTGCACCATTGCTACAGCACGAATAACCGATTAAATCAGCCGTCATTGTACGTATTAAGAGGCCTACTGGTATTGACAAATCAAAGGTTGCAAGCATTTTGGTCATCGTTAATGTGTGGTACTGAATTGCAGTAGTTGTGGCGCGGAACGGTGCCGGTGTAGGGGAGGTGGAGCCGGCTTTTTTAAACGCATTTGAAAGATAAACAAGCTGCATTTAATACAGTGTAACTTTGATTAAAAATAGGTGTCCAAGCTGTGATGTGACATTTTGGTGACTAAAATTAATACTAAAGCTTCTTTACAGTAAACTAAAAAATACTGTTAATTGGTTATATCAGAGTTGTCCCTGGGTCTATTTCGTGTGACCCAACGGAATACAGCTAACAATGGAGCTTACAGTTTGGTAGTGACGTATTTTTATACACAGAACAGAACATGGGTTTCCCGTACCTGTCAGGTCGGCCGTAAAATCAAATTTAACTGCTTGGTGAAACCAAATCTTATCTAATCGTGCATTAACATAATCCTTTCAAATTTTTAGTACTTTAACTGTAGTGGGCCCAACCCAATTAACCCATGGACAACTCTGGGCTATATGGAGGTTAACCACTAACCAGTCTACGGTTGCACGAGAAGTCATTGTTAATAGGCCTACGCATGTCATCATCATCATCATGGACTGAATGGAACTGTGCTATAACAGTCTTGAAGAACTTCTGAGGACGCTGCATGTTTGCACCAGTTTTACTTCTGGACAACAGTTGACATCTGAATTTTATAATAATTATACTGTACTTTAGTAAGTCCAAGGTTTTCTGGGAATAAAACATATCCGTCCGTGTTCAATGTGTTATCTGGCTTGAATTGCTCAGTTGTGTATGCAGGTAGTTTTGGTAAGCGGTTGTCGCTTTCTTTCTGGTATTCAGTTGCATATTAACCGCTTGAGCTGCAATTTTTGGTTTTTACCGCGCGATGCTATGCATCCGCGGTACTATAGCCATGGCCCTGTGTCTGTCTGTCCGTCACAAGTCGGTGTTCTACTAAAACGGCTAAACGTAGGATCACAAATAACACCACACGATAGCCCAGGGACTCTAGTTTTCTGAAGCTACAGGTCTGCGCGAAATTCGACCGGGGTCACCTCATACGAGGGTGCCGAATGCAGGTGGGGTGGGTCAAAATCGGTTACTTTTGACAAATAACCGGCTATATGTCGAAAACGGTACAAGATAGGTCGAATAGGAAGTCGTATGCCGATTGGCGACATTGCCGATGACCTTGAGTGCCCCCAAACCACCCCATTTTCTGCATTTTGCACCGCCATTCACAGCTTCGTAACGGGTGGACCATATACTTCGTATTTGGTACATTAACTTACCATAGCAAGTCCCACCCTGTCGAAGACAAATCTTCCCTGAAAGGGCGTGGTTAGGGTCAAATAACCAGTTTTAGAATTTTACACCCCATGTAATATCTCCAACGGCTAACGCTAGAGACCAGATTTTGTACACGGTCGGCCATGTGAAGTCTTAGTCTTGTGATGAGTGCTGCCTAAAAGCTAAATTCCATTACACGGACCCGCACGGACTTTGTCGGCGACCCGAACGGACCCAACGGAGTTTCGCCGCAAAAAAGTCCGTGCGAGTCCGGTCGGGTCCGTGTAGTGGAATTTAGCTATAAGTGGGCATGGTCAGGGTCACGTGAGCTATTTCTACATTGTGGACATAGAAAATTTCGCCACAGCAAGTCGTCGGTATACAGGTGATATCCAGAAGTAGTCCGTGGTCGGTTTGTTTATGACACATCTGAGACAATGAAAGCGTCGGTCGCGTCATGGTTGAGTGCACGTTGTCTATCACGCATTGCCTCCGACTAAATCTCGAACTTCATACCAACGCATAAAAAGCAGCACAATACACCCTCCGTGCATTTCGATTCGCCCTCCGCCATGCTGAAAACATCTGGAAACGCACTCACTCTGCTGCTGACTGGTCCTCTTTAAGTCTCTCCGCAACCAATACCACAAGCTCATCTTGTCTTCGGAAAAAGAGTACTATTCCAGCCTCGTATCTTCAGCCTCCGATAACCCCAAGCGCCTTTGGCAAACAGTCAATAAACTCCTACACCGAAAATCCTCCTCACCGCTACCAACCACCTCTACTGGCACTTAACTTGCAGACAGCTTTGCCTCTTTTTCACAAGCAAAATATCCAAACTTCGTCTCTCTCACCAGCAACCCCACTACGTCATCTCCATACTCACCCTCTCCTCCTTGCACTCCCCCTGACTTCTCAGTTTTCACCCCTGCATCACAATCCGAAGTCCACAAGATCCTGTCCAACTGTCCAAACAAGCAATCTGACTCAGATCCCATACCCACCTGGCTTCTTAAAGAATGCTCATCCATACTTGTTCCCACAATCACCAATATTGTCAACCTTTCCCTCACTACCGGCCAGTTTCATCCCACTCTAAAGGAATCCACAGTGGCGGCGCCAGAAGGAAGAAGTAGGGTGGGCTTTAGCCTCTGTGAGGCAGCCGAACGCCGTAGGCGTGAGGAGCGAGGGGTCGAGGCGCCGAGACGAGCGCCGAAGGCGCGAGAGTCGAGGCGCCATAGGCGCCGAGGGGGGTAGGGTATGGGGAGGGGGTATCCCCTCCCCATCCGACTAGGGGATCTGGGGAAGCGTCGTAAGCTCCCCCAGTGGGGTCTGGGGCGTAGCCCCAGCCGAAATCGATTTTGGTGCATTTTGCCATTAAAATCTGATCTCTGGTGCCAACAATTTCCATAAATTTCCTATTAGTCAACCGATCAAATTTTGTGCAATAGGGGGTGATCATACGGTACACGAACATATCTATGAGGAATGGGGCCGCGTGGCCATGGCCCACCTCAATTCTCAATGCCCGCGGCCCCCCATTTTTATCCGCCACTGCTGTGGGGATCAGGGGGCAAAGCCCCTAACCCCTGAAGCTGACGACATTTTAGCACTGGAACACACATTTTTGCGCTATCCTGCGTGGTTTTTGAGTGATTCCTTATGCAGACAAAAACCGTCAGCTGCCAGACAAAATGTCCACACGCTA
>Ga0126329_10000229_pt1 | contig 11287 bp, 11 predicted proteins | sample InaspJWI85metaG_FD_104915 | JGI IMG/M metagenome (GOLD analysis project Ga0126329, IMG submission 104915) | Marine gutless worms symbiont microbial communities from Oahu, Hawaii - Inanidrilus sp. 2 OAHU.JWI-85 metaG | ecosystem: Host-associated > Annelida > Digestive system > Unclassified...
CGTCAGCAGCGTGCCCCCGCCGCCTCCGCCCCCGCCGTGCACCACGCCGGCCTTGACGCGCTTCCACTTGGCGCGCCGGTTCTGGAACCAGATTTTCACCTGCAGCGATGCGGGCAAAAGTTAACTAAAATGCATTTAACTAATAGTTTAACTAAGCGCTATAGTGTCACGAACGTTTGCAACATTTTGTCAGCTCCCAAACTATGTGAACTTTAAAACTGTGATGTCCTAACGGTAACAAGAATAAAACAACATCGAGGCAGCCACACGGCTGTGCTGTGCGACTTACAAAGACAGCGTTACCACGCTGAACCGCCAAGCTCAGTAGAGCCAGGCTACATAAGATATGCAAATGAACGCGGTTCAGCAGTGACAGTTGCGATACGACGACACGTTTAAGTTTAGTTAACTGTTCTTGTAAAATTACTAACATCTAAAAGTTTTGACTAATTTCTTTTAGTTAGAATTCAGTTCTAGTTAGTTCAGTTAGTTGTCGATCTTTGTGATGGTTCTACCTGGACCTCGCTGAGTCGGAGCTGGCGCGCGATCATCGAGCGCTCGGTGAGTGACAGGTACTTCTTGCTGTGGAACTCCTTCTCGAGTTCCAGCAGCTGGTCGCTGGTGAACGCCGTCCGTCGTCGCCGGTGTCCGCCACCGCCTGGAGTGGGACCCGCCGAGACGGACGGCGTCGTCGCGACCCCGCTGTCCGGCGGCGGCGGCGGGCTGTGGGCGGGCGTCGACCGGCACTCGACGTCCGACTGGCGGTCCACGTCGTGGCGGTCGGTCTTATCGAGGCCGTCGCTGCCGGCGGTGCTGCCGGCGTCGTCAGTCGTGCCGGCGTCGACGTGGCTAGCGACACAGCGGTCGCAGTCGACGACGGACGACGGCGAGTGCCGATGAGCTTCTAGCGCCGACTGATGCAGTCGCTGTAACCAGCGCTCCGCTAGACGCACATACCCGCATCCGCATTACAGGTACGTCCGCGGCATACTCTGGCCATCGATATGTAAAAAAGTGTTAGACTTGGGGTGACAGAAGACCCCCGAAATAGGCGTGGTCATGGTCATGTGACGCGTTTATATAATTTAGGCAAGTTGTTCACACATAATTTGGTACCACGATTTTCACCGCATGGTGTATAAAGTCGAGCATAGTCAGAATATGACAATCGACAAATCTGGGCAAAACTATACATTATCGATATTTGAAAACAAAAAGCTGTAATTACAAAAATCATCCGCAACCATACGAGCACAACGATGGTAGTAATTATTTATTTAAAAAATAACTACGTATAAAAATTAGCCTCCAGAAATGAACAGTTTATCTGTACTTTATTTTATGTAGAAAAACACAAGATCTTATCACCGAGACACAGATAGTGCGACAGATAGAGATTTCTGTACTGTACTGAGCACAGCAGTACTCGGACACTGACCGTTGCTGTGTAGGTGGCTTGTGGACGACACGTCGGCGTGGACGATGTCACTGACACGCCGACCAGTCGACACGTTTGCGCCACACAGCGTCGGTGTTCTCCAGCGCTCATTGTCCAGCCCTACCTCGCCGCTGTACCAGCTCAGTGCTCGCCGCTGCAGGGTTGCTAGTATCCCGCCGCCGCTGTCGTCGGCGCGAGGCGGGGCGCCAGGGTCGGTGTCCCGCAGTGACGGCGGCCGGTAGACGCGGAACGCGTGCCGCGATCCCCCACCGTTCGCGTCGTCGACCCCTGGCCGGCGTCGATCCGGCGAGCTCGCGGTCGACGGCGACGGTGACTGGCCTTCCTGCAGCGGCGGCGGCGAGCAGCTGACGACGCACTGGACTGTCGCGTCGGCGGCTGGTGTGGTCGGCCAGTCGTCGGCCGGTCCACCGCCGCCGCCGCCGCCGCTGCTGCCCGGGTGAGAGTTGCCGATCAACGCGTCGATAGTGAAACAGCTGAACCTACGCGACGTCATCTCACCGCTGCAGGTTCGCCGGATAATTCAGCCTCCGTAAAACTATAACCAATCGCTGTAATCGTCACGTCCCTTCCAAACTTCGTAGTCTGCCGAATAAGACATGAACTTGTTCTGCACCGCGACTGCTGTTTCGCAGCAATCGCAGGGCCTATAATGATGACCAACTATCGACAGAACGATCGCTGTCTATGCATTCAAGCGCCAGCTCTCGATCCACCTGTTCCAGCACTAGACTGGTGCTGGCTGCAGCTGTGGGTGTCGTGTACCGTCGTCCGGCGCCGTTGTGACTGTACAGCGAGTTCGGCGCCGATTTCAAATGTCCCGACTTAACTCCACTCAACTCAACTCAACATGCGGTACTGAATCGGCAACGGTAGTTAAAATTTAGCGTATCACTGTGCCAGTGTGCTGCATGTGCTCGGAGTGACGTCATAATGACGCAAGCGTGCAGTAACCATGTCAACGGCGCCAGCAGCAGCAGCTGCGGTGGCGTCGATTGGCTGCTGGCGATGTATTGTTGCTGCCGACGCTGCCAGCTGATTGGTTGGCGTGGCACAGCGGCTCATCTTCAGCGAGCAAAAATCACCGCCGTCCTGCGGTGCCATTACGCACGCAGCAGGCTTTACGGCTTCATGCCGGAACTATCAGCAATTTTTCATCGTATTACCGTGACTAACTGTAACGAACAGGTAGAATGTTCCCCTTGCATATATGTGCGTATAACTTGCACGTATGGTAAAACATTGTAATATGATTAAAATATTGCTTGTGAACAAAATTTAAAATAAAAATGCACCATGTTCTTTAAAGAGATCGTCGTTGTTACTGTAATTACAGAAAAATTCGCCGACGAAGCGTGAACGACGAAAGTCAGTTACTGATGAAATTACTTAGTGTGCCGCAATGTTTGATTTTACAGACGGCTGTCCATTCATGCATTAGTATTTCGTGTATTACAGCAAGAAACATAATGTTCAGCATCCCATAATGAAGTCGAAAATATTCGGTTTTGTAATGCGTCGAAAACATGGAAACGTGTATGAAATTATTGTTTTCTCCTTCAATAATTCTCTAAAATTGTACATCATTATTATTTGTTTATTTTTGCAATTAGATGCCTAGCTGTTGCCAAACGGCTGGCGCTATTTGCTCTGTTTCTGTACATTTATGTTGTCATTATTATTTAGTCCTGTTGTCACGTGGTTCGTGGTATCACATATACAGGGAGGCGCAAAAACGGAAAATTGACACCATACTGTATTCATGCCAAAAATTTTTTACTACGTTGATTGCTTTTCAAATTTCTTATGATTGTCATAATTAACGATCCTATCGTGTATTAACTACGTTGCATCAAAGATAATTTTATTTTGTGTTTCCCCCACCTCTCAACTTACTTAGGCCTATGTAAACGCAGACATAAGAGAGTCAATCATCAGTTTCGGCAACACTGTGACTGGCCATAGGAGGGGGTTAAAACGTGTCAATAAAATATTTGCACCGTTTTGACTAGCACTGGCCTACATGCGCGATTTTTCGCCACCGGCTAAAGTATATTTTCACAAGGCAGAGAACAGCCATGCCATTCAATAAAACAGCCGTCAGATACCTTCAGAGCAGCAGTGATTAGTTTTAATCATCTGCAAATTGTATCGCTGTATTCTGCACCGCGACCGCGATGGCGACCGACAAGCCATCGAATGACTGCAACTCGGCCTGTCGCTCAGAAGTCGCCCAAGCGCGCGAATTTTATCAATCTCTTTCCGAGTCGCGGAAGCGCCGCGACGTCGAAGCAATTTCGTGCGGAGCGCTGTTTGCGAGCGAAGATCGATTCGTCCCGTGACGGCGCACGCGCCGGTAACGACCGATCGACCGATCGCCATTTCGCGCCAGTCCTCCTCCTGCAATAAACGCCCGCGACAAACGGCGCAATTACAAGCGCGGCGGCGGCGGGCGATCTCGGACATCACGCAGAAATGACTTGCTGCTCGGTCCTAACTACCGATTAGCGTCGCGTCTTCGTTCATGTCCCGAATAGAGACAATATCTGAACGTTCGTACAATGCATCGACTCGGTCGATTACCGACTCCACCAACGCTGTTCAATGTGCACCTTACATGCAGAATTTTCTTGTGTCGCCAATACCTACGTTAAGTCAAATAATTATTATTAATCTGTATAAATCTTGAAGCAAATCGTAAAACGAGTTACAAAATTTTACAGCGTACAGTAGAGAACGTGTTTCAAGCTAGTGACTTGAGTGGCGGCTTACAAGGTGTGAAAGGCACATTTTGAAAAAAATGTTGCTAAAATGTGTAAGCTTATGTTTCATATGTGCAGAATAAATACTTAACACGCATAGACCTACCCGGTAGCCTACTTCACTGCAACCGTCAGTGCATGTAGATTTAGGTTTTTAAATTATTTTTAAATTACAAATATGCCTCTAAAACGTTTTACGTAATTACGTAATTTACGTTTGCCGTTTCTTGCCAAAAAGCGATCGAAACCGTATTATAAACAGTTACGTAACACAATCATGTTTCCGTTACCGATATGGAAAACCAAATTTCGGTGTAACGTAAGGCCATATAACCTAACAAAAATCGGGGGCAGTTTTTTGGCAGTTTATAATTTGTGAAGCGACTGCGGCAGCACTGCAGCATTAGCCGAGCGCGTGTTATATGCACGCGTGCAGTGCATGCACAGCGACGTGATGCAATCACCCGCCATGCAGCCACGCAGTGATGCCACGCCGCCTGGGAACAATTCTTGGCGTCTATCCGTACTGCATCGCCTAGTTAATTGGACGTCACTTAAGCGATGCTTATCAGTACGATACATATAGGAGATATTCAGACGACGACAATTGACATGCTAATGTTTCGACTCCCCGAGGCTCGCGTCGCATCGTAACGCGCTTAGTTGTATTGAACATGTGTCCAATGTCTTCACACAGAAGTAATGTCGAACTTTGTGCAGACGCATATACATAGGCAGGCCTGTGTGCAGTACAGGATGTGAGTTAAAGATCACAGTTAAGCTTATTATATAGCCTTACAGGCCTAATCTTGCCTTGCCTCGGTTGCCTGTCTCACTGATTGGCTCAATTGTCTTTGCGTCATTCGTTTTACGACAGAAATTAAATCATTAGATCATATAAAACAACGAGTGCTTCTGCGAGAAATCACTGAAACCAAGGGCGAAAGATGCAATCGCGTTATCAGAAGCAATATTATAGATGTAACTTTCTGTGCATTCTGCATCAGCCGTGCATTCTGCACCTCCCATAGCTGAAGTACGCACGAACGCACGTACGCACAGATGGACGGACAACCCCAAAACATAACGCCTCCACAGGAAGGGCGGAGGTATAACAAAGGAAACGAACGCGGAAATCGGACGTTGCTTGGATATCGTCTCGTCGTGTGTCAACATATTACATCACTTGCAGATGCAGAATCTGCGCAGTTCGGGATGCGTGTCGATGACGCAGTCGGACTGGCCGTCGTACGCACTGATGCGGCTCATCTCGCCGCTCAGTCGCCTCGTCGTCGTCGTCGGGTCGACGACCACGGTCGCCTCGAACGTGGCGCCGCGTGGCGTCGTCTCGACCACGACCTGCTGGTACCTGACGGTCGACGGGTGCGCGCCGGTGAAGTTGGACAATCGCCGGCCGTAATAGAAACGGTTCTCAGCGTCGACAACCTGTATGCGTCACACACCAGCAGTGAAGCGCTGGTCAAAGTCCAGGGTCACACGAGAAAAAAAACAAGAGCTCAAAGGACATAAATAACAAACGTTTAACTAGCCTACACTATTTTGTGGTCCCAGTTAAAGTGTTAGAAAAGGCATTTTTCACATAAAACAGCAGTCGCCCAGCAAGCAGTGTCAATTCGACCTCAACACACGCCTTATTCAATATTAATAATCACAATAATATTTTATTCTAAGAAAACTGCTGAAAAAATCTGACTGTAAAATGTAAGTATCTGTTTTAAAAAGCCGGCTTTAAATGAGTTGGAAGTAGTCTATTGTTTACACAGTTTCATCACGTAATTCACTCTTCTTGGTAAAAAGTTGTATGTTAATCAGCAAACGGTGACGGTGCATTGCTCCATTTCAGCTATGTTTTGCGTTCAATTTAGTTTTTGTTTGTGGCGATAATGCATCGACTTACACTTTAGTTCACTTCATCAAAACCAAAAAGGTCGAAAGGTAATTCCAGTAGCGAAAGCAAGCTGGAACACAACAACATGAGAGACGTCGAGATGAGAGACGTCGCAGTTTGTACGCGACACCAGAGATCTACAGAGCGATGAGTCAGTCGTACGAGGTCTGTTGGTATGACGTATTGGGCGTTGACGACGTGCAGCATTGTCAGCGGTTGGCACAGACCACCCGAGATGGCCGGACGCAGCAGGTCATTGATGCGACCGACCACCCAGTCAGCCGTCGACCGCCACTCGCTGGACTCAGTGGCGTCGGGCGCCCACTCGACGTACGTACACATGCACCAGTGGACGGGCACGCCGGCCGAACGACACGTCCGACCCACCGGAATCACGTCGAATAGACTCACGCCAGTCGACTGTGTCCGACTGCGACCTCTCAGCGTCGCCGCAGCTGTCTTGTCCGCTGCATTCACCTACACAAATAAGTTTCTAGTTTCACAGAGAGAGAAAGTCGTGACCAAAGTAACGCGATTCTACAGTGGTTGTTATCAAGACCTTACCAAAGCAGACATGCTGCAGGCTGATTCACCTCAAGTTCAAACAGCAAGGTCACCGGTCAAAGTTCAAGGTCACATGAGAAAACGAGAGTTCATCATAGTCATATTTTGTGCACATGTGGAGTGTCTCCCACTGCAAGCGTCCATGTAACAGATGGACGGTACGGAGTCCGTCCGTCTGTCTGTCCCGTCGATCGACAGCTGACGCAGCTGGTTTGCTAGGGAGCCCAGACGCGGGCGGCAGATATCGACCAATAGCTGCCGGCGCTAGACTGCGGCCAGCGTCAACGTTGCGACCCGCGGTACGAGGTTCGAAACAGACTTGTTATAGACACGTTGACGGCGCTGCTACCTGCGTGCTGGAGTCATCAGTGGTGTCGAGTAGCGCCAGCAGCGTCTGGTGTACGTCGAGCGGCGTCACCAGTCGGTCTCTGTTCGTCGCTAGGTTCTTCATCATCGGCGCGCGTCGCTCGGCGAACCACGCCGGCACACCGACCACCAGCAGCGGCAGGCGCTCCGTCGCCTTGCCGAGCGCCGTGTGCCGCCGCCGCCCGTGACTCGGCCCGTGGTCGCCGACGACCAGCACCGCCGTCCGCTCGAGTGCCCCGGACCGCCGCAGCTCCTCCAACCAGACGGACAGGTCGTCGTCGAAGGACCTCGGATCACCGGAAGACACGAACGCGAAGGCGAACCGCGGCACGTGGGCGGGGTATCTGGAGGACAGGAACTCGGAGACGTAACGGAACACGTACTGGTACTCGGGCAGTGCGCCGAGGCAGCCGGAGTGACGACCCGCGGCCTCGGCAGCCTGCCAGAACGGGCGCATGTAGTGGTGGACGGGCGGCTGTTCGAAGCCGTGGAAGTCGGTGTGGAACGTGTCCAGTGGTCGGTCCTGCTCAACAACAACAACGTTTATCAGTTTCTGGATTATTTCAGCGCGCAAGCACGCAAAAAATGCATACGTTCAAGCATCAAAAAGTTTTGTTGGTAGTTGGATAGGGCGTGAGGTATAGGCTAAACGAGCCTTTGAGACGGTCTGTCCCGCGAACGTGTACTGGTGGATATTTACATCTTGATCGCAGTCGGTCAGGCAACTCATCATCGTGTGTGATGTGAGGCTAACTGCCGAAACAGTTTGTTACACAGACTGTCTCGTCTATACTAGACAACGAAGTCAGTTTGAACAGACAACACGCCTCTTCATCGGCAATAATCTGTAGTGCACGGCGTTGAATGTTTTCCAGCGATGTTGTCTGTTATTTACTAAGACTGCTATGCCTGCTGTGGACACATGCGCCCCAGAACTGGTTGGATGACAGCTAGAGATAAGTACAACACATCACAATACCTCGGTGTACAGAGTGACGTAGCCGGCCTGCTCGAACTTGTTCCAGACGAACGGCAGCGCGTCGACGAAGTTGGAATGCTCGCCGCCAACACGCTCACTCGACAGCTCCGGCAATGTCACTCCTGCGCGCACGTCAACCGACTTATTCGTTTCGATCTGTGCCGTGTACAGACAATTTGTATAAAATACGTAGTTGGACTGAATTATGATTTATACAGCGTTTGCAAGTTAGATTACCTTAACGTGCTTCGTCCATTCTAGACTCTAGAGCAGTAATGATCTCAAGAAATACACTAGCGACAGGTCAGCTTCCTTTGTGATCCAGGCTATCAAAATGGTCACGCCGACTGAGGAACAGCATCCCTCTGTGGCAGTGACTGTTTCGTAAATAAAGTCGGACATTTCGTAGAAAACCACCGTTGCATTGCAGCTTTTGAAAAATCCTGCTCAGACCCAGTGAATTAACATGTTGCCTCCACGCTTTTTAGAGGTAATAAGTCATGCTGACAGTATAAAAACTCAGAAAAATGCTGCAAAAATGGTAACAGCGCTGCAGACTGTAGAGTTGGGTTGTTCGTTTTCCCTGTGTGCATGCTTACTTTACAATTTCACGACAAAAGACTGCCCGAAGAAAACGGAAACCCGTAGGCCTACCAGTGAGCAGTGGGATGATATTGGCAGGCGCAGCGTCGCCGATGACGTTGTAGCCGGTGAACAGCACCGTGTTGTGTTGATCGACGAAGAACTGACGTGACTTTGGTAGAACTCGGTCGAACGATATCGACGATACTGACTCGAGCGCCAGTACCAGCACGTTCAGACGGTCCGATTCAAGTTTCCGCCCACTTTCACCATCAACGACTTCACTGACTGGATGAATGTGTGCAATCCACTGCTCGTAAACCTCGGTCGACGAGCTGTCGACGTCGTCGCCTTGGTGTATCTGATTCTCGTCGCGTTCCGACTCACCGTCGACAAAACCTTCCAGTTTTCTGCCTCGCCTCAGTTCACGGTGTTCGCCAGACTCAGCTCGACCTGCTGTGTGGGTCGCAGGCCCCGCAGACGCCTGCTCGTCGTGTCTGGAACGAAGCTCGTTCTGCGTGGCGCGGTTCTTGGACTCGACGGCATCCACCGGCGACGTGCGCTGTTCCGCGATCAGTGGATCTGGGAGTCCGACTGCGCCGACCAGATGCGGAGAGAAGCGACGCAGTTGGTCTCGATGGATCTGTCGCGCGCGTCGCTCGGCCATCGACAGATGACGTTCGCTGCTTCTTATTCCGCCTCGTCGCTGTAGACGAGGTTGCTGGACTGCAAGAAAGCAAATTTACAGTTTTTGTTTTTGTTACAATTAGCGACGTTGCAAATTTCCTCAGTACACTTGTAACAAAAAGTTGAAGATTTCGTTATAGGCCTCTGTCACAAATCGTCAAAACAGAAGCTGCAGCTCAAATACAAGCTGGGGCCTGAGCAGACAACGCATTTTCATATTAACAAAAGCCGAGCCTCAAACAGAAACCATATGCCGAATATATATGGGCGTACATTGGTTACTGTTAACTATAGGGGGTTTATCAATGGTCGGCCAAATATGAATATGAGTGTGAACAGTAGCATGAAGTAATAAAAGCATAAAATACACCGTTAGGCAGAAATTAAAAGGAACCAATTTTCTTTTGTGTGCATCTCTTTTAATACTTGACGGAAACTAGTGATTTTTTTCGTATACATTAAGGAACGTATATGCTACAATTCCATGTATTTAATTTTGGCACGCATTCAGAATTTTGCGTAATAATGAAATTGAAACAATAAACACTAGCCGGTAATCATCAATTTCATTACTTGACTAATAAACATAAATGTTTAATGTCGCTATCGCTGCAAAATTCTCAACGCATGCCAAAATTAAATACACGCAATTGTATAGCTTATATATCTACTTTCCTTAGGCGTGATGTATGTGAAAAAAATTCACCAGTTTCTATCAAGTACTAAAAAGTTGCACGCAAAAGAAAACTGGTTCCTTTTTTCTGCCTCCCGCTGTAGAACACGAATTACGCGGTTCTGGCGTCGTCCTTCCAGCACCGTCGACACGGCGGATGCGACAGCTGACGCGGACAAAGTCGGCGTCGACCTCCGACGACAGCGGCACGCTGTGCTCGACGTACCCCGTCTCTGAGTTCCACTCGATCTTCCACGCCTCGCAGCTGTCCACCGCCACCTCATACTTGCCACCTGCCGTGTGGTTGTACCTGCAATTCACAGATTGTTTAATGTAGTAGTCGTTCAAACGAAATCGCTAAACGCTTAGTAAACGTTTCAACGAAACAACTAATACGCTATTATGATGTTCACAGAATCCAGTCGAAACGATGTCATCTGCATGTGTTCTCATTAACTCTGTCACAAGTAAGCCGACTACTAACACTTAATTGAAACTGTCCTATATATAGATAGTGCTTATTAATGGTCGACTTTTTAATAACTGCAAGCGTGCTGATAAAAGGTGAAATCAACTGTCTGTTACTCACAGTGGAGTTGGCCTTTCCTATTATTAAGGCATAAATCTACATCGTGTCCCGAAAACGTCCACCTCTTTATGTTTTGAATAACTCTGTCAAAAAACTAGTCGATTTTAAAGATTTTGGTAGGGGCCTACGTTAAATCCTGAGAAAGTTTCACATGAAAATTTTACAACTTTTCCACCTCAGCTAACAGATGTAACCATTTCACCTGTCATTTTCAACAGTAATATTCATACATACTTCTGATTATTTACGTTATCTCAGAAGAAAACAAACTGTAATCCACTTGCCCACCCCACCTGAAATGTTACCACACTAACATGTGAAATGCAAAACTTTTTCATCTGACTGAAGGTTTATTGCGTTCTTTCAAACGTTGGAGGCTTTGAAGATCGAGCGACAGTTGTGGGTTGTCGTCGGTGGCTCTGAAAAGAACCGGCTGTGATGTGTGGCAACTGAAATGTCAGGCAAGCAACGTCACAGCAAGTGTTCAGAGTGACCACCTTCTGCGTTAATACATGCTTCAAGTCTTTTTCGACACTGATCACTCGCATAGTACACCACGTTGTGCTGAAATTCAGCCCATGTCGCAACAAGCCACTAACGCAAGCCTCAACATGTCCGAATCAATACACGCGCTCCTACTGTAGCGAGACCCAGACGCAGTACACGGCAATGCAGATTATAGGAAGCACTATACAACAGTAGGCCTAAGTAAACATCTAA
>Ga0126329_10000231_pt1 | contig 11203 bp, 4 predicted proteins | sample InaspJWI85metaG_FD_104915 | JGI IMG/M metagenome (GOLD analysis project Ga0126329, IMG submission 104915) | Marine gutless worms symbiont microbial communities from Oahu, Hawaii - Inanidrilus sp. 2 OAHU.JWI-85 metaG | ecosystem: Host-associated > Annelida > Digestive system > Unclassified...
AAAAGATGCACACAAAAGAAAACTGGTTCCTTCTTTCTGCCTCACGGTGTATTACATAAACTCTTGGCTTTATTCTGATATGTTTGTCTTTTACAACTGGCAATTTCCATGCATGTGTACCTGCACAGAATGTAGCTAACAGTATTTTCCTTTTAATTCTGGGCTCATTTTTCAGCAACTGCATTGTCTTACATGGGAATATCATTTTCATCAGCAATCGTAGTTCAAATAATTCTGTGATTTCTGTCCCTTCCTAGCATGTGTGCTTATTCTGGTTTCGAAAACGGCAACCGCCATGTTTAGGCCTATTGAAAGACGGTTGGTTTCAATTTTCAACATTTGGAAGTGCTGGGAATGTCTATTCCAAGTTGCAATCCACTAAAACAGCAAAATAAACAAGTTATTGCCCCAGGGATGACGGGACAATATGCCCCCCGATGATGGCAGTTCGACTTGCAGCGGCTCAACGTCTGTCAGAGGACGGGTCCGCAGTCTGCACACGGCTAAGCTGCAGGCAGCCAGCGTGCCTACAGCCTATAGCAGCTGCGTGCCTAGGGCAGTTGCACCATAAGACAAACAGATGGACGGATCGCGGTGTCGCTTAATGCCCCCCTATGGCGAGGTGCATAACAAGTTGATATGAAGTCGTAACCAGAGTCACATCGCTGCTGCCGCTTTGTGAATAAGGTTGATAATATTGTCTGCAGGCAAGTCTAAGCATGAACAAGTATTACCATTTCCCTTAGGAGATCCTGGTCCCATCAAATACCATGACGATTCCTTGGGCCTTACGAGTCTACACCAAACAGTATGCATCTCGATCGATTTAATCGTTTTTTGCGGGGCTGGCGCTTGTGACCCTGCAACGGACAGACACATGCACAGACCATGCTACATGCGTAGCGCGCATCACATGCTATGCAGTGTGACGCGACCTAAAAGTTACTTTGCATCACCTCACCCGGCTCACCGGTCTATATGACCAACTTATGTCCGACGTCAGTTATGCGCATTTTCATGCTATTTTGCTAATTTCCAGTCTAAAAGGTGGCTGAAGCTGTTTGCAGTTTCAGTCTGAAGCAATTTTGACAGCATATTTGAACTATTAAACATTACACTTGTAGCAAGCTCTAATGCAAATGAGGTTGAGGATAGGCCTATCGACCTTGGGTAGTATGGGCATGTACAACTGCAAGTATTCTGTGGGAGAATCCGGGCCTCATCTAATACATGGTTCATTGGACCTCTACGAATCCACTATTGCGTATGTAGATCATTTCTAAAATTGTTGCTCATTGTATTTTCTTTGAAATTTCTTGTTGTTTATTTTAAGAAAAACTTTAAAAATGTAATAAGTGTCTAGCTTTCTTTGGGCCATCTCATATAAAACCAAAGTCATATACATACATACATACACACAAATTTATATAACGCCAAAAATCGTGAGAACGAATCTGAGGCACTGGTCAGATACTATCTGGCCGTGACAATGGTGTCATCAGTGTATTAATCTGCACATCGTCTGTAGAATTTTATAGAGTGCTTCAATAACATTTTGAGATACGATTTGTTGTCGTGTGATTTGCGGTTCGTAAGATAATGACTATTTTTCTTTCCCCGACCATTAAATTATCGCCCTGTCTGAGCAAAGAATGACGTACCTCATGACGTCACTTCTGGAGTTATTGCCAAGATACAAAAAAGTCTACCCTCACTTTTCTGTTATGCCACAAGGTCTAGTTCATGAATGTGAACAGAAACTTTGTGCACAATTTTTGCACAGGGGGACCACCTCAGCCACTGGACTAAATGGCATGGATTGGTTCCCTTATCCGCCTAGGCTGTTAAAAATTTGAATTTTAGAACCCCAAGATGGCTGCCATTTTAAAAACTGTTAAATCGCGATATCTCTGCAACAGTTTGACTGATTTTGACGAAATTTGGCATAATGACACATATTGGTGTCCTGATCGATCGCTAAACTTTGGAATTTTGAAAAATTCAAGATCACTGCAGTCGACATATTCGAAAATCAAAAATCGCCGTACCTGAGCAACAGCTTGACCTGTCTTCACGAAATTGGGCAGGACGGCGCATAATAACCCTGAGTGACCCCTAACCGCCCCATTTTCTGCATTTTGCACCGGCATTCACAGCTTTGTAACGGGTGAACACAGAGACTTCAAATTTGGTACACAGACTTACCATAGCAAGTCCCACGATGCCGATGAAAAATCTTCCCTGAAAGGGGCGTGGTCAGGGTCAGCTGACCTGTTTTAGAATTTTACACCCCATGTAAAATCTCCGCAACGGCTAATGCCAGAGTCTTCAAATTTTGTACACGGGTCGAGTCTTGTGATGAGTGAGTGTTCCCTAAGTGGGCGTGGTCAGGGTCACGTGAGCAATTTCTACATTGTGGATTTAAAAAATTTCGCCACAGCAAGTCATCGGCATACAGGTGATATCCACAACTCGGTGCAATCCGTAGTCGGTTTGTTTATGACACCTATAGGACAGTGGAAGCGACTCGATCGTGTCATGGTTGAGTGTACATGTTTATTACACATTGTCCCACTGTAACCCTCTAACTTCATAACTTTGATTTGTTCAGGACTTCTCGAACAAGTAGTTTCTGCAATGTTGCATGGCAATTGGCAAGGTTTCGACTGACACGACGCATCACGCAGTCCCTCGGCGATGGCTGAGCTTCTTGTTAGAACTATGGCAAGTGCATATCACTAACAAACAAATGATACATCGCTCAGCGATCTTGACCAGTCAAGAGAGTCGTTGATTTGTTTGTATGGCTTTACCTAGCAAAACAAAGTAAGTGACATAATTGCAAGAATTTTGAGATATTGAGCTGGTCAAAGATCTCTCCAAGAACATTCATTTCTTGCACTGTAAGATAGGCTCTGATTTCCACCATTTAACATTCTCATTTTTGGTAGGAGAAATGGATAATGGTTCTCATATGGCTTACGATCATTCATACACAATCGTCAACGCCGCTTACTTCAAATTCGTTGTTGGAGACACAACATATAAGGAAATAGGTCAGTTGTGTGAAACTGTAGTTAATAGTTTTCTCACACCTTGCAATCCTTCATACACAATCATGGATACTATGTAACATGGGGCCAATTTTGACGACTGACAAATTGCGATGTTGATGCAGATTTATCCTCTCAACTTTACTGAATGTTAAAAATTTGAATACTTGTAGGTGACTATATATATATTTAAAAGCTTAAAATCGCCATCTGTCTACAATAAAGCACTGTGGTCGAGCATCGGAAATCGGAAAAATTACCACTTAGTTTACCAACGACGGTCCAATTTATCACGCTCTGAGCATCGCCACCTATCTCAAGCAAAGTTGACAGCACACTCGATGATCGATATGCCGTGGCAAAAATTTTCCATAGTTTAGGAAAAATATCCTGATGGAAGTACTCATATCCTTGTAGATCCCTGAATTTCCTTAAAACATCGAATACGACTGGTCGAAATAAGCCAGAAGCCTCCATGCCGAAAACCAGCTCGGTTTGTCCAACCACTTCAACAGAACACCGACTTGTGAGAGACACAGACACGGGGCAATAGCTAGTACCCATGCTAGCACAGCGTCGCACAGGTAACAAGGAGCTCTACTACTGCACACGTACCACGCGGCACGATGTGTCAGTCAAAATCTTGCTAACTGCTGCATAACAGTGTAGAAACAACCTGTACAACATGTTCAGAACAAATCAAAGTAATGGAGTTAGCGGGTTGCAGTCGACCAATGTATAATAAACTTGTGCACTCAGCCATGACATGCTCGATCGTCACAGGTGTTAAGCACAAGATGACCGCTGACAAGTTCGTTGATTGCACCAATGCACCGATGACTTGTTGTGGCAAAATTTTCTAAGTCCAACATGAAGAAATTACTCACATGACCCTGACAACACCCACTCAGGGTAGAGTCAGTCATCACAAGACTAATACTTCACATGGCCAACCCGTATACAAAATTTGAAGCATTAGTCGTTCCATAAATATTTCATGGGGTGTATAATTCTGAAACGATTCACGTGACCCTGACCACGCTCCTTTCAGGGATGATTTTTCATCGCCAGGGTGGAACTGGCTATTGTCAACCTATATACCAAATTTGACATCTCTAGGTGCACCTGTTAAGAAGCTATGAATGGCGATGCAAAATGCAGAAAATGGGGTGGTTGAGGGCACTCAAGGTCATGGGCAATGGCACCATTCAATAAAGCGTGTACAACTTCCTATTCAACTTTAACAGAAACCATGCGGCTACATTGTATCGTTTTTGAGATATAGCGAGCAATTTGTGGAAAATCACCGATTTTAACCTACTGCATCTGCATTTGGCGCCCCCGCTGCGGTGACCCCCAGCGGAATTTCACTAAGATCTTTGGCACCAGAGAACTACAGTCCCTAGGCTATCGTATGGCTCTGTATGCATGATCCTATGTTTAGCCATTTTAGTAGAACACTGACTTGTGACAGACAGACGGACATAGGGCGATAGCATATACCGCGCTAGCATAGCATCGCACAGTAGAAACATTAACTCAAAACATTAAAAAATTTAAAACTAGAGATGTATCGATAACGCTGTAACCAATTATCGGCGCCAAATAATCGGCCGATTACCGATTGTTTATTTCAGGACGCATCTTCGTTCAATAAAAGTCACGTTGGCTCCGGTTGCCAGAAAATTCTTGTGCCCACCTGCAACCAGCGTGCCAGGCGAGCACCTCTTCAGTGGGGCTGGTTTGATATACTCTGATTGCCGATCACGTCTGGCTGCAGAGAAGGCTAAAAAGCTTCTGTTTATATGTACAAACATGGCAGCATTCAATTTCTAACTGTTGAGTCTGTTGACTGTTGAGTGCTGGCTGCTGAACAAACTAACACTGTTGAAAGTTAACTGCTGATGTTCAGAAAATTGATTCCTTTTCTGCAAACTAGTTCATAAAAATTCGAAGCAATGGGATGGAGGTCACGGAACGATATTTGAAATTGAATAGCATCCACTAATTTACTCTTTTGTCTCTACTTTGTTCTGTTGAATGTTGAAGATGATATGTGACGATGATTACTGAGTCATTAGTTATCTCATTGTCATCAATGTGAACTGCAGTTAAAAGCATTTTTTGTTGTTTTGCTTACTAAAACAAATAATCGGCCGATTATCAGCATCGGCAGATTATCGGCCAATGCCGACTGTCAAATGGCCGATACCGATTATCGGCAAACTGGCCGATAATCAGCCGATACCGACTATCGGCCGATAATCGGTGCACCTCTATTTAAAACCACTGTTATTCCGTAATAGTTTGCAGAAATGCCTCACAATGTCGCAGGATAACGCAGACATTTTATCTAACCACCAATGGCAGGTGAATTTCTGAACATAGGCTAATTTCAGCCACGGGCCGATGGGTGTAATTTAGATGTTAGAAAGTAAACAAAACTCAAAATCTAACTTAAGACACTTCCAAATAATTGCCCCTTAACTGGCTAAGACATGCAAATAGCCTATTAGAACAAAACTGTATTCGGAAAAGTGGAACAAGGCAGATGACCAATATCTTGGTTGAATCATTGTAAAAAAACACTTTAAAACATCTTGTAAGGATGACTGTGGCTACAACACACAACTAAAACAGCAAATATCAAATAGGCGGTATTACTTAGCAGCACATCATCGTGTAGTCAATGTGCTGACTCTCGAGACGTCCAATGTCAAAGCTATTTTCGGGCAAAAATTTCTAAGTCCCGTCGAAATGGCAGTGACTGGAAGAACCCCCCAAAAAATGAAAACCGACACAAAGAGGTGCACAAAATCGCACATGCACAGAAACGAAACCCCTTATCCGATCTGTATAAAACTCTGCATGGTGGTAGGTATCTCCGACGTAATCACCCACGCAAGTTTTGTTAACGGTCAGTTAAGGGGTTTTGGGGTGGCAGGGGGGGGCAAATTTCCCCATTCCCCATATACATTCACCATCGCCCTTACAACACTCTTGCCACTCGGTACCACAATATAAAAATGCCAAGAACTTTTAATTCAAAAACACAGGTAAAATAGACACACGGAATTATATCTTAGTAATAAAACAGGAAATATTAACAATAAAAACTTACCAGTTTACAACCAAGTGTAAGGGCAACAAGTCATAGCTCTAAAATGGCAAATATCACTTTGGTACAACTCCATCTAGAACATTAAGAATGACTTTACCAGCGAAGTCATGCGGCAAACAGGTGTCTTCGAGAATATAAGGTTGTACTGCTAATGCTCAGAAGCTGAGAATTTGTCCCAGTTCGCCTTCTGGAAGTTCCATCGTTTTTTGCCTGTGCTCCATTATGACTGAAAGTGTGAGACTTACGTGCACCAGGCTTGGTCGATGTTGGCTACGTGGGAAGTCATCTAGCACTTGACATCCAGCAGGAGAGGGTGGCCTCCAGAGGATGACACCCAACAGAGGTCTGGTGAGAAATCGCGTTCCCAGTGGGCTGACTGGAAGGTGCCTCTCTGCTTTGGGCCATGCACAAGAGCGAGGTCACTGCATGATGCCCATTCTAGTAGCGTGTCACCGTCATTGTTGGGAGTGTCGTATCCATAGTCTGCATGGTGGCTGTTGAAGTCTCCCACGTATATAGCTGGATGTGGTAGAGAAGGGAGTGGATTGGCGTCCTCCCAGCGCTCAGTTGGTGGTTTGTAGACGTTGGCAATGTTATGGCATCCTATCTTCACCATGTCGCAGTGGCTGGTCGATAGTTGTGGTGAGACATCTATGATCATTTCTTACTGATTACATGAAATACGAACTCTGTAGTTTTTGCCGGTTTTTACGATTTTTCCACTGTCCTGGTAAAAATAGTTTTTGCCATAGCAAAAACCCAACCCTTATCACTGTAGACACCTGAATCTCCTTATAACTCAGTGTAGGATAGGTTAAAGGAAGCCACCATGCCAAAAACCAGCTTGATCTATGCAGACATTTTGACAGAACACAGATTTGTAACAGAGACAGACACAGGGTCATAGCCAACACCATGCTAAAATAGTATCATGCAGGTAAAAATTCGGCGATGGCTTAAAGGCTCTAACATGCAAGCATAAAACTTTTCTCCAATAAAACCATTCAGTTCTTAACTGGAGTTGCCAGCTAATAGATACTGAATTCTATAATGGCCACAAAATGGCTGTGGTATATAGAACTTTGTTTAAAAGAATACTGAAAAAATTTGACATCAGCCAAACCTAAAAAACGCCACTACATTTGTGGAGTATGCCAACAAAATATGCATATATCTCATGCAACATAGTAGGAAGTAACTGCAATAAAATATAGCTTACGTTCACCAACTAGCAGAATGCGTACATCTTTCACCATTCTGTGAAACAATTTCCACTTTTGTGTGAATGCAATACTACTGCATCATTCATACTAAAACACATCAAAAAGCATATGTAGCAACAAAGTTTAAATGCTTCAAATATACAAGCATATCAGCTCAACAGTAACTACACTTTGTCTCAAGAAAGACCAGGGTCATTTTTCGTAACTCAAGTATGCGTCCTTGGATTTTAATAAATATTAACAAAAATGTTTAGCAAAAAATAAGCAATTCAAAGATAGTACAATTTCCCATCAAACCTCATTAAGCGTGTTAACCACGCATTTTGCAACCATCTAATAATTCTGCACTGACTTGCAAAACAGGAAACACAGATTTACATCTTTCTTAAAGATGTAAACTGTGCACTTAAATGTTGTGTGTTGCTTTGCTAACAAACACACAAAACATGTCCTGCTGAAACACATGTATATCATCTGCTATATGTTTGATAGCTGATAAGACTTGCTTAGATAAAAAGGTAGCCCATACTTGATTATCGGCAGGGTGGGACTTGCTATGGTAAGTCAATGTACCAAATTTGAAGTCTCTATGATCAGGTGATAAGTGCAACATATTCTGTCTGTTTACAAAGCAACACAGAACATTTAAATGAAAAGATGTAATTTTCATGTTTCGTGTTTTGCAAGGTACTGCAGGAAGAACATAAATCAAGTGATGTGGGAAGTTACACCATCTTAAAACTGCCTACTTTCTGTGAGTCATTCCAGCCAAAAATGATTACAACAATCCCACAATGCATACTCTAGTTACAGCTAACAAGTAGCTCAGCTACCACAGTGCGACCTCGCGAGCACAATATGTTAAATCTTGTTGACTACTGCACAACTGTACCAAAAATACTATTTAAAAAGGATTGCAATACGCGAATGACCTTCAAGGTCATTTAAGGTCACTCAAATTGGTGCCAACTCATAGGCCACATATGATTTTCTATATCTTCCATTGTGACTGTCTCTATCTTGTACCGTTTCCAGATATTCTATCATGCTTATGACAGTACTTTCTACTAATGATCGTCAAACCAAATGTGAAATGTCATGCTTTGCTGATTACAAAGATATGACAAGACACTAAATTCAGTAAAGGATCATGTGACCATGACCACTCCCGATTCCCGGGGTTGAATGTCTTCCAGTGGCCAACACTTCATATGGCCTACTATTTTACGAAATTTGAAGTCTCGAGCTTTAGTCATTCCACTAATATTTTACAGGGGTGTAAAATTTAATAAGAAGCTCAGTTGTTGCCAAGGAACCGTGTCACACCCTGACAGTTGAAACTTGGCAAATGTTGCACAAATATTTATCGAATTGCATTTTAATAGCCAAGGTCAATGGAAATGGCACAAAGGGTTAGGCCATATAACACTTCCTATTAGTGGTGCGTAGTGTGGTTTTGATGATGTCGTCTATCCAGAATGAGATTTCCAGGAACTAACACCATTAGTTACTGGCAAGTTGCACTGGACGATCCATCAGCTCTCATTTCCACATTTATCAAGCCACTTATCATTTCCAGTGGCTTTACATGCCTTTCTGGCCAGGGCTGGATTAAGGTATCTTGGAGCCCTAGGCTACGCAGCCCTACCCTTCACTTCCTTCCCATCATTCTCCTCCCACCATCTCATAGTCCGAGCTAGCGCTGTGACGACTATGGATTTTTAATCAACGATCCATTTTCTTGATTGTTTAACAGTTCAGAATGATTTCGATTCGATTTTGATGTTGATTTTTAGAGACGCCAAATCAAAGACTGACGTCACCAGAAAGAATGGCAAACCAGCTGGAACAGATCACAGTGCTCCGTCCTAGGGGTGGAAAGTGGAAATGTGCTGCCGCTGGCCGCCCGCACTGCCAGCAACTTGACAGGTCATTAATTGTTTGATAATCCCTTGACAGCTTGCCCGGCCACATCACTTACACAGGCTGGAACAAACGACAATTGGTGTCAGTCACATCACTGTGGAGGGACTGATTCTGGGTCGTCCACTGAGGGAAAGCAGGCCCGTTGTCATCTAACATCGTTAATCATCAACGATTGAGACAAAGTCACATAAAGAGTACAGATTGCCTCTGATAGCTGTGATAAGTGTTAACAGCCAAATATACGGCTAATTCTAAGTGTGTGTGCATGACAGTGAACCGTCTGCATATTAGCAGTCAACGTGATTGGCAACTGCCTGTCAATCACATAAAGTGCGTTCGTTCATCCAAACCAGCATAGTTTCTGTGAACTTATAGGTGAATCACCGCCTGCCCCATATACTCTGGAATACCTCAAGCTGCATGTTAAAACAAGTCTGTGTCAAGCCTCCGTTGTCGGCTCTCAGCATGACACTAACCGCATTTGCTGCTGAGCGCCGGCACCTGCAGAATGATGTCCATAGCAAGCCCACAGTTATCGATCGATATCTCATGCCCACAGGGTGCTCAGCAGCAAACCTGCCGGCCATTGCTGCTGCCATCGATGGGACAGCTCCATATACTATGCGGGCAGCGTCAATAACGCAACAATCCAGAGAATACTGGACATCTGTATAACGTCGCAACATCCCGACACCATGGATGTCAAGCCTGCTGGGTTCTGTCACTTCTGTGCCGCCTCCACTGATGCCGACAGATGACCCGTCACATGACCACCATGTATGACAACTGTTCAAGGTCAAAAAGGTCAAAAGTCAAGGTTATAAGGTCACGTAAAAAAAATTTACGTGGACTCAAGAGCATTAGTATCGGAGATACTCCTGATAAAACGACCCTTAATCGTCATTGTAACCCAATAAACTGGCATAGTGATAGGCAAATAGGAGTTGAGGACTCCAAAAGAGTAATTGTTTTTGACCTCCTACTTACCTAGCGTGATTCAGCACATGCACAATTTCAATGGTATCCAATGAAAGACCTTATAAGTTGTAACTCATAACTCAAGAACGAATACCCATAACATCTCCTAAATTGGTGGTAAGGTTGGCTTCAAACTTGGTGGCAATTATCACCATGGGGGTCATCGTGTGCGGTACACTTTCTAGATCAGGGGCCCGATTTTCAAAACTGCTTAAGATTTTCCTAAGTTCTTCCTAAGATCTTCCTAAGTTTTTCCTAAGTTCGTCGTAAGTCCACAACTTAAGAATTCCTAAGATTTTCGTAAGTTAATTTTCGAAACATTTCTTAGCGTTTCGTAACTTTTTCCTAAGTTTATCGTAAGATGATCGTAAGAAAATGGCATTCCTTTGCATTTCCATTCATCGTAGTGCACCACTAATAAGTTAGCCTATAATTATTGTAGCTCAATTACTATGCTTAACGTTTAATTCTGTCTACAACGTTACACTCAACGAGTTACGAAAGCTTGGGATATATCGATAATTAATTTATTTATTATTCTCTGAAAGAATGTTATGACGAAAATCGCTCAGCGTTTTACACACACCCAATATAACTCGTTGGCCTCAGGTATTTAAGTCGTATATATACAGAGGTATAACGATTCATTGTTATTTTGCAAATTAAAAATGTCGCGTAAAACATAATACTTGGACGTCTTTCCATGACATCGCGCAAATTTTCCTATATCGCCAGTTCAACCTGAAAAATGTGAATGATGTGACTACTGACAGTTGCCGGCACTATCGATGGAGTCAAATGGCAACACATGCCGTTGTTAATTTCACGTTGGATTCGCCAGGGGGTGTTGAATACTGCACTTGTTTTAATTAATTTCTTCTTTCGTACGGGTTTTGCGTAAA
>Ga0126329_10000232_pt1 | contig 11201 bp, 5 predicted proteins | sample InaspJWI85metaG_FD_104915 | JGI IMG/M metagenome (GOLD analysis project Ga0126329, IMG submission 104915) | Marine gutless worms symbiont microbial communities from Oahu, Hawaii - Inanidrilus sp. 2 OAHU.JWI-85 metaG | ecosystem: Host-associated > Annelida > Digestive system > Unclassified...
CCAGCCAATCAGGACTAGCCACTTTCAATTATACGACTCTTATTGGCTACTCCGCACCTGCATGCATTAATGCTCTCTGCATTCAGTAAGTAAGTAGCCACACACATGCACTCCATAGGAAAGTCAACTCCACAGTGATTTAATCTGCTTTACTTTCTGCAAAGCAGCAGAAGTTTTGGTCTTTTAGTTAATTTTTTGTGAGCATAATGTCACATACATTATTACGGCGCCCACAGTCGTATACATAGGGTGATAGTGACATAATTTTTATGCCAGCTGGCTTTCGCCGCCATCTTATGGGTGTAACTCTGATAAATGTTTTAACTGTGATATCGCTGAAATACGCTTTGTTGGCAAGCTAGTGATCATACAGACATTTTCGTAAACCAATGGATCGCATGTTATTTAAATAACACGATAAATCTTCGCCCCCTAACTCCACAGATTATGCCATGTTATACCCACAAAATGGCGTTCGTGTCGCGGCCATAGATTCTGTGACGTCACTTCACCCTATGTATAGAGTGTAATTAGGTTTTGGCACAGGTACGTTTCCCGCTTTCATGTCTGTGCCATATTTCTGGCAAAAAAAAACCTTCAGAGTAATGCTGGTACGTATGGGTTTCTGGAGAAAAGTTCACAATTACGGTCCTGATCTTGGCCGTCGGTCTCGAGGGTCCAGGGTTCGTTGAAGATCGCAGCGAGGACAGTGAGCATTGAGTAAGACGGCTCAACCTCGAGCGGCTGTCTGTTCTCGACGACCGAGCAGTTGTAGATCGCCTGCGTGAAGCGCGGTGGGTGGTCGTCAATATCCACCACGCTGATCTCGACGCTGACGCTGCTGCTGAGCGCCCGCTCCAGACCGCTGTCGGTGCACGTCAGAGTCAGCTGGTGTTGCGCGCTGGTCTCGCGGTCTGTGGGCCGGTCGGTCGTCACCAGCACGTACGAGTCGGCGAACTCTTCCAACAGCGCGAAGTGACCCTGTCACACACACACACGCTGCACCTGCTGCAGCTGCTGCAGCCGCATCCTGGTGCAGTCGGCTCTGTGATTGCTTACTCACGCTGCTGCTCATTATCAACGCACGCCTAGACTGTTATCAGTGGCGGTTCCACCCTGGGGCCGGAGGGGGGGGGCACAGGCCCCCAAATCGCGGCTAGCCCGCCAAATTTAGCCGTACTCTTGACACACTGTGGTCAATTGATTTTTAGAAGAGTTAGTAAATTTGATGCTATCACATGTCAGATTATAAGGCTAAAATGTACAAAATTCGACTTCCGCTGTGGCTCCGCCCCAGACCCCGCTGGGGAAGCTTACAGCAATCCCTTAGACCCCTTAGCTGTATTTAAGATGCCTACTTCTAAGGAGAGGGCGGAGGAAAATGGAGGAAACGGGAGAGGGAAGGGGAAGGGAGGACAGGGGAGGGGCCAGACCTCCCCCCAAATATTTTGACCTAGAACCGCCCTTGACGGTCATTTGTCATTCAACCAAGCCGAATACTCATTATCTCGCCCGAGTGAGAGAGGTGTGCAGCATTGCGATCAGCGTGCGTATGTTTGTTTTTCTGATCGCGTATTTCAAAAACCATATTATCAAACTTAATCCAAATGTTCGGTGCAAGTTGCCTGTGGCCGTGACTTGGTCCTACTCTGACAACAATACAACAAGTTATGTAACTTCCGATTTCGCGGATGGCGTCACGTTTTCACACAAAGCAACACAATGCCAAACAGTGATAGCCAGAGAAACCATCTGTCGGCATACGCACACTCTTGTATGATGTGGCGTATGCACAAAGTGACTCACCAGGAGCAGCACGGATTCGATACGACAGGCAGGCGAAGTCTGCATAGTCTGCCTACTATATTTTGTTACTGTATACGACCAACTGAAGGTTGTTTTGCTCATAAAAATAGCAGCAACCAATAGTGCTTCAACGGAACTGTAGCTTATAAAAGAATTTACGACTATTAGTTTCGCGAAAGCAATCTTTAAATATTTTTGGTTACAACAGAGCCTGTAAACAGTGAATGAAAATTGGACTCCAAACACGCCGAAGGAAAATCAAATCCGTTGACAAACAGCCGTTTAGCCGTCTGCTAATCAGTTTCGTTGACAATACAGCGTAACGACAGCTGACCCAGTACGCTACACAGTGAGCACGAATGGGCCTGCCTGTAGCATGCACATGCACGCTGTGAACTGCTTGATGGCATGCTCTCACGCAATTCAACAGTTACCGCCAATCGCTAAATTCAGCCAGAACTTGTCGGGTCTGAAATTTTGTGACGATATGCCTCCGTTGCAACGCCCCCACAATGAATAATACACAGAATTTATATCCGGACTATTTGATGACTAGTTTTCTAGCGGAGACAGCGATCAGCTGAAATGCATGCTAATGAATTGTTGGGCTCAGCCAAGCCAGGAGACACTGAACCAAGCGATCAATCAGCTGTTAAAAATACTGAAAATGGTTATCAAGGCAACGGGTGCCCATACTGAATTTCAACTGGACTCACTGTGTGCTGATTACCATTGTTGTTATTTTTGCTGTTTGCTTGAGTGGAAAATTTCGTAAAATTTATGTACCATTGTCCCAAATTCGACATAATTTCAAATGTATTGAATAAATATGCAAAGTATGCAAAGAATATTTAATTTCACTGACATCCAATTTTTATACATTTTTCTAGACAATATTTGGAAACTTATGGCACATCACGCGCCTTCTCGCCACTAACTGTTACAAAGTTTCAACTCTCAAAAACAGTCCGGTTTTTGGCCCACCACATATGTACTGCGTGCATGCGATGCGGCCTAGAAGTCTGGCTGTTAAACCCGCCGGCGCTGACCGTGTGCTGGTGCTGGTACTGGTGGTCGTCGGTCGGCTGACGCAGTGAGCACGTGACTCGCTGTTGTCCGCTGGCGTCAGCGTCACTCACCATCACGTGGCCCACGAACGTGCCGTTCCGCGCGTGCTCCGCCACCTCCAGCCGCCATGTTGTGACGTCACCGTCGCGCCCCGGTGACGTCACGGCGGTGGCGGGCATGAGCTCGATGACGGGCGGGTTGTCGTTGACGTCACGCACACTGACCAGCAGGCGCGTCATCACGGGACTTGACTGTAGCTGGTCGTCGTCGGCCAGCACCTCCAGCGTCGCCGAACTGACAAACAACCAGTCAGTCAATCAGCCAGCCAGCCACTGATCAGTCAACCAGCAAACTCTCAAACGGCGCAGCGACCATGCACTGACTTCTCACTGCCACTGACAGCTAGTATATAACACCCACAGTTGAACAGTTCTGCGCGATGTATTCAGTAGGCTTTTAGTTCTGTTTCATTTGCAATTTGGGTTAACTATGTAGCATTATTCTCCTTAGACTGTCTTGTTTTTTGCTGATAGGTAAGGCCTACTGGTGTAGTGTGATGCTGCCTTTACGGCAAAATGATTGTATATTACCTCGTACACGACTTGTCTTTTGACCAATATATTCACATTCACAATATTACGCAATGACTCGACCGAAGTACTTAATTGAGGTTGCTTCTCGCATTTCTCTCCGCGCAGGACTTGAAAGTAGCTGTTTAACAGAACGGCACAGAATGCGTGGCTGAGACCTGATGTGTTCGTAGTCGACGCTGCGTGTGAGCGTGACGAGCCCCGTGTGTCGGTCGACGTTGAACAACTGTCCGTACTGCTCGGCGGTCCGCCCGCTGAATCGGTACATCACGGCGCTGTCGTCGTCCTTGTCCACGGCCCTCACTGTCATCAGCGGCCGCGCCGCCTCCACCGCCCACGCCTCCGACACCTGAGTACAGCAGCGTAAACGGAGTTGGCAGCAGTCTGCAGCTAGCTTCACCGCCACGGGAACTGCCACACAAGTATCAGCTGTCGCACACGAACCCGCGCGACGTAATCGTGCGGTAGACAGAGCTTCACGATCAGTGCGATCAGACAAAGCCGTCGAGCGTCGCAGGTACTGTCAATGCAGTTGACCGACGACGGTCCAGTTTAGTACGCTAAGCGTCCACCTTTGTCAAGCTAAGTAGACAACATGTTGCGACGATCAACATAGCGAAATTGGCTAAGTTCCAGCGGGAATTACCTTTATTTTGTAGATACTTGGACTTCTTCATAACATTTAGCCTTTGAGAACCTCGCGGTTTAGGGGCGTATCCAACTGAACTGAACAGAACAATGTAGAAGGTCAAAGGAAGCCTCCATGCCGAGAACCAGCGCGATTTGTCCGGCGGATTCGACAGAACACCAACTTGTGACAGACACACAGACATACACAGGCCCGTAGCTGGTACCGCGCTAGCATATCGTCGCGCGGTAAAGCTTGTCGCTCACCTCCACGTCGTAGGTGGCTCGCTCGAACACCGGCCGGTTGTCGTTGACGTCGCCGACGATCACGTCGACGTCGATGCTGCCGGTGCGTGCCGGGCGCCCGCCGTCCACCGCCAGCACCGTCACCCGGTAGCTCGACGCCGTCTCGCGGTCCAGCGGCCGAGCCACCACCAGCCGCAGGTCAAACCCCGCCGCCCCGGTCCCCGCCTCGTCGTCGGCGCGGGTGACGCGCAGCTCGAAGGCGTCGGTGTCGGGCGACCGGAGCTCGTAGCGGTCGACGCCGAGCGGCGGTGCGTCGGGGTCGCGCGCGGCCGGCAGCGGCAGCGCGGAGCCGGGCGCCGTCGCCTCGGACACGTCGAGGCGCACGTGCGACGCGGGGAAGCTCGGTGCGTTGTCGTTGTCGTCGGCGAACGCGACGGCGACGCGCAGTTTGCGGAAGTAGCGCGCCGGCTGGACGCCGACGTCGAGCCGGCGGACGCACGCGCGCCGCCCGGGACACAGCCGGTCACGGTCGAGCTGGCGAGCCGCCGTCACGACGCCGCTGACCCGGTCGAGCGCGAACAGCGAGTCGGGGTTGCTGAGGAAGGCGTAGCGCAGCTGCGGCAGCGCGGCCGGCTCGTACAGCGACGACACGGTCGGACGCAGGTCGACGATCCGCGCGCCACGAGCGACGTCGTCCGTCGTATTTACGTGTATCACGTGACCGCGAGTCACGTGACCACAACACACCAGCAGCAGCAGGATGGAGGCGACGACGGGCAGTGCCGGCTGCATGATCCAGTCAATAACGGCGGCGACGACGACGACGACGACGATGATGATGATGACTTGCAGATGACAGCGTGCGTATCGCTTGACTAATTACGTCACATCTGTACAACATCACATCACAGCAACTACAGCTAGCAAACCCTCACTCGAGGTCGCACCGACCAGGAATCGCACAACAACTCGACCATTAAGTAACTAAGCGCTGGATGAGCAAGACCCAAATGTGGACAACGGCCGAATGCAGGAAGTGTCAGACGATTTCGGGCACTTGCGATCATCGTATAGCAGCACGCTGATGGTTAGGTTTGACTCTCAAAGTATGACTTCCTTTTCGTGTTTGGTGCTCGTGTTTGGTGCCGTTGAAATATCAGCACTCAGAAGAGCCGTAATCCACTACAACAAGAAGCAAAAAACGCCGCGGGGTGTTTATAGAGCCGCTTTCGCTACACAACGCAGCTAGAACACACGTGCAACTGATGCACCAGATCGACTGCTCTAAAGTGGTCGGCAAGTAAAACAACACTGAATAAAAATAATTGAAACCGCTGTCACCAATTCAGTTTGTTCCGAGAAACAAATGAGACGTGTTCAGTTGTTCGCTCTCAGTCAGTGATGTAACATACTCTTCAATATAAACGCAACAAACTGCTCTTCACTCGTGCAGGCCGAATGTTCAGCGGTCGAGCAATTCCGCGTTGTAGCGCCATGAGTGTGCCGGTGTAGACACCGGCCGCCCACGTTTACTTTATATCGGTATTCCGGTTCCGTCCGTAATAAATCCAAAACCAATATTTCGCGCTGAATGGCGATGCAGTAATATAGCGCTACATGGTATACCACGGTACGACGATATATCGTCGGTCGACAGTCGACGGGACCTGTAACACAGTGCAGACAGACCACGTGTGTGACGCGGCGGCGGCTGCAGTGCCAGCATGTAGAGGAAATTGTCGTGATATTGACGTAGCGCCAGCGCGATTCATGCGTCATTCAGCATCTCGCCGGCCGACTGATCGCGCTAGCTCCGCATCAATATTCACGCCGCGTATTCAGTTCCGTCGTCGTTCGACGAATATTCGCTTCGCAATTTCTCTAATTTGAAGTTTTAGACAGGTTCTGTCTGTATGTAAACTTTCTCAAGAAAAAAGTTAAGTACAGTTTGTTTAATGACCATGGCGATGACGACGACTACAATTTTGCTAGCAACATCGTTAGGTGATATAGAGCAGTATGCACTGTATAATTTATGGCAATGTGTCGGTTGCGTTCTGTAAACACTTGCACGTTTGTTTGATTTATTGGTATCAAACCGATGGATTAATGGCATCCGGATATAGTTTAAATGCAAATGCTGAACTCTGCAGCATTATAGGTTTAGGCCAATTTGTGTAACTAGAATAGTGATCATGGAAACCAAGCACGAACAGAGTTGGACACATAGTGGGGCGGATAGTGGATTTTTGGTGGCTAGTCGGACAGATCTGTTTAGTATACCTTATGGAGTCATCACGCCAATTTTGGTGCTTGTATCACCATTTGCACGATTATGTTGCATATTTGCATTTCTCTGCCCAGCTAACACGTCAGATTCATCCACGGGCGGCGCGCTTTGGGTCTGTTGTCAGAAATTGCTAATACGCCTAAATACGCGCTTCATATACATGCAGATGCAGTATAGATAAACCGGACTAAACTGTAAACTATAAACCGTACGATGAACTGATGAGTGGAGACTAAACACGACTGCGGCTTTACTTCATTATGATTTACTATTAAAGCAATAACAGTTTGGGAATGTCCTACCTGATGTGCTTTTCTATTGATCATACTGTGGCGGTGACTGAAGTAATTAGCACATTTTTGTGATCACTGAAGTTTCGCAAAAGTTGGTCGGGTCGGGTCAAAAAGCTCTGACCGACGTTTTACTCTGAACAGGCTAGTACTAAGTGTTGGCAATACAAGATTACTACCACGTCAGCTGACCGGTTCGTTCTGATACTGTCCATACCGCAGCATTATTACAGTAATGACGTTTCGTATATTGCCGCCGGACGAATCCGTTAAGTGCAATGCCTGGTAAAATGTGATTACTTCCGACAGTGCCGCTGTCGCAGTATGCCTTTAGCAGTCCATATACAAGCAGTTATGTTCTGCGATAATTTGTACTCGTTTTATTGAATTACTTGTACTAAAAAACGTCACTAGGCGCAACACACGTAAAATAACTTTTCAAAGTTTAAAACATACGAATGACAGAACGCAGGTAACAAAGCTAGTATCCCATTATGTTAATGGTTTACTAAAATTATTAAACGTTTTATGCTGTTAAACAAAATTTTGATTAAAACACTATAAGCTAGTTTTTTCATAAAAACATAATTAATGTGAAACAGTGTAATAAAATCAAATTACAAAAACATTCATGAATGAAAATACAAAAATGCACGTGATTATTAAAACTAAAAACATTAAACGTTTCAACGTGCGATGCTATGCTATCGCGGTATTCGCTATGGGCCTGTGTCTGTGTCTGTCTGTCTATATCTGTCACAAATCGGAGTTCTGTCGAAGCAGCTAAACGGATCGAGCTGGTTTTCGGCAACGGGGCTTCCTAAGTGTCATACACTGTGTTATAAAGAAATTCTGTTAACTCCAAAAATAAGGCATACTTCCTCTGGAACTACTGACTTCGAAGATTTCGCCACGGCAAGTCGATCGTGTACGTTGTCAACGGTCGAGCTCGTTGACCACACCTGCTACGGTCGACGAGTCGTGGGTGGACGCACATAGTTTACTACACGTTGGTCGACCGTTATGCTCTAACTCGGCCATTAGTTCGATTTGTTCTGTATTTGTTGTACAACTTGTTCCTACAGTTGTGCAGCAGTTGACAAAATTTCGACCGGACCGCTTGGACCGCTGCAAAATCGACGCCCAACGACAGAACTCTACAAGCCAACAGTTTGTGACTTTCCTGGGATTTTTGCTCCGCGACATAAGTGTTAACTTATCGGACACACTGCACCACGCTGTCAGCTATAATCACAGTTATATACACTGTGACAAATGGGGTGAAATGTGGACACTGAATAATAAGTAGAGAGGTAAACGAGTCTAAATTGATTTGTGTTCTACTTTTGTTTCTTCATTTCAACTTGCTGCTCGCTACATGGTTTGCCATTTGTCATAATGCATATATTCAGTGAGCTAAAGGGCAGGCCTGTAAAAATACAATGTCGTGGCTTCGGCAGACGCGGCTAAGTTAATTTTCGACCGGTATTCAGCGTACAAGACAACTCTTTAACGCGAGCGGCGACGTCATATGGGTCTGCGCAGTGCGTATTGCAGCGCCGCACCGCGACATATGCCAAACTCGATCAGACTGAGGCGCCAAACTGGATTATGTCTGTTTGTACGCCATCACGTCGGTCGACCGACGACAGTCGTCGCTGAAATTAGTTTACGTTCACATCCGCTACGTTCTGCTGGAATGCTGACGGCACTGACATGTCGGCACATGCAGGCCACCGCGGCAGTTCCCACAGTCCTCGGACACATTCCATTATTCCACATTCCACACTGTCAGTGTCCGCGGTCTGGTGACGACTGACGAGACCCGAAGAAACTGTCTTCAAATATTCTGAACAAGTTCGGCAGGCAAATTTTCCGTCGAGTTGTCGTCGCGAACTCAATTGAGGCCGTCGACGCGACGAGACGGTCTAGTCGCGTCCCGTTGCAGTTGGCGGTGTGAACTTACCGCTACAGCGTCATATCTGCATTCTTCTTCTGCCTTAAGCCTCGTTCACAGCGCATGAACCGAACAAGACTGAAGTCCGCGGCTGCAGTTCGCGGTGAGCAAACTGGAGTATGCGAACTCCGAGTTCACCGTTTCATTTGAACACAGCTGTTCAGCACTCGAGTTCAATTCAGTTCCTGTGCTGTGAACGACGCTTTAGACGCTTTAGACGCTGAATAGTTGACTGATCATTAACTGTCAAAATGCTGCAAGCTGTCATTTCTTCGACAATAGGCAGCAAGTTGGACATGCGTGGAAGAATCATGCAGTTAGAAGGAATGAACATACAACATTCATTGCGCTATCGCACTGAATTTCAGTTCTGTTTATTCTACGCCTGCTCAAACGTCACAAAATGCAAAAATATTATTCTTTGTTAATTATCGTTATTTGAAGTCAAGTCAGTATGCAACGCAAAAAAAAACAACAAAACAACCTCCAATGACGGTTACTTAGCTGGAAAAAGTGAAAAGTACCGAGAGCTCAGTTCAACTCAGCCTATAGTGCAATGACAAGAACTGTTAACTCACCCGACGAAGTTGCTGGTTTGTCACAGAATAAACTGTCGTCTGTTGCGGTGCACATGGTCGAGGCGCCGACCTCGCGACAGTTTCGTGGAAACAACACGTTGAACCTCTGTGGTCTGTTCGTCGTCGCGGCGCACAGCGCGGTGATACAGTATGGCTCTACTGGGCCTGCGTAGTGAAGCGTAGTGCGACACTGGCCCTCAGCGGCGCAGATGTCTCCACTCAGCATTGCACCAGCACCGCCACCACCACCAGCAGCAGCTACAGCATCCGGGGCCTGCTTGCCCGGCAGTCCCTAGTAGGCCTACAATCATCGCGTATAGGCCTGTACGTTGAATGATGACTGATAGCTTAGTACTTCAATGAATCTCTCACATTAATCACATATAGCATTTCTTAGTTTCTCTTTCGCGTCGCCTGATAGACACATCGTTTGTGCACACACTGAATCGACACAATGCTATCAAAATTGAGTTGTTATCGGAAATCCTTTTATTTATCTTGGTCGCAGACATAATATTTTTACTCCCAAGTTTTTGAAATGCTTCTGTCCGTTGATTTTCCACAGGGTCGAGGACTATAGTGCTATCTATAATTCATGCCGGATTTCGTTAACGAAGAGACGACAAATATACAACGTAACTTTCGTCTGCTTTATTATGTCAGAAATTCAGAAAATCGTAACTAGTAGGCATGCGTATAATAAGCTCCATATTTTGACAACGTTTGAAGAACTGTTGACTAATTTTTCTGATTTATTTTTCTACCATTATGAACTTCTGCGCCATCCGTCACGTTAAGTTGGGAGACAAGACTGCAGACCTTCATAGCATTTCCTGCGCTACCGTCAACGTTGACTGCACAGTGCATGCGCGTTCGATACACGCTATGGAAGGAGCAAGGTTCAACGTCCCACTCGACACAAAATAGGCCATTTCGGAGACGTTCTTCCAAGCCAATCTCTTGGCTCGGTTCTGAAAAACCAATCCAACAACACTGATACCACAAAGCCAAAGTGATCTAAACTCACAAAGAAACACACAAAAATACAAACGAAACATGCTACGTGTTTGGCGGACAGACAAACGAACAGATGGGCACGTCTCTACAGCATATATCGCGCTTTCGTACAATTCAGCGCAGTAAACACAAAGCCATTTTGCGAAGTACAACTGGACGATTATTATTAGATTACACACCTCAGCCACGTTGTCATTACTGTCAAACAGAAAATAACCCAGCCTCTCAAAATTTAGTCAAATTTTCTCTGGTCCATATACCACCTATTCCCTATTTTTTATGAAAATCTGTCAATAGCTTTTGAGCCGGCCACTTAACCAACAAACAAGCAAGTATTATCCTCGCCAAGGCGTGGCGCGGGTAGTACACTGTGAGTCAAAAAATAAGACACCAAACTCTTGCCCATAACTTCACAAAATATTAACCGATTTTCAAACTGTTTTCTCTGGCGAATTCGGTAGTAAATTTGCAACAAAATGATGTTTTAATATTCCACCTCGCCTTAAATATGTCGCTACCTTGTGAAATATGAATGTCAGAAAAATGACGTCACTCTGACATATGTATCGTAATTAATGATAAAACACAAAGTAGTATAGCCAAGCATTTAAGGAATGATGAGTTACTTTACTACACATTTATCAGTCAATCTGCTGGTGAAAGAAGCTCAGCTATCACCGAGGGACCGCGCGATGCGTCGTGTCAGTTGAAATCTTGCCAATTGCCACGCAA
>Ga0126329_10000233_pt1 | contig 11177 bp, 12 predicted proteins | sample InaspJWI85metaG_FD_104915 | JGI IMG/M metagenome (GOLD analysis project Ga0126329, IMG submission 104915) | Marine gutless worms symbiont microbial communities from Oahu, Hawaii - Inanidrilus sp. 2 OAHU.JWI-85 metaG | ecosystem: Host-associated > Annelida > Digestive system > Unclassified...
CGTAGCGTAGTGGCTTAACTAGCGTATTTGGTGCCCAGGGGCACCAGCAATAAAGTGCACCCCGTTCTGCCGGAAAGTCGTCATGTGGGTTTGACGCAGTCCGAGTTTCACCGGGGTTGTGCCGAGTTGCAATGGAGCAACTAATGTCTACGTGTTGGCAAGTAAGATAGCAGAAGTAGGCCTGTGTTGCGATAGGCTACTGTTGGCTCATTCAGCAAACTTTACCAAGCTCACTTTTTGTTGTATGGCGTAGACGACCGACGGCATGGCCTGCACTGAAAGCTCTCATATCCACCGATGATTAGCGAAATTCGGGTTAGAAAGTTCAAATGCGCGTTGTTCGACTTTTCACGTGTAAGCTTATAATTTCGTGTAATCAACCTACAGCTTTCCGACTTTTTATTCCACATTTTGATCGAGTTAGTACATTCATTATTGCCATGTGTATGCTATCTAGTAATCTACGCCCTTTGCAAATGCAAATGCAAATTAGATTTAACAGCTTCTGGTGCCCTCTGTCCGAAACGAACTGTCACTAAATGATTTTAGCTCTTTTCTTAGATTTAATTCTTCACCACCGTTGAAAGAGCTACTGCGATAAAGCAAAATCTGTTTATATAGTTCAACAGTTTTATATATGATGTGATTCTATGTGCTTCATTCTGTCTTGTTTCTAGTAATCCTGTTTTTGTGTTTTTATGCCTCTGCTCGTCCAATAGATGGGCGGGGCATTACGCTTTCGCGATGACCGTCCGTCCGCGAACACGTGCGTACGTGCGGGCCCATCTGAAGGCAGTCCCCGACCGGCTCGCCGTCGACTTCTAGTTTAGCCTGTTTTATGGCTGTCTGTACTGCAATAACGCTGTACATATACATTGATACATTGTACATGTATGTGCATTGTAAGAGCAACTTTGGGGGACGCGGAAGGCATGAAGGAGCGAAACTAGGTTTAAACGAAAACTCATGCGAAAATGACGATAATTGTGGTTAATGGGTACAGTTTTCGTGTCCGTTTCAGTTAATCGAAGCACTGCACCGTGTTCATACCATCAAGAAGGTTAACTGCCATGCCGTTTAGCACGCGATAGCAAAAACTTGACAAACTTTGTCGCCCCGGCTGACCAAATATTGCCGGTGTGTCCTGGGCGTCCCCGGTGGCGTTGACGCCTTTGGTAAGAGCTTCTTGTTACCGTATGTTGCTAATAAAGATGAAGATGATGATGTAAAAAAGGTAAAGGTAGCCCATACTCGATTACCGAGCGTAGGGTTCCGGATCTGATCCCGGTAATTGGCAGTCAACCTGCAGGTGACGTGAGTCATAAACCCAGCGGTAGGCTGCCATTACTTTCCGCCAGGCCTGCAGTTACCCCCGCAACCCTTAAGAGGGCTGCTACCAGTTTTGCTGCTTGTTGAACAGAGGCACAATGGGTGTGAACAGTTTGCCTAAGACTGTTACCCGACAGCGTCGCGGCTGCGATTTGAACCTGGGCCTTCTGCGCCTGAGTCCAGCACGCTAACCACTCGGCTACCGAGCCACCCATGATGTTGATGACGATGATAATAACAGGAGCCCTACAGCCGCTGGACAGCTGGATCGCGTTAGTTTGCGCGTCGACCGCTCAGAGACGGGTCGACATGCGGACGAGACGATGGCGATGAGGTCAGGCGGCGAGTGTGTGGGTCGAGTGAACGTGGACAGAGACTCGGGAGTGGTGACGGTCACGGGGCTCATCGACTTCGAGTACACGCCGGTCCTTCACTGCCGACTACTGGCCATCGACTCCGGCTCGCCGCCGAAAACAGGTGCTCGGCGAGTCTTATCAAAACATTTAATGAACTACTGTTAAATCGCAGTGAAAAAAACTACTGTAAAAACTACTGTAAATTATCCTGTAGCGTCGTTATCTTTGTTGTCAAAATTTTCGTACCGTGTTTCCGTCCATGTTCTTCGTTAAGATATACATGTAGCCTACTTTTGCCATAGGCCTACAAGCTAGTAGGCGGCGCTGATTTTCGATTTCGTGGCCCATTATCCAGATGCCAGACTATGCTGCAAGTGCACGATCGCGGATGTGTGGCTAATGTATTGCGTGGCGTGCCTGCTGACGTCCCAGCTTTCGCCGGTACCGAATTATACTGCTTAGTTACAGGGCTACATGCTGTAAGCAACTTGCCCAGAGTCGTTACGTAGCCGCGTTCCGACCGGGAGTCGAACCTCTTCACATTGATCGCAAGTTCGACGTCCTACCGGCTGCCGCACAACACCAGCCTTCCGTCGGCGTCACTAAACGGAATCCTGACGTCGATAACGAAACGGACTGTATGCCGGTGGCGCAGCAGTCAGCAAGCCGCGTGCGTCTGGCTGCACGTGTAGGTTCTGCCGAGCTGACGATCAACGTGGTGGACGTCAACGACGAACGACCGCGCTTCGAGCTGCCCGTCTACATCTTCGACGTCGAGGAGAACCGTGCGCCTGAGCGTTAATTGACCGACACACCGTCGACGATGAGAACCTGCCGACCGGAAGTACATTGTACTGCCGACCGGAAGTGTGGGCTGCACTTGACCGGAAGTACAATAATGCTGACCGGAAGTACAGTGCTGCAGACCAGACTAACGACGCGATGGTGAACGAAAATATGCCGACCGAAAGTGCAATATTTGTGTTGCGCTTCTGTATAGTTCTGCCCACCGGAACTCCGGCGCAGTTGACCGGAAATGCAATGCAACCGACCGGAAGTACAATGATGCGCCTGTACGCGGCCGATGCCGACGCCGACGACGGCGCGAACGCGGTCTTCGACGTCGAGGAGAACCGGGCGCCGGGCACCGCGGTCGGCGTCGTGGCGGCGACGGACCGCGAACTGCCGCCGTTCAACCGGTTCACGCTCCGCTGGGCGTCGAAGGAGGTCGAGGAGTTCGCCATCGACTCGCAGACAGGAGTCATCACGACCACGCAGACGCTCGACCACGAACTACAGGTCGTAGGTCGCCGGCGTGCACGTCTTGTTATGCCCCGCCGTAGGGGGAGAGCATTATCCGATACCGCGATCCGTCCATCTGTCTGTCCCAGCCTAGGCTATAGGAACGCTGGCTGCGTGGCGCAGCTGCCTAGGCTATACACACGCTGGCTGCCTCAGCTGGCCGGCCACCAGAGATGTGCGGACTGCGGACCCGTTCCCGGACGGAAGTAGATACGCCGCGAGTCGAACTGCCATCGGCGGGGGGCATATAGTCTCGCCGCCCCCGTGGCGATAACATGTCATACTCAGTATACGAATTACTCACGATAAATTGACCGCCCTGACCCTGTTGGCGAAAGTGCGGTTTTCAGTGCTGTTTTTTTTCGTTTGTTTTTCAGCAGGATAACTCAAAAAGTTATGAGCGCGGACTGTCAGGAAATTAAGGGAAAAGGGTAAACAACGGACTATGAACCTGAAGAAAATTGGTTAAATATGCATTTCCCGGAAATTTCTTTACCAAAAAAGTGACTTTATAGTTTTCGAACTGTCAGATAAATTTTGCTTCATGCCAGGTTTTTAGAATATTTGTGCTTCAAAAATTAGAAACGCTTTAACGCTTCAAAGTACACCTGGATGACTTTTTGGCGCACTGCGTATGGGCCATAGGGCATGTGTGATGCGAAAAGAGCGTACGCTCAAAGTGACTCACCGCGGGCAGCACCGGACCTGTGGTGAAGTTCGATGTCTAGTTTGTCTACGATTGTTTTGTTTTCTGCTGCTTCACCGCTCTCATTATCCATCACTCTATCACTGCTTCTGTCGTGGCTTAAAAACTCATTTGTTGCACAAATCCTTGCTGTCATAGACTGCTGCAGAATCTCCCGGAACTCCCATCATGGACCGGAATTCCAACTAAATTTTCTGTGATAATCGGTTGTGTTGTTAGTTTTTTGTCAATCTTCTGTTAATGTTCAGTGCGGTAGATACGCTGGTTACCCGTCGGCTTTTTAACGTATGCTACGCATTATCCTACCGCGTCTCATCGTAGAATCTTGCAGTCGTTTAAACCAACATGTGGCTATCACCGTACGTGTGCACTGTACAGGGCAAATACGAGCTGGTCGTAATGGCGGTGGACAGCCACGCTCGCGACCTGCTCACAAGCACGACTCACGTCACCGTCTACGTCACTGACGTCAACGACAACGCGCCGCAATTCATCCGCCCAATGACGTCATCTTTAGTGACGTCGTCATCTCATGACGTCACTTGTGACGCGACTGTCCGCCTTCCGCACACGACGTCAACCGACGCTGTCGTCACTCAGGTGGCTGTGACGTCACTTACTCTGACCCTTTTGAGAACCAGACTAGAAAACAAACTGCCGTCGATCAAGGATCGAGGTTAGACCGACCGCGTTACTATCCCTGATAACCCAACCCTATCTTCTGACAGTGACCTGTGAACTTGACTTTCAGTCCGCGATGAGCTACGGTAATAATCTGTATACATGTAGAAATCAAGATAAAAATTCTGTTGCTTTAAAAACAGGAGTGGAAACAAACGGACGGACGGACACGACCGATTGCAGTAGGCTACCTTGCTCACTAATGCACTGTAACTAACAATAAAGTCAATGCTTTAATGAACAGACTAAAAAGAATATTTTGCATAAACAAGGAAGTCCGTTGAGAGGGCACGTCTCCCTTGGAAATGGTTAAATTCAATTAAACTCAAGACCGACAACGGCAAAAATGGCCGGATCAGTTAACAGCCAGCGCGTTTAACCGACTAGGTCAGTATGCCAGCAGGATGGTGGTAGCAAGGCCTGCCGGTTAAGTCGAACTAGCATTTTTCCTGGCAATGGGAAAGATTGTCGTCAACACTTCGCCATCCGAGTAGCCACGGAGGGATCGCCAGGGGATCGCCAGGCTGGGCTGGCTTGGGTAAATTATTTTAATAATAAGATGCATTTCTCAACCTCCTTACGAACGTATTAAAGGCCACTATTTGCGGCCGAAATTATGCTCGTAGGCTCGTAGACAGCTCCCAGTAGCGGTCGTACGGACCACTTCAGCACAAAAACTTGACAAACAACATTCAACCACAGCTGAAAAGGAACGCTTTCACATCCTGTTACCGTGACTGGTTTACGACCTCGATCATGGAATTTGACCTAGACAGGATCAAGTCGAACCTGAATGCCAGATGTCTTCGTCAGAGGTCATCTAGTTAGTGTCTATACACTCAGACACACACACATACAGGCCGATTGCTGCAGCTGGACCACTAAAGTGATCGGTGATGAATATGATATATAGCGTGCATATCTCAGCATTACAGTAATGCAGCTGCGTCAGTGAGACATAAAATTACAGCAGTATGCGTGCGACATCGCGGTCGTTGTGATTGACTCACTGCGTTATGTGTATCGATAGGACAGATCCATGCACGCGTGCTATCGGAGGCTCACGCGGCTGCGCACTAACTGCCGCTTCAGCTTCTCGTTACGATCGTAGACAGCATGTGCCCGTACTAAAATAGGCCCAATGGGTTGCGCTACGTATGACGTGGTGCAAAAAATTCGGCCTTTGAGAAATGTGAGTGAATCAAAAAGGTGTAATATATTTCATAAGGTAGTGAGATCTGTAGCGAGAAAACTTTATCACACATTTACCGGTACTGTTGAATCTCACGGTGAAAGAATTCCGAAAATCGGTCCGCAGTTGGCGAAGTTATGGGCTAGAGCAAAACAATAGCAACGAATATGCAACATTTTGACCATCAGTGACACAAGGATCCTATAATGCATTTTTGCATTTAATTATTGTATTGTACTGCGTTGTATTACTTTACTGTACTCAGTTTAATTTTTGCATATTTACTTTTATTTTCGTGTTTATTTCTATTTCTGCATGTACGTTTGATGTGTGATGCGCAAAATAAATACTACTTACTGTTTACATACTTATTTAATGGGTCCGTTTTTTGTGCCACCGTGAGTTAATTTTATTGGGATTGGTAAACAGCTGCTATGAGTTTAATCTGTGAGATTTGCCTCGTTCTTTCGTGCGAACGACAGGTGACGGCAGTCGACGCTGACAGCGGAATCAACGCCGAAATTACGTACAGCGTCGATCCGCCGGAAACTAATTCGACCGACGACGTCAATAGTCGATTCCGCGTCGACGACAGTTCGGGCCAAGTTCGACTGGGCGCGGCGTTGACACCGGCCGATGTGAACGCCACCTACCTTGTGACGGTCCGAGCGACCGACGCCGGTACTCAACCGCTGTCCAACGTATGCAATGTCTCCACCACGACTGACTGTATTTCGTTCTAGTTTGGTCACTATTCCGTTGCGCACGGTATCGCATATCGTCATCGAAGCGCCAAGATGATGCCACGACAGTCCGCTGTTGAAGTGCTGCGTTGGCCGCCGGCGTTCAGCAGAGGATCGAGCACGGAGTGGCTCTGCAAAGCGGTACTCAACCGCTATCGAGCGTCGTCCGGCTGTGCGTGACAGTTGTCGAACGTAACGTGTCCGGCAGAGATCATCTCCGCTCGGTCGCGCTGCTGGCAGCCGTGGGAGGTCTGCGGTTCGATGCGACGCTGTGGGGCGGACTGGCGGTCGTCGTCATCGTTGTTGTGGTCGTGATAATGCTCACATGCCATTACTTTGCATAGCTGTGGATTTGTTGTGCACGTGTTGTTGACATGTCGATGTCTGTAAATCGCAGCACGTTCAGTTGTTGCGTATTTGTTGTAGGCTTTCGATGTATTGTATAAAAAAATTGTAGAACAGATCCAAGCAAATCGAATTGACGGCTAGTTTGAGTGTAACGGGTCTTAATTACTCGGTCGGCAGCACTGTACTTCCGGTCCAGAACATTGTACTTTCGGTTAGTAGGACCGACTTCGACGCGACTCTGTGGGGCGGACTGACGCTAAGCGCGGTCGTAGTCATCGTCGTCCTGGTGGTCGTCGTGACGCGACGTCATGCGCGCACGCGTCGCCGTCGCGACCACCACAAGACACTCGTCCAGTCCACCAGACAGTCGTCCAGTCCACCGGACACTCGTCCAGTCCACAAGGCACTCATCCATTCCACCGGACACGCCTCCAGTCCACCGGACACTCATCCAATCCACAGCACACTCATCCAGTCCACAACACACTCGTCCAGTCCACAAGACACTCGTCCAGTGCAAGTTCGTCGACGTCCTGAAAGGCGCGCACGTCGAGACGGGACCTCCTCTGGCTTTTCGATGACCTTCAGTGACCCATAACCTCTCCAAACCACTCGTGATTTTTACGTGGCTTTTCCGAACGTGGGTCTCTTGTCGTAGGCTATATTTGGAGCTAAAACCGTAAGCAACGGCTAAAAGCCACTGCATAACTTGCGGCATGTAAACGTCCGTTTTAGACTAAATTCCGCTGCACATCAATGACGTATTTCCTCTATGTTACACATTCAAAGCACTTCAAGTTCGTCGACGTCCGAAACGGCGCACGCGTCCAGAAGGAACCTCCGACGAACGGTCTGACAGCCTGACTGCTGCCTCCAAAGCTCGAGTTCTACAATGCTCCCTGATGCGGCCTATTGCCAAATTACTTTGAACACTTGTATAATGAAATCGTGAAGTGATCAACTGATGCCGACAGTTTATCCGAGCTTAAACCGGTATAAGCTTAGTGGAAATTGTACCAGCCGGAGACTAGATCGAGTTGGGACCTCCGACGACCGGCGGCGACGACGACGACGACGGTGGATGTGCTGTTGCGCGCACCGTCATCCGTACGCTCGAGCGCAGTCCGCGATCCTCGCCTGGCGCTGGGTCGTGAACGATCTGTCCTATAGACATTCTTATGTTCTACGATATGCAGCTTTCGTCTGTGTGTGTTCCTCTGGTTATACAACTTGCCGAACTACACGGACGGAATTGATATTATGGACGGCAGTCCGCGATCGTCGCGTGCCGGCGGCGACGTCGGATCTCGACGGTCGCTCGGCGGCGGGGCGGCCGCGACGTGGCAAGGCAGTTCGGCGTCGGTGTTGAAACGATATGAGCCGGACGGCTGCAACAGTCACTACGACGTACAGACCGGTGGCTGCTAGCGTCCGATGAGTCCAGCCTCGTTCACGCCACACGAACCGAACTGAACTGACAGAATTATACTGAACATTTGTTTTCATATGGGAGATTGGAGTCGTATACGAACTGTTGTTCGTGAACTGCAGTTCGTGCACTGCGCGACCTAGTTCGCTGTGTCGACAGCTAATCGGTACGAAGTAGGTTGCGCTTGGACGGTGCGCATGGCTAGTTGACGTTCGATGGTTCGACTTGCTCACGTCCGTTCATTTTGTGCGATGTGAACGGTCCCGTTGAAATGTTACACGTGTTCAGAACCCGAGTTCAGTTCAGTTCGTGTGGTGTAAACGAGGCCTTGCACAGTCTGTTATCACATTCAAGAACCATCCGCCCTTTAGATGTATCTAGGTCTACGGCTTTATGGCAGCTTTCGTGTGTGTTCGTCTGGTAATACAACTTGCCGAGCTATGAAATTGACTTTATGGAAAGTAGTATGTTCACCAGTGCATGAAAGAAAAGAGTTATTAATCACAAAACATTGACCAAAGAATACGTGGACTCTATCTAGTTAATTGTTTTTTGGAACAGGATGACGCAGGGAAAGGTTGAAACGTCGACGTCGAGGTATTATGGCCCCTTGAGAAACATTTTCCGCGTTCGTGACTAATAAACTGATAAAATATCGTTCGATAATATTACCAACCACATCCATGGTCTGGGTGAAGCAATCGCTCGGATGTGCGTTTGTCCGGACAGTAACTTTTGAACGAAATGATTATCGACCTGGTATGCTAATTTATCTTGACATTATCTAGGTCAGTTTCGAAGGTTAAGATCTCACAATTCGCGACCACAGATGGGGAATATTCCTATTTCGGCTATGGATGTAGTTAATTGATTGAAAAGAGAAAGTGGTGCAGAGAAAACCAGTTGCTTGTTCGTCCATGCAGTCAAGTTCTTTGTGCCAGTATGGTCGAGACGACCCTCAGTTAGTGCTTTCTAGTTCGCATACACTGTATCTTTATTAAATGTGAAATAGATCCTACACAGTTGATGCATATTACACACAACTAAACGTTATATTGCCGACAGTGCGGTTACGGCTAATCTACATCGTAGCACTTCTATACCCGAGTCGTCAGGCCAGTAAGCACCAGCAACGATTCTGCCGAACGAACGGCGGAGTCGACCCGGTTTCAATCGTCTCGTCATATTACAGTGATTTACACCGTCTGTGACAGAAATCAAATTTTCCGCTATTCATTGTCGCCAAGTCATCAGTCAACCGGCAAAGCCGTAGAGCTGCGACATGGGATCGATTGAAAATGCGGGAATGGAAAAGCGGGACCGACTAAGCATTTTCTGAAAACGCTGCACATGTCTCAAATATAACGGGGTCAGTGCAACAGTCAAGTAAGTAACAGTTGGCCGAGCGCAGTTGACCAAAATTGTAGTTATTCACTGTTGCATTCAACACCTCATACGTTGTAGTCACATCAAAATGTCTTCAATTCGCACCGCTTCATTTTTTTTGTCACACTTTAATGAAACGTATCTCTGTAAATAGACCCAAGAGTACAGAAACGTCAAAGTAAATTACTTTAGCAGGACGCATTAGTTCACTTCAGTCTCATGTTTCTGTATTCCCGCATGCCGCTTTATAGAGTTTGCGCTTGCTTTTTCCGGTCCCGCATTTCGCTGTCCGGCCTTTTCCTTTCCCGCGTTTTCGTGGTTGCGGACGCTGCAGTCTGGCGACGACGCCCGATCATTGATTGCCGCGTGATTTCACGGGCGTCGTACGGCATCCGACGAGCGAGCGGTGAAATTGAGCGGCATGATTGTTATTGGTGAAATTGCGCGCGACAAAGAACGATGCGTTCATGGGCATCGTCGATTAATGAGACGATTAATCAGTTTATATATCAGTGGATTAGTCGTCTCGCCACTCATTCTTCACGCCGTTATAGTCCTATCTCTTCATCTCGTTGTCTGCAGTGATATTATTAGACCGCATCGCATGAATCACACAGATGCGGCCTATTGCTACACACGTCGCACTTTCCGTGGTCTGCTTGTCTGTCCGTGTGTTGGGCATACCGATGAACCCAGCAAAAGCGGTCGAACCGATCGAAATGCCGTTTGGGAAGGCAGACTCGCGTGGGCCCATGAAAACACCTGGCGAATACGACTGAACGATCTATGCGCGTTAGCGATGCGGCTTTATGGCAAATTACTTTAACCACGTGTTAGCAATTCTGCGACGCAGTTTTTCACAGTCATCCTACAGTACGGCATTGCATTAAAAGCGTTGGTGCCGACATGCGTAATTATTTCGTCCAAATGTGTAGCCAAATTCAACTCAAGTAAGGAATGATATAGACGAATCGTACTACTACTGCATACAGTACACCGTGTGCGGAAAATGGCACCAATGTTCTTGCATCTAGCTTTGACAGCTGCTGTCCGATTTTTACTTTTTCTCGAACACACTTACCTGCAAATCTATAATAACATGAAAATTAAACATTCCACTACACCCAAAGGGTCGCACTCGCTACATTAGGCCTACTTTATAAAATAGTAATACCAATGTCAAAATGGCCTGCGACAATTTGAAATACAGGGTGGGTCGAACGAGTGGGGCCACAAAGTCATGACCATAAGTCTGTCATATCTTAACCAATTTTAAAAAAATTATTGGAAGATTCCCGAGAAAATTTGTAGTTTAATGGATATTAAAAGTCCCGTCGCACCTTGCATATGTTGCTACACTACCTTGTGAAACATTGATGTCAGCAAAACAAGCCATTAACGATACATTACAAGGTAGTGTAGCTACATAGTTAAGGTATGGTGGGGTTGTTAATAACCAAATTAAGAAAGGTTTACTGCTGAGTCTGTCAGTGAATTTTTTTAAATCGCTGAATATTTGGCAAAGTTACAAGCAAGAGCATGGTTGTCTCATGCACTTTGCGCACCTGGCCAACACACTGCTAAAAGACGAAGCAAGTGCACGAGACAATCACGTTCTTGTTTGTAACTTTGCCAAATACAGTATTTACCGACTTTAAAAAAAATTTCACTGACAGCAATAAACCTTTCCTAATTTGGTTATTAA
>Ga0126329_10000234_pt1 | contig 11150 bp, 12 predicted proteins | sample InaspJWI85metaG_FD_104915 | JGI IMG/M metagenome (GOLD analysis project Ga0126329, IMG submission 104915) | Marine gutless worms symbiont microbial communities from Oahu, Hawaii - Inanidrilus sp. 2 OAHU.JWI-85 metaG | ecosystem: Host-associated > Annelida > Digestive system > Unclassified...
GCCACGTGGCGAAATGTGACTCAGATCCGAGCGTGGCGGCGATGCGGCCTCATGTCAAATAAATTACTTTGACCACTTGTTTATTTTGTAGTTAATGGGCACTTGTTGCTATACTAAAGGAAGATGTTGCTATTCTTCTGTAGTCGTCGTTTTTGCCTTGTCTGAACATCTGTATATAAATATAATTTGTTGTTTATTTGTGTCGATAAATGAATTGATCGACTGGATTGATTGATCAGAAGTTATAACATCTGAGACAGCTGCTCATACGACTGCAGAAATTACAACGACACCAGGACCATTTGTACCTAGAGGTGCAGGCATCAGTATTATAGACTTGCTGTGATAGTTGTGATAATAATGACAAGATCATGATAGTGATAATACATAGGCTATGCTGTAATAAGAGATGTCCGCTAAAATCATCGGCGTAATAAAAACGTTTTTGGGATTTTGCATAAAATTAGGGTCGCGTTTGGTAGCTTCTTTATATTTTCCCCAACATTTTTGTTAATGAAACCTCCAAAAATATGCCAACAAGAGCTTAGCAAGTACTGGGGTAGCTGACCGTGGCCATAAGCCAAAGATTCATTTCTGTGTATTGTTTGGCCACATAGTATTAAGTTATTAAGACAACTGTCGCAATCACACTTACATGTATTATGCTTCATGGAAACCAAGAACTTAAATTTCTGTGCATATCTTGGAATTTTTACTTTTCTCTGGGGAGGCTGCTCTTTTTGCAGGCGTATCAAGACCCCATCTAGTACAAAGTAGCTGTCCTCCATTGCAAGTTACAACCTATTGTTACACCCAATTTTGCCAGCATATGACTGACGTCAGCCAGCCCGTGCCCTTAATTAACAGCCAGCACCTTCAACAGACTAGATCATTTTTTTCACTAGTCCTGGTCACATGACATACTGTTACAGAACTTGCTGTTAAAGGTGTGTTATTGGTTGTGCAAAATGTTTTTCAGTAAGCAGTTAACTCATTCGATAGTTGTCATGCTGCATTCTGAACTGTCATCACCGACACTGTAAAACATTCTTTATTTTCTTTGCTATATTTCTTGCTAAAATGTTATTTTTGCTGTTTGTAAATTCTCAACTGGTACCATTTGCTTTGTTTTGGCGCAGAACAACACTTGATAAAGTGTTAGATAGGCCTTAATCATTGGGTTTGCAAAGTGAATTATGCACAAATTGAATTAGTGAAGTGTTGTGTATGTTAGTAAAATACATATCTATATTTTACTGATATTTTACTGATACAACAATTAGTTGATATGGATTTCATTTGTGGACCAGTGCTTGTGCCTTCAGTGCTTCGACGGTGTTCGTTGGGCGGCAGGAAGGGCATCCGGCCTGTAAAAAAACTAAGTGGTAAGGTGCTGGTGCTATCTGTCTGGAGCCAGGTGCAGACTTGCATATGGCCCAGCTGATGCCATTGCCACTCACTGTCTCTTGCTTCAGTAAAATCCAGATTGGTTTTACCTTTCTGGTACCAGCCCACCCAGGTACCGGTAGTCCCGGAAAAAGGGCCGTTAAACGGATGTGTGTGTGTGTGTGTGTGCGTGCGTGCGTGCGTGCGTGCGTGTGTGTGTGTCTGCGTGTTTGCGTGTCTGTGTGTGCGTGTGCGTGTATGTGTTTGTGTGTTTGTCTGTTTGCGATCATATCTTTGGCATTACACGTCCGATCTTCACTAAATATTTTTGTGCCATGGCTCTGTTCTCCTCTGGCGGCGTAATGATACGTTATGTACTTCCGGTTTTATGGATGACGTCATAATTTAAGGTTGCTTGACGTCGCCGCCAAGCTGAAGCACAGTACACGCGGCTTAGCTATAAACTGTGCATAGTAATACCAGTTGCAGGCCAACGGACACACGGGACTACTTTTCGGGAGCTTAAAGTAACTTCCCTGGTGGCAACACCAGGGGCAGAGTCTGCAGTCTATGACTGCCTTGTGTTTGATTGTTCTCAGTGAACTGGACATGCCAGGAGTCGGATATTGCCTGCAATAATGGGAGGTGTGTTGAGAACATTTACGAGTGCGACGGCGAGGACGACTGCTGGGATGGAACTGACGAGTCGAACTGCAGTAAGTAATCTATGCATTAATTTTATCAGGCTGCATTGCGTAAATCTAGGAGTTTGTTGGCACATACAATTGTTTTTAGCTCACTTTGTCTGCTGCAACCAAAGGCGGCTTTATGTTCTGCCTCTGTTTATTATTTATTTCTTTTTCAGCGATTTCTGTCAGATCAGATATCTCAACATCTACTGGACCGATCTTTACCAAATTTTCAGGGTTGGTAGAAGTATGGCTGTAGATGAACGATCTGAGGTTAGTATTTTGATCTCTCGAGGTATGTTGCCATGGTAACCAATTTTTGCATGTTAAGTCGACAGAATTGATTTTGCGTGACATTCGGCAGACGACGGCATACAATAAGAAGTGGAAGTGATGTACTAGACACAGACGAACCTATTAACTGAGCAATAAACAGTTAACAGGTGGCTAAGTGGATAGCCGGCGGGCTAGTGTAATAATAATTGTAGTAGTATTTTTCAGTTCTTTGTTTTGTTGCGTATGTTTGCAGACATTACAAGCTGTCCCAGTGGGGAGTTTCTTTGCCAAAAATTGAGCCGTAAAGTGTGCATATCAGAGAAGCTCAAATGTGATGGCACCAGAGATTGCGCTGATGGGATGGATGAAGAGAATTGTGGTGAGTAATGATGTATGCTGTTATGTATTATGCTACTTCCTACGTTTAAGTCTCTCAGATTGTTAGGCTTCTGGGGCTGTCCCCCAGACTCCACCAGGAGCTCTGCCCCTGGACACGCTGGGGACTCACATCCCCAGACTATGGTGACTCTGTTCTGGAGGGAATGATTCCTGATCCTAAGAGAGGGATCGACACCCCTTGGTAGAATCTGGTGTAAATAAGTGTCCTCTGTGGTAACCTTCAGTCCTCACACCAAGATTAATTTACTTTTGATCTATTTAGGCATTCACCCACAGTACACCAGGATCATACACTGACATACTCATAATCGGTATGATAAGTTGAACTGTTACTTGCCGTGGTTGACTAAATCCTGAAAATAGTAGTAGTGGGAGTAGTAATAGTAGTAGTAGTAGTCACAGTAGTTGTAGTTGTTGTATTAGTCGTAGTAGTAGATAGTAGTTTCCGTAGTAGTTGTAGTAGTTGTGGTAGTCGTAGTCGTAGATAGTAGTCGTAGTAGTCGTCGTAGTCGTGCTAGTGAAGGGCAATTTGTAGTACTTTATTTTTTGCTTGGTTTATTTGAATTTTTTTTTATATTTCAGTGGGTATATTTGATTAATATGTGACTATGAACCTACAGCTATTTATAGTTGAATGTTTATTGTTTAGGAAACTGTTTTGATGATATACTCACTGTATGTTTAACAGTGCGTGGGAGATGCTGATAATGTAAAGTATCTGAAAGTAGTGATTTTGAGTGTGTGGTGTTCAGAAAGGAGAAAATGTAGTGACGATGAGTTCCAATGTGAAATAATATATCAGTGCATACCGAAGAGTAAAGTGAAAGATAACCATGAGGATTGTTTGGATGCAACTGACGAAGGTACGGTTATACATTGCTATGTGTCATAGTAGTGTGTGCTACTATGCATTATTTGTCCGAAACAACTTGCCCTTTTTTCCATCTGATCTCTCCCAAAGTTTGAAACAATTCAAATCTTATCTAAAAACCATCTGTTTGCTCGTTATTAACATGTACACTCATTTTGTCACCTCGTGACTGCCCGTGCCTCAGATTCAGGCCTTGTGCATGTTATGAATGTTTGTATGTATGTATGTATGTATGTATGTATGCACATAACGTAGTTAGAGTGGTTAGACTGTATGCAGTGTACAGTGTGGGTTAAAACACTCCCGTCTTTACAACACATTAACCAGTTTGCAATACTTTAGCATACATCAACTCTGTTTTGTCCTGATCGTGTTCTTTCACGGTATTTTTTTCAACTGTTTGATGCAAAGTGGCGTTCACATGCCTAAAGACAACAGAAATCAGATGCACCTCATGAATAGTATTTATACGTGTTTGATACATTTTATGTCATTAATTTTAAAAATAGTATCTTATTGTCATTAGTCAGCTGTGAATGATTTTTGTCAGTTGTGTCTAACCAATCAACACTGCTTCTCAGCCACTTATGAGAATGGATTTATCAATTTATTTCATTTCTAACCAGTTACTCCACCCTCCCAATGACATTTTCCAGAAAACTATATAGTGATCTTTATTCTGGGCAAAATCAGTATGACAAATCACGTGCAAGTCAGTGTGTCTTTAGTTGGTTTTGTTTATAGCAAGACAAGTTATTACAGGCCTGAGAATTTGTTTTATCACTACTCCATACTGTAGTGGCATACGGCAATGTCTTTCAAACTGATGTCACCACTTTATTAACTGCTTTTATCATGCAACAGTCTTTGCCAGTTTGCACTTTTAATGTATATACCATTAGTGTCATCTAGTTAGGCTGGTTACATTTGTAGCATGCTATTAAACATTATAGGTTCATATTAGAGTTGTTGAGTTCATTGTTAAACTTTTTTCATAAACTACATACAGCAATATTTCAGCGAAGTTAGATGTAAGCTCTGTACTGATTGCAGATTATATCTTAGACTTGTTGTTTCTGCTGTGCTAATGTATAACTTTTTTGGTATGTATACAGAGTGCCCTCCTACATTCGTGTACTGTGCAAACTTTGATGATCCCTGCAAGCCAGGTCATAAGTATGTTCGCTGCACTAATGGGTCACAAATGGCCAATTGTTATAAGTTAGAGAATTACTGCCAGTTGAAACCAAAAATTGAAGAATGTGGACATAATGCTACAGAACTATGTGGTAAGAGATTTTTTGTTGTATGTTGTTTAATGCACATTTGCACACACTTGCATGAGGCATATACCAGTATCATTGTACTTCATAAACGTTAACCATAGCAGTTGATAAAAGTTCACTTTTGATGATAACGTTCAAAATCCTAATTAATTTGAATCATATCTAGCTCGTGCCAGTGGATAATTAACAGCTGAATAGTTGAACGAAGTTTTTTCTGTGTTTCTAGTGGACTTGAAATGTGACGACGGCTATTTCCACTGTGCCGATGGAACATTGTGTATACGAGAGGCGAATAAGTGTGATGGTTACAATCAGTGTGCAGATGGGTCTGATGAAGACAACTGTGGTAAGCTGTTGTCTGTTTTTAGCGCCATGAATATTTATAAAATGAATATGCATCACGCTTGTCTGAGCACATTGGTGTCTGTGATGCAAACAGATTGTTGCAAAATGGCTTGCATGGAGCTCACGATAGATAACATTGGATATTGTGCATAACAAGGCACTCTGCTCTTCCTGATAAAACACCGTACATTCGGTCTGAGTCTGGGTCTGAGTCTATATCTGGATCCAACCCAGATTCCAATCTGAACTTGGACTCAGACTCAACTGCACTGCATCTGAGTCCGGATCAAAGTCTGGGTCCGGGTTGAGGTCCAGCACAAGGTTGGACTCTTGATTCAAGTCCGAAGTCGGAGTCTGGATGCGAGTCTAGACCTGAGTATGGATCGGATACAGACATGGACACGGATCAGGTTTTGAATCAAAACCCGGACTCCAACCCTGATGCATAGCACTCTCTGGAGTCTGTACAGCAGCAAAGCCTCTTATACTAGTAAAGTAATTCTTCTGTGGTAAGTCAGCAGGATCTGACGTGTCACACAGTTCATGATAGGCATAGATTTAACCCTGCAGACTGCCCACAAGTCAGAATACTGCCCACATTACCTGTTATAGCTAATGCTAGTGACCAATTTGTCATTGATTGACTTCATTCAGTGGACACAACTGCCTCATTAGCTTTATAGAGAAGAACAAATTTAAAAGAATTTGTGCTGTTATCTGTCTTACTTTGCTGCGATGAAAAATAAATTGTTTTTTTGATTGCTTACTTACAGCAACATTTCTGCCACAAATCATCAAAGTCGATTGAAGTTTTGGTCAAAGTTATACTGAGATAAATTGGTGACATTTTTTGGGACACAGTGTACCGTTTTCACATGCATTACATTGAATTTATAACATGTAAAAGAAAAGGGCTTACCCAAGACTGTGCTTAGCCCATGAGGATGCTATAGTTTCTGTAAAAGAGATAGTTGTCCCATATGATCACAGAAAACTGTCATATTCTAGCCCTTTTGTGGTAAAAACAGCATATGATGAGTGATCAACCCTGTATGACCGTCGCAGTTGTTGACAAAACTGAACGCCTGACTTCATTTGCAGTACTTTCTGTCATTGCCACCGACGGAAAACAGTGGTTAGAACAGTTCAGGCGCAATAGAGTATTTATTTATGATTTTCTAATCGTAGTCATTACCATCGTCATTTGGAATGATATGAAGAGCCATGATGTCTGTGGCACTGGAGCTCATAGTTCATGTTGATTGACTGTTGCTCAGAGAAAGGTTGTTGGGAAAATGAATTCCAATGTTTGAAAATATTCCAGTGCATATCTATAAACATGATGTCTGACGGCCAGGTGGACTGCTTAGATGGCACTGATGAAACAGGAGAAGGTACGATATGATACGATACGATACGAGATGCTATTTTAATGTGCGCTCGAAAGCCGACATGAGTCAGCTTAATCTACCGCATGGAAACGACAACTAAAAAGTGTAAAACAGAAAATCTAAAAAGTAAAAATGGATATGCTCAGAAGTAACAGAAAAAGTCTGGGGAATCCATGTAGTCAGTCCTGAAGAAGAAAAGGCTGTGATGGGAAGGACTTGCAGAAAAAGAAGGTTTTAAGCCTTGAATGAATGAGTGAGTGGGTGATGGAAAACTAATAATAATAAGTATGACTGTTAGCAGGTGAAGGTGCCTTCATTGCTTTGACACTGTTGGTTGGGCGGAAGGAAGGGCATCCGGCCTGTAAAAAAACGGAGTGGTGGGGTGCTGGCGTGGTTATCTGTCTGCAGCGAGGTGCAGACTTGCACACAGCCCACCTGATGCCACTGCCACTCACTGTCTCTTGCTTCAGTAAAATCCAGATTGGTTTTACCTTTCTGGTACCGGCTTACCCGTGTAGTCCCGGACAAAGTGCCATTAAACATGTGTGTGTGTTAGCAGCATAAACGACGATGTAGTTAAATGCTTTGCACAACTGGCATCAATCAACACCTCTAACATGATAAGAACACAGACCGGTGCCGCTGAACGCTAATCCAGTGGTCTTGATACTAATTCGTGTTATTATGTTGGTTGGGCAGCAAGAATGGCATCCGCTCTGTAAAAAAACAGAGTGGTTGAGTGCTGGTGTGCTTGTCTGTCTGGAGCAAGGTGCAGACTTGCATATGTCCCAGCTGATGCTACTGCCACTTACTTCAGTAAAATCCAGATTGGTTTTACCTTTCTGGTACTGGCTTACCTGGGTAGTCCCGGAAAAAGGGCTGTTAAATGGGTGTGTGTGTGTGTGTGTGTGTGTACTATAGCATTTAACTAAAGAAGCCTATATGACACGAAAAGAAATGCTATTCTGACGTGCGATCAAAAGACTACATGAATCAGATTAATCTACAGCACGGAATAACAGACTAACTGTGGAGAACACGAAGACTAAAAAGTAAAAACAGATATGCTCAGAAGTATCAGTAAACAGTCCGGGGAATCCGTGGAGTCAATCTGGAAGAAGAAATGGTAGGCTACGGTAGGAAGGATTTACAGAAAAGGAAAGTTTAAGCCTGGAGTGAAAGAGTGAAGGGGGTAGTGGATGATGAAAGGGGTGAGTCGATGGAACTGATGGAGTAAGTGTGACTCAAAGAACTGGGTGATGCAGAATTGGAGAGATTTGTGCGGGGTTGACGGAGGGAAGCTGGGAGTTGATTCCAGAGATTAGGGGAAGCATACTGGAAGGAAAGATCTGTTATTCGTAGAGAACATGATGTAGGTGGACGAGTGAGTGACCAAAGATGAAGAGTGAGAGCTGCGAGGAGGCTGAACTGTGATGAGGTTATGCAGATATGAAGGTTGGGTGCTTGTGAGAACTTTGTAGGTAAGTGAGAGAAGCGTGTATTCACTGCGCTCAGTTATCTTTAACCAGTGCAGAGACCAAAGGATGGGAGTGATGTGACTGGATTTGGGAGCTTTGACAACAGCACGTGCAAGAGAGTTTTGGATCTGTTTGAGCCGGGTGATCTGAGACTTGGGCAGGTTGTGATAAAGAGAGTTGCAGTAGTCAAGCTTGGAGTAAACAATGGAAGTGGCGATGGTGGAATCTGTTTTGGTATCGAGGTATGGACAGATACAGCGAAGCTGATGAATATGGTAGCCTAATAGCAAGATTTGGAGACAGATGACCTGGTCAGAAAAAGTGAGGTGTTCATCAAATATGAAGTCGAGGTTTCGAGCAGAGTTTGTGGTGGTGAGTGAGGAGTTGTTGATTTTGGCAAGTTGTTTACTGAGACCAATGAGCAGAAATTCAGTCTTGGAGGAGTTCAGTGTAAGAAGATTTGCAGTCATCCAGGATGAAATAATTTGATATGGAGCATTGTGAATGTGATCTATGCTGGAGTCTAAGTGAGTCGGAAGGAAGGAAAGAAAGTGTCATCTGTGTAGAGGTGATGGTTTAGGAACAAGAAGAAATGAGGGTATACTGAGAGGAGTAGTGTACATGATGAAGAATAGTGGACCAAGGACAGAGGACAATGCAGTGCTGGTTTACTTTTTAAATAAATTAACTATTAACTAACTATTACATGAAAACCGGTTGTGATTTCTATGCATTTGGGTTAGGCCTTTTGAATTGTAAATGCAGTTAATATATTTTTCAACCAGACTTAAAGAAATTATTTAGGAAATTTATGTTATTACTGTTTATTTCAAGTATAACACATGTGACTGAAAGTTTAATAAAATTTAATAAAAACATTTTGCTAGATTTCATGTACAGCACTTGACTTGTATTGTTGCAGACAGGAATCATCATTTCACAGATTGTCGTTCTTAGTTTTATATAGACAAATATTAGTTAATTAATAAACTAGAATTATATTAGTGCACTCTTTCAATTATACGGAATGACATGTCTGAACAGATGACGTTGTGCATTGCCACATCTGTGAGATCAGCTTTTTTGTTTTTTTTCTGGTCTGTACTAACCAGGGTCTTAACTGGCTACGGGGCCGAGGGGTCCAGACCTGCCTAGCCACGACCAGAGTGACATGTGAGATTTTCACAAATCCGATGAGAAATTTTTGAAGTAGTAGGTGCCCCGCCCCCTGATTGTTGTGATTTCGTGTTTGTATCATGGCGAAAAATGCATGGCTTGTTTTGGATGGACCCTTGACAAAAATTCCCGGCCGCACCCCTGGTACTAACTCATCATTGCATTAGCTAATTCATCATTGTTCTGCCATCAGTCAGCAATTTCTGTTTTACAGATATTCTTGATATGCATTTTTTGACTTAATTTTGGTTAAAGCATGTTCAAGAAATTATTGGTAAGCATTTTTGTAATTTTTAAATTTAGTTTGGTTTGTTTATTTGCTGTGCATGTGATTCCAGAACCATTATGTCTGGTCAAAGACAACATGACTGCATGACTTGTATGCCGGTGTCTTTAATAAGACATTTCAGGAAGAAATGATGAACACTGTATTAATTAACCACACTTTTGTTGTGACTTTGGTTGTTCATTTAGTATGTAACGATGATGAGGTTGTATGTGAGAACTACAACTACGAGTGCAGACCTAAAGATAAGTTCACAAAATGCAGTGACGGCCCCTACAAAGGCCAGTGTGTGTCTCGAACACTTATCTGTGACAATTTCAATGTGTGCGGTGGCTCACAAAGGGAATGCCGTAAGTTTATTTTGTACTCATTGGTGGATTATGAGTTTTGTCATTTGCTGACAGTAGTGCCATGTCTGCGACTTAATGCATTGTAACATTAGGTAATGTGAAAATGTTAACATGTTGATACATACTTAGAAAAATGTACTTAGTAGTACATTTGTTTTCCCATATATTTTTCACAATTTCTGGACAAAATTTTATGAAACTTTGACTTTCATTGAGTGTGCGTTGGTGAATAGGTCAGCTGCAGATATTCTGATTATGATTCACTGAGTTGAATACTTACTGCGCACTCTTGTAGTTATACTTCATTGTAAATATGCAGTTTCCGAAGAAGATAAGCCAGCACTGCAAGTGTGACAAATGGGAAAACAATAAGACTAACAGTGACTGACAGTGCAATCAACTGTGGCATGAACATCTTACAGCGTTTGTTTCTGAAATTGATAGTTTTAATATTCTAACAAAAACTGCAATAAAATTATGACAAAAATTTTATTCTGCAGTGCTGGTTAGGATCCATGCAATAAAATTTTACCATCAATTTAATTTAGTCAGCTACTATGCTTCAGCCTGGCAGTGGAGGGCAAACAATAATACTGACCAAGATGAACAAACTGATCTAGTGAGATTGGCAGTCATGATGACATTTGTCAGACTGCAGCTGAACTGAATGTCAGTCTATCTTGTGTCAGGGAATTTGCCACTTGTACTGTTTCATATTCTTGTTATCTTAAGTGATGGTATAACTGAAATACACGTAGATTATAGATGCGGGATCGTAAGTGAAGACATTGATAGTTCTGTGTATGTACACTGTTCATATTACAGTTCCTTCCAGCTGCAAAGACGGTCATTTTGAATGCTGGGAGAGCAAAGTGTGTATACCAAAGCACCAGTTGTGTGACAACTACAGCCATTGTGATGATAATTCAGACGAAATGAATTGTGGTTAGTTTTTTTTGTTTTTATGTCTTACTTACCACTAGCTATTTACTGCAATATGAGCAAATACAGTAATTATGTTTGGCTGTTATATCTTTCATAGATAATATTTATTAATAGCAACCGAAAATAATTTAAAATGTCATTCAGCATTAACTTGTATTTAATTTAAATTTAAAATGCACATATATACTGTGCAATGTGGAAGAGAATGATATGATATAAAGGGATACAAGCTAATATTATTAGCTGAAAACTGTTATCATAAACAATGTAGA
>Ga0126329_10000236_pt1 | contig 11133 bp, 9 predicted proteins | sample InaspJWI85metaG_FD_104915 | JGI IMG/M metagenome (GOLD analysis project Ga0126329, IMG submission 104915) | Marine gutless worms symbiont microbial communities from Oahu, Hawaii - Inanidrilus sp. 2 OAHU.JWI-85 metaG | ecosystem: Host-associated > Annelida > Digestive system > Unclassified...
ATAGCATGCATCCAGCTATTGTATTGGCTCCGCCCCTTCACCCTCCCCGCCCACACCCCGCTTCCAGTATGCCTAGCGTCCCATCCCAGCGATGAATAGAAGTATGCCTAGCGTCCCTCTACCACCGTGACGTCCGATGTCAAAACGTCGAACCATCGCGTCACCTCCCGTCTGACATACATGAAGTTTCTTGGTTACTGGGATGCCCGCCGAAGCAAAGGCCCCATTGATAAGATCTTTCATGGTGTGGCGTCTGGCCGATCTCTGTGGGCCCAAGGAACCATGTGTATTAAACTGGGGTGCACATTGACGCCACCTAGAGCATACAATGGATCGATCTGTGCGGCGGCGGCGATGCATGCTCTCGTTGCCATTTCTGTATCAACTTGTTTCTTCTTCTTTCCAACGTAGGAAGCACGAATCTCCGGCGGTGCTGGCTGGACGGCGCTGTTACAGGGAGGCATCAGCTGTGGTGAAATTATAGGCGAAGCTGATCCGATAGATCATGCTGGTCGAGGGGCGGGCCGGGAGACGATGCGGGCGGGCGGTCGGCGGGCGGGATTATAGACGGGCGCACCGCGGCCACACCGTGTCATTTGACCTGGTGCGAGCGATGGCGAGTAATAGCGGCTTGTGGCCCGGTGTAATGACGGCCAGAGGCCGCGCACGTCAACCGACGCTCAATATTGTCGCTAACGAACTGCCGCTGTCGTCGCCCTTCTATTGATTTATGCAGTTGTTAGTGCAGTGCAGGAGCTTCATAGACCCGGTAGTCGCCTACCAGCTTTCCAACAACATCTAGGTCTAGTATGTAGGATGCATGTGCACAAAAGCGTACTCCAGTGATCTGCTAAAACAAAGAAGACTATATTTACAAGATCAAAATAATTCTTGAATTCGAAATGTAACTGTTGATTGTGACAGCTGTAATATTAATATTAATATTTAGCTCTCCTGTGGTCTCCTGTGGTTTCTTTTGGTCTCCTGCGGTCGCCTGCGGTTTCGATCGGTCTCGTGCGGTTTTCAGTCGTACCGTCAAAATGTCACTATGTATTATGTGACATCCAAAAGTCATTAAAAATCTTCTGGGGGCATTTCTTATTGCAATTTCACAAGTTCTCAGAGTATGAAAATTGGGTTTATTATTTCACCGATAAACAGCCTCAAGAAATAAAACAGCCTGGAGAAAGGTCATGCTGTGACAGCGCGCTCGGGCAACATATCATCGATACGTGAACGCTCCATTGTAGGGCACGCCACTGAAGATTGAAGAAGAACAATTATGAGAAACTGCTCACTGTGGCTCTTCTGTGAACTTACATGTAAGCAGCAACGGTATGGCCATCAAGAAGGCGAGTGCACGAATCCCGTCAGACGTTCGCTAAATTTATCATGGACATGGATTCCAGCAGTTGAAGATAAGAGAGACACATAGGCCTATCCATTCTGGCCTCTTTTAAATCATGGATCGTTATTACCGGATTTTTATTACCGGCGTATAAAATAATGATGATAACATATATGGACATATCACGTCAGTGGCAGCGTATAATGATGAAACTATTCTTCTGCACACGCACGCTCTGCGGTCAGCTTACCAGGAACTTTGACTTGGGCGAAAGTAGGACATTTTGCCTTCTTCCTTCCGCTTTCCCGGACTCAACAATAACCCTAACAACAATCCTAAATCCTAACCATTAATCCTAACCCTAAACCATAACTGTAACCAGGCGGCAGATGTCCACGATCCTCGTTTTCGGGCGTGAGGAAAGGTGTGCTGGGGGCAAATGTCCGACACGGATTACCACCAGCGTCTTTTTTCCTTCCACAAAGACGGCAACAAATGGATCGTGGCGTAATCGCGGCGGTATCGACTGCGTAATCTCGCGCACCAACCTACTCGCCTGCGTGTGCCACTTGTGCGAACAATTAGCCGAAATTACGACAGGGCGATTGTCGGCCGAGCCGCTGGTGCCACTACACCGGCGCGCCGTACCGTCAGGCAGCAAGCAGTCACCCAGCCCGAGCTGCCCGGTCAACTTGCCTTCGCCACGTCTCGCGCGGACTGACGACGGCGATCGACGACGTCGCGCCAGCCTTGTAATAAATATCACGCTAAACACAAGCCGTCGACCGGCCAAAACGCCAATTTGGGACCGCTCTAACGCCCGCTAAACACGCGCTTTCGACGCGGCCAGCGCGCCCGCCGCCGCAGCCGACGCCACCGTCGTCCTACCGCCAATCTTCGTAATAACCGAAAACGACCCATCTCGCCCGCTCCATTACTTGGGCAAATAACTGTATTTATTTTCGGCGAATTTTCGCTCGCCGCAAAATTGCCGTATAAAATCGGTCCGGCGCCGTCGCCCGCGAGCCAGACCGTCTTAACCGTCGACGAGGAACGAACGCTCGACTCTTTCCCTCTGCCTGCATTGCTTCGCCGCCGTCGTCGTTGTTGTTGTCGAGTTCGGCGCATGTGGGCGTGGTATGATGCGGTCGGTTCGACTTCGATCCTGGATCGAGGGCATGCATTCTTCTAGTTGTTGTTGTTGTCGTTACGGATGCTGCGACGGAGCGTGACCCGCACTGAACTTTGTCGTGCGTGTTACAGCGGCTGCGTCACCTGTGCCATTCGCCAGAAAAACGCACGTGTCGCAGTTCTCAGTACCTGGACGCCACCAGGTAGGCCTAGTACCGTAACTACCTGTACCTGTATTAGACGTAGAGCAAGCCGCGGCGTCGAGCCACCAGTCTTATTGACGGCTTATTACCCACGCGATGCTACGCTAGCGCAGTATTAATTATGGCTCGATTATGTGTGTGTGTCTGCCATGAGTCGGTGCTGTATGGAAACGGATGGACGGATCGGGCTGGTTTTTGGCGTGAAAGCTTCTTGCGACCTATCCTACACTGTGTTGTACCCGTAAAACTACAGCTTTTTATGAAACTTTGTCCCAAACTGTAAACGAAAATTTCGCCACGACACGTCTTTCGTTGCAACGTGTTGTCAACTTAGCTGGACAGTGGTGGACGCTTTTCGTGACAAACTGGACCGTCTTCGGTCGAACTGATAATACTGACGACGGTCGACGTTCGACGGACGAGCTTGGCCATGCAGTTTTTTCACAGTGAGCGTCTGAGCGCCCACCTTTGTAGTTTGTATATTGCACAATGCGCACAAGCAGTTCGTCGCGCGGGTCCATCTGCGACAGCTGATACCTCTCATACGCAATAAGATTTATACTTATGCAGAATCAAAGCTTCCAAAATGCAAACGAATGATGGCTAATTTTAACATTAGCTATCAGCTTGCAGTCTTTATGGTTTTATATGCACACAATAAAAGACTACACAATGTAATTAATTACCAGCGGGCACCGTTCGCGCGTGCGTCGATGCCACGTGCACTGTCGTACGCCTTTCTGGAATGTAGGCCTACAGTAACGTTTCAGCACTGACTCCGCGGATTCCCCGGACTGTTTACCGATAATTCTGAGCTTATCCGTTTTTTTACTTTTTAGTTCTTTTTTCCCACTTTTAGTTGTTGGTTCCGTGCGGTAGATTAAGCTGACTTGTGTCAGCTTTTGAGCGCACGTTAAAATACCATCTCGTATCGATTCGTATCGTATATAACACGTGATGCTACAACAAAAACCTCGCTTGAGGTCGCACTGACCACTTTCACATCCTGAGAGCGAGAACTTTGACTATGACTTAGACCTTTGAACTCGACCCAGATATGGCTGAATTGAATCAACGTGCTAGATTTTCACGTGAAAGTCAGTTAAAAATTATTGTTCGGACACGGACATCTACAACGGAGTAGGCTTACGGGGCGATTGCTCTGTCCGGTGTAATAAACTGCGACTATGCTGCTTTCGGCTAAAACTGCGGTTGAAGGCAAAATTTCGTCAACATCGATTTTGAAGATGTCAGGGAAAGTAGCGAATTTTCGGGCGTTTTGGCCTTTTCTGGACATCGCAAGTATCAGCTGTCGCTAATTGACCCGCGCGATGGAATCGTCCTGTATAGACCAAGCTTGACGATCACTGTGACAAACTACAGCGGTCGAGCGTTGGAGCTCGAAGGTATTGTCCACTTAGATGACCGACGACGGTTTAGTTTATAACGCTCTGAGCGTCAACCTTTCTCAACCTTAGTTGATGGCACCTTTCAACGATCGATATGTCGTGGCGAAATTTTCTAAGTCCGGAGTAGACTCAGGATGACAACGTACGCCCAAATGGGCATGGCCAGATCACGAATTCATTTTTTAAAATTTAAAATCGCTGGAGTATTACTGGGATGTTGTTATATTGATTTCAGAAAGCTTTTGAGTTTTGATTGAATAGATTATTGGTTATTATTAATTTTTTAACAAAAAATTTACATTCCAAGATTAATTAATCTTTTCTGTCTTTGGCTACTTATTCCCTAAAATCAAAGACTTTACACGAGTAACTAGAATGTCAAAACTATTAAATGGAGAAAAAAGTTAAACTGTACTTTCAACCGTTTTGATGCAGCTGCGAAGTGTAAGGACGGTCCGACAGGAATGTAGGATTTTGTCCCGGACATCTGCCCCAGACCTAATCCTAACCGTAAGCGTGAGGGGGCAGTTGTTTGATGAAGGTCGGAGACAGATCGAATTTATTGCGATAGCATATGCTGCGCTTGCATACGTTGGACCACTTCTGCTCTCTGTGGAAAATATATTTCTACTGTCCATGAAAAACTTTCACATAGATGTTTCAGCTCTAGCAGCTTTTCCTAGTAACATCGATGTCTTGCAACACACGAGCCACGGACGAATGCCGGACAGGCAGGAGAGCGAGCGAGCGAGCGCTCTATATGACACGGCGGATGAATGTCGAGACGCGGCTATATACAGCAGGAAACTCTGTGAACTGCGACACTGAGTTTCGAGTGCTAGGTACTCGGCTGCGGCTAGGACAGGCGGATGTTGCTGCTGCTGCTGCTGCTGCTGAACGCGCCGGAGACAGATGATGACCGATAATTCGTCTAAGTGTGACGCAGCGCTCGGCGTCGCGCAATTTCGGCGTAATTTCCCGCAATTTCGCGCCGGGCCGATAATGGAGGACGGCGGTGCAATTATCTGCCGCCGCCGGCCGGGCGCCGACCGCCGGGCGGCCGGGCGGGCAGGCGCTATCCAGCGCGACCGCGGGTGATGCGGCCGACGGTCCATGCGGGCATGCACGGCGCGAGTTGTCGACGTAACCATCATCAGACACGACGTCCAGTGTCGCCCACCTCCGCTGCAGGCGCCCGCCCGCCCGCGTCTTTCGCACTGCGCTGTGCGGGTCCCACGAACCGTCGAAAATAAAACTCCGTTGTTGAACGTTAGGCCTCGAACAACTCCATTTGTTTGTATACAACAAAATCCGCAACAAATCGAGGTAATGGGGTTTCTAGCCTAAGGCTCGTTCACAGCAGATGAACTGAACTGAACTCCAGTTCACGAACTGCAGCCAATCAGCTTCGTGACGCTGCTGCGCGCGACCAGTAACGCGTCGTGTAACTGAGTCGATCAGTTCAGTTCAGTCCAGTTCAGTTCATCTGCTATGAACAAGCCTTTACGCTGCATGTCGACTAACTGTTTCCAGTCAAGTTTGAATTATTGGGCCACATCGCATGCATTGCAGCATTGCATAGATGTGGGCCTATTACTGCATACATCGCACGTTCCGTGGTTTGTGAGTCTGTGTGTTGGGCACACCGGTAAGCCCTGAAAAATACGGTTTAACAGATTGAGATAACCGCCAGTGTGGAATCGTGTGGCCACACAGAACCACGTGTTAAATGGAGGTTCACACTGGCGCCACCTGGCGAACACGATTGAACGATCCGTGCTCGGCGGCGATACGGTTTTGTGTCAAATTACTCTGACCTGCACTTGTTGCTCCTGTCTTCGACCAAGTGGCCTGTAACGAGCTTGTGTTTAGCCGTATTTCGTAAATTGTCGGTGATGTTGATGATAACGTTGACTGACCTTTACATCCAGTTGAGATATTGGGATATGTTTGTTACACGATCTTGTCATGGGCGCCCACAGGCGGACGCAGGAGACGCACATGCGTCCACAAAATTCACAGACATTTTTTTGTATTTTTAAAGAAGAAGTTATTCATCGTGCCAGTGATGGCAAATGTAATGTAATTTTTGTAATTCATTACTTTAAATCAATATGTACTATGGCTTGGGAGTTAGTTGGATCGCTGTGTCAGAGATAAATTGGTTTGCACCTTCGAAGATTCTCGTAAACACATAAATTCGGTGTGGGTGCTGACAGCCCACTCAGATCATGCGCTCAAGGGAATTTTGTGCAAGAAGCGCGTGTGACGTCAGTGTACATGATGCAGAGCCTGAGGCAGAGCCAGAGGCTGGATATAGCACCGCTTCGAGGCGTGGTTCCTTAGTCCGAACGCGCAATGCGATGCTCCTTTTTAGGTAATGGGATAAGTGACAGGGCAGCGATCCTGGAGGTATTTAACCCTGTGAGCCGGAAAGTTTAGTCACTTCGCTCTCTATCGTTCGTCTGAACAGTTGTGTGAAATCTGGTTCCAGAATTATACGGTTTGCGGTGGACGCATTGTCTTGGTCTTATCATTCAGTAGTAGGGAGCGATAGTATAAATATACACCATGAGTCAAAAAAACAAGACACTAAACATTTTGCCCATAACTTCCCCAAATGTTAACCCATTTTCAAAATTCTTTTACTGCCAGACTCAACGATAAATTTGCAACAAACTCATATTTAAATATTCCACCACGCCCTAAATATGTCGCTACACTACCGGTACCTTGTGAATTACGAATGTCAGAAAACTGGCGGCAGTCTGAAATATGTATTGTGATTAATGATACATCGCAAGGTAGTATAGGCCTATAGCTAAACATTTAAGTTGGGATGGGTTACTTCATTAAAAATTTATCAATCAATTTGCTGGTGAAATAATTTTTAAAATCGGCGAACATTTGGCGAAGTTGGCCATTTTAGCCTCAAACTTTAAGTCAGAATTGAGCTTATTGGTTTTGATGAATTTTCATATTATGAACTGTGCGTCCAAAATTCTGAACCCTGTGGGCACCTCTGGATCTTGTCCTTTTAAATGTTCAATCGTAGGCCTACGAGTTAGATGTTTCTTTTACAGCGTTGTTGTAACAATTTATTTATCAAGCTGCTGAGTTGATGCCAGTTATTTTTGAATCGGTTAGCCTGTGTATAGCCATTGTATGTAACCGTTCACTTTATTTACAGTACGGTTGTGTTGAAATTAGTAGTGCAGATTTCAACTTTTGTCATATTTTGAATGCTGTTTAGTATTTGTGCAAATTAATTGTTGAATTTTTGTCTTCGATGATGAAGAAAGTTGATCGAAAACGTCTCGAGTAGAAGCTGCTATGGCACGAAAGAGTCATACAGAGCTCTTCAGCGCTTCATTTCTTCTTCTTGTGCCAGCAAAACAGGGCACATGCTACTGTGTGTTCTATCTGTGAAATCTCGACAAAAAGCGGCTGTCCGTCGATAAAAAGAACCCAGCGACTCGTTGTCTCGTGTGTCCAACTAAATTGAAGGTCTGGTCGGATAGCTGGCGGGCAGATGAGAGGAGAGGAGCGGCGTTTCCGACGGACACTCGGCCGTGAGCGAAGCGGAGACGGGCGGCGGAAGACGGCGGCCGAGCTGGCCGTGTCTCGAGGATGTTCCATCGGTCGCCACATCAAATAGATCACGGCGTGAAGTCTGTAATACACGGCGCGAGACCACGCGATGAGCAAGTCGGATGCGCCGGCAATTATACGGACCGTCGTCGACCGACCACCCAGGCAGAAGACGACAGCTCCAGCGTTACGCTGCCGGTTGCGCCGCCGCGGCCGCTTAGATCAAACACCGACCAAAGACCACCTCGTTGACGACTGGTTGCTACCGACGCACCGGGCGATGACGTCAGCGACCACGTGACGTCTCGACAAAGATAACGCTTCACCTTGATAGCTGTATGAGAAGTCGTTATGACTATGGGGGTGTCGTTTGCAGACTTTTCTAAGGCCCCTCCCATACCGACTGTTGTTTTACTTACTTAGTTACTTAAGTAGATAAAAAGATGAAAATGTACGAAGAATGTTTTTCCTCTCATAAAAACACGTATACAGTGTGAGTCAAAATTGGAGGTTTCTGAAGGATCCAGACAGTGTTATGTGGCCAGCTGAACTGAGCTGACTAAGGCTCAAACTCCATTATACTTCGACTTGTCGTGGATTTCTGGTGCAACTTATTGGGCGACAAATCCATTACAAATTGTACAACAGATCGAACGGCTACAACAAATCTGCAACAACTGAACGTGCTGGAAGTAACTGACGTCAACAAGTCTACAAGTCCGCAACAAATTCGCAACAAATCCACAATCCACAACAAATCGAAGTAATGGAGTCTGAACCCGATGAATTGTCTACATTTACCACATTAATTTACATAAGTTACATCTGCTGTAGACTCTACAGTGCTGGTAATATTTATTGGCACTGCCCGCATAGTCTGCGGATCGGGGTCTATGTAACGGGACGGTGTCCGTCTGTCTGTCCCAGCATGGGTTCACAGCAGCAAACCCACTGCTGCAGGTTTTCTGCTGTGGGCCCGACGGGCAGGAGATATTGATCGATTGCTGCACGGCGGCCGCTCAGCAGCAACGGCATGCGGCGGGCAAATGCGGGCAGTTCCACTTTGTCAGCGTACGAAGAAAGCTGAACGCAGACTTGCTGCATTGAATATTATTTTCTGCACCTGCCATGATCGACGTAAAATGCTGAAAACATCGCAACTGTTTTGCACTTTCCCACCGCTTTGTTGTTTGGCGCAATAATCTTGATGCGATAATGCAGCACGGCTTACTTCATGGCTACGACGATATAGCACTATTTCGGTATAGGACTAATATTTTTGGCTCGCCTTTAACGCATGAAAAAAAACACTCTTAAAACTGATGCACTCTACAAACGCAACTTTTTAAATTTTATACATTAAATGTATGTACATAATTACACAACGTAGACTAGTGTGCTGCAGCCTACAATGAAATGTGCCATGAGCTCTATTCTAGCTTCAATATATTATACAATTTTTCAGGCATATCACGAAAGGCATCAGGTAACATGAATACATGCTGTAAACCGACTCGACGGTATTTAAGCTATATTATACTACCTAAATACTAAACTCGTCGAAGGCATGTACACAAGGTATTCAGTCACGCAGTTCATTAAGTAAAATGTTCAAATCCGCAAAGCGATAAATATCTTAAATATGTTCCCGTTTAGAAATAACGAAAATTCGGTCACAGCAGCATTGTTAACTCGCCGTTATCGTGACAACAAGCTCAGCTGTCGCAGAGAGACCGCGCGACACTGTGTGTCACGCTGAATGTGTTGTAAACGAACCTGAGCGTTCAGTGTGCATGAGTGAGTGAGTGCGATGATTTATATTGCGCTGGATGCAACAGTATCGCGCAAACAAGTACGCTTTGAGTAGACGCCTAAAACAGTCTGTGCTGCTCGTTGGATCCCGGATAAATCCGGGAGTGAGTTCCAGGCCATCGGGCCAGCAACTGAGAACGTCCGACGGCCGTAAGTGTTGAGCCGGACACGCGGTACGGCAAGGAGATGACGGTTGGCGGAACGCAGATGCCGCCGCGTGTCAGCACTGGAAACCAGGATGCAGTGCTAGGACAGACGGGGTGATAAAATTCCGACGGTCAAAGTAAGCTGACAGCACTTGCGATGGTCGATGTGCCGTGGCGATAAACATGAACATAAAAAACGGCTAAGTTCAGAGTTCGAAACGAGGTTATTTATAAAATTTGGGAATTAGAAGTGCCTTTGTTTTTGAAAGTACACGAATTCCCTTTCCATAAAATCAAAAATAAGCCGAGGGTAGCCCGCGAGCCGAAAACCAGCTCCATTAGTTCAGCTGTTTTGACAGTTTTGACAGTGAGTTGTGACGAAGACACGGTCCGACCGACAGCGGGCCGTCTACAGCGTGATACCGCGCTAGCACAGCGTCGCGTGATAAAAATTGATCACTGCCGTCTATTACCGACAAGTATCAGCTGTCGCAGATGGACCCGCGCGATGTGCTGCCTCACGTACATCATGCTGTACAGGGGTGGACGTTCATTGTGATAAAGTGGCCGATGTCGTCGGTCGAACGTCGACCATCGCAAGTATTGTCAACTTAGTTTGGCCGACGACTGTCGCTAGTTTATCGCACTGAGCGTCCACCTATTAATGCACTGAGCTGACAACACGTTTGTGAACTTGCGACGACCGACGTGCCGGGGCAAAATTTTTAAAGTCAAGTATTCGTGGAACCAAGTTCCAGGCCAAAAGTGCCGTTATTTTCGGAGATACCCGCATTTCTTTCAAACACAGTATAGGATGGATCAAAGGAAGCCTCTGCGTCAAAAGTCAGCTCGATCTGTCCAGCCATTTCGACAGACAAAACTCCGACTGGTAACAAGACACACAGACACAGGACCATAGCGCTGGCGCGGCGTTGCGCGGGCAAAACGACGGCGTGTCGTGGGCGGGTGGCGGCGTTTACGAGAGTAGAGTGGAGAGGTGATGCGGCGCAGGCTGCGGCGGCTGATGCAGCTGCTGCGCTGACCCGGGCACGACGTACCACGACTGGTACGAGTCGCCGGTCATCATGTACGAGCCGGTGTGGTACGGCGACAGCTGGTGGTTGGCGCCGGCGCCCTGCAGACGCTGCTGCTGCTGCTGCAGTCCCGGCGCCGGCAGCATCTCGACCGAGTCCGGCCAGGCGTGCATCGGGGGTGACGCCATCGGCTGGTGGGCGTGGTGGTAGCGTACGGGCTGGAGCGGCGGTGGCGGGCTGCATGCCCCGCCACGGTACGACGACGCCGGCGGCGGCGGCGGCTTCAGCTGGGCGCCGGCGGCGTGGTGCACGGGCGAGAATCGCTGCTGCATGGCGCTCGTCTGCAGCTGCAGCAGGTGCAGCGGCTTCTTGGTGGGTTCGTCGTCGTCGTCGTCGACCGGGTCGCTGCGCCGCGGTGGACTCGGCTCGTCCTCGAGGGCGCGCCGCCCGGGCACCTGG
>Ga0126329_10000237_pt1 | contig 11115 bp, 11 predicted proteins | sample InaspJWI85metaG_FD_104915 | JGI IMG/M metagenome (GOLD analysis project Ga0126329, IMG submission 104915) | Marine gutless worms symbiont microbial communities from Oahu, Hawaii - Inanidrilus sp. 2 OAHU.JWI-85 metaG | ecosystem: Host-associated > Annelida > Digestive system > Unclassified...
AACATAGCATGTGTCTTCCTTCATCTGATTGACAACATGCGTCTCATCCATCACCATCAGCTGCCTACGACGTCATCAGCACATCGCACATACACACACATGCTTCGGTTGGCGGCGTGGCGTAGTAGTTAGCGGCGTTTGTCGCATGAACGAAGTTAACGCACGTCGAGCCAGGTTAGTATCTGGATGGGTGACCATCTTCGGGCAGGTATATCATCTCGGTATGTAGGTCAACTCAGCCTTGCATCCCTCCGGGGTCGCTTAATCAAGTACCAGCTTCGGCTGGGGTAAAGGTGGGAATGTCACCTCTGCCGGGTGGCAGGTAACACTATGTGATTCCGTGTGGCATGTCAGTTCCCATAGCGGTGTGGCAACCGTGCAAACTGCTATACACTTGTTACTTACTTACTTACATGCACAACCATTTAACAGCCCTTTGTCCGGGAGTAACCTGGTAAGCCGGTACCAGAAGAAACATTCACCTGACAGGAAGAAGAAGGATTCGCACAGACATCTGCCATCTGCCGCAACCCTCCCAATTTATCACGGCTTGGGACAGGCACCAAATAATGCTGGCTTGCATGCCCCGTGACTTTGTTTACATGTGACATATATCTACTGTACATATGCATTTGCACATGACACACATTCTCACAGTGACATACATTACAGCAGCAAAGTTTGCAGATGGATAAACGGACAGACGTATGGACAGACGCCTGACAGATGCATATACCCTTCTCTGCATACTATGTGGGCAGTGACAATAAACAGACACAAAATCCTGGAGTAAATGCAAAAACATACAAGTGTCTTCAGTCGCTAATTAATCCGCATGACGGAATTGTGCTGTACACACAGCTTGATGATTACTGTGATAAACTAGCAGTCGACTGTCAGAGCTCGGAGGTACTGTCAACTTAGCTGACTGACAAATGTCCAGTTTATCACGCTCTGAGCATTCACCTTTCTTGAGCTTTTCGGCAATCGCTACATCGTAGCAAAATTCTCAAAGTCCAGAGTTTGCAGCAAAGTTCCAGAGGGAAGTACCCTTATTTCTGAGTATCCAAATTTCCTTTTAACACAGTGTAGGATGGATGGAAGGAAGCTCCCACACCAAAACCAGCTCGATTTGTTCAGCCGTTTCGACAGAACTCCGACTTGTGACAGACGGACACAGGGCTAGTACCTGTGCTAGCATAGCATCATGCGGGTAAAAACATTTAAACTTCAAGCAATGACAAAAATAAATAATGTGAAAAATGCCGCTGACCTGTAGGAGATAACTTCTTTTAGATGATTAGTTAAGACCTTTCCGCCAATATCAATTCTGAAAGAAACACCACAATAGCAATCTTGAACGGTGTGAAAAGTATCAGATTAACATCTTCTTCCAAACCATCCACATTACCAACAGCGCAGCTTGAATCTGCAATTTCTTCAGTCTCAACCAGCGGCGATCGCAGTCTGATCTGAAACGGTGGCATCTCGGAACACACGTGAGAATCTTCCACCGAAATTTTAAACTCTGACTCGAACGCAGTTCCGTGGGACTTACAACTCCCGACATCAGAGCAATATGTACATATTTACAATATCACCGAGTGAGCATCATTAATACTTAATACTACCACAGTGCCATTAATTTCACCTGCTGTCTAACGGTCATTTACAGAAATACTCCATGCTGCATTGGGTCACCACAAAAAGACCACAGAAATAACATGAGCCATTTTTTTCCACAGTTTAGTTTCGACACTTTCTTTGTGAGTTTTCTCACAATTCTAACACCAGAGGACATTCGTCAAAGTTGCATAAAAGGAAAGTTCATACTGATTTATGCCAACACTTCTTTACAGAAAGAGTTATCAATCTTTGGAACTCACTGGACGAAGAGTCTGTTTCTGTTGTTTCTGTGAACAGTTTCAAAGGAAAATTGCAAAAGTTACACACGGATGGGCAATTTCCAAGGCTGTTCAAGTCTACATGACCCCTCAGGCTGAGCCAGATCTCTGAGGAGGCCCTAACTGGTAAGATACTTGTAAGATCAATTGCCCTTCTACAAACTGTGTCCAAGCACTGAAGGGAATCTGTGTAAATTTAATTATCAAGTTAACTGGCAACAAAATCTTTCACATACATTGGCTCCAACATCTTTAAGAAAATCTTGCATAGGAAAACATGCTAAAAGATCTACCGTAAATCTATTTAACTAAGCCAGAAACTTATTATTAATACAAATGTAACGGTTTCATTAGTATACACTACACCGTGAGTCAAAAAAACGAGACACCAAACTCTTGGCCATAACTTCACTAACTATTATCCTATTGTCAAAATTTTTTCACTAGCCGACTTGGTAGTAAATTTGCAACAAATTCATGTTTAAATATTCCAGTATGCTTTAAACATGTCACTACACTACCATGTGAAATATGAATGCAGAAAAATGGCATCATTCTGAAATACGTATTGCAATTAATGATGAATCACAAGATAGTATAGCCGAGAATTTAAGGTGCGATGAGTTACTTTACTACACATTTATCATTCACTCTGTTGGTGAAAGAATTTTTAACATTGGTAAACATTTGGCAAAGTTACTGGCACAATCGATGATTTTGTCATATACCCCATTCGCCTTGCACTTTTGTCCTCAAAGATGCTGATCTCGCCAGATAAGTTGAATAACTTGTGTATTACAGACAGAAACTGTTATTAAGCGTTGCTGTGTTAACAGGCAGATTAATGAGAGTTAATTATCAAGAAATATCAAACTGCTGTAGACCAGTTTTGACTTACAGACTGATGCCGTGAGTGACTGACTGACTGCTAATCATGTACGGCATTTTGCCGCGACAGCTTTTCTTTGTTGCGGCAGTTGTGTACAGTGAGTTGTGGGATTTTTTATATGGCCGATGTAAACAACTTTTTGTTAGTGAATTAGATAATGCTTATTTCTCCAGACATTTATTTTAAAACAGTGATTGAGTGGCTAGTCTTGCATAACAGTTTGCTTCGCTTACTCCTTAAGAATGGCGATTTTTGGAACACAGATATTTCACAAGGTAGTGCAGCGACACATTTAAGGTGTGATGGGGTATTTGTATATGACTTTGTTACAAATTTCCTACTGAGTCTAACTGTGAAAGAATTTTGAAAATCGGTCAATATTTGGTGAAGTTATGGGCAACAGTTAGGTGTCTTTTTTGACTCACAGTGTAGTTCCTTCCGCGTCCATACTGCATTGTTGGAACATAAAATAATGAAATGTTAAAACACAAGCAAATTACGAACTGTGATCAATTACTGACAAAAATAAGTCTATAACTCCACACCTTTGAAAGGCTGACATACGTTAACAAGAACAATTCTGAAATACTCTACGACTACATACCTCCTAATTGCTTTTCTGACAGGTCGGCCATCGTAGTACGGGACAATGTGTGTGAAGGAGTAGCCACAGTCGATGACAAGACAGCACGGGCCGGGCGACGGAGTCAAGTCCAGCTCTCGACAGTATTTGTACTGCGACAGAAAACTCGCTGCACATCCACAGTCAGTGGCACAGCTGCACCATCAGACTGCTCAGCTAGTTTAACATACTAGTAATGACGTCATTGCCCGAGCCATAACCACAGCAGGCGTCCCCGTAACCAAGAACCCTGTCGGCCTTGCCAGACTCGACGGCAAGCGGCCTGACGGACTCACATTGATACCATGGCAAGGCGGCAAACCTCTGACATGGAATGTAACGGTAGTCAGCACCCTCGCTGACTCGTACCTACATTCCACGTCCCACTCTGCCGGCAGCGCTGCTGAAACCGCTTCAAACAAGCAGGAAACAAAGTACTCTTCTCTTCCTCCTGATTTTATATTCAAACTGGTCGCAATTGAGACCCTTAGCCCCCTCAATGCATCGGCTCTAAACTTTTTAAGTGAGGTAGGTCGCCGGTTGATTTCCTTATCCGGAGATTCTCGCGAGACTTCATTTCTGTTCCAGCGCCTCTCAATGTTCATACAGCGCTTCAACTCTGCTCTGATTATGGACTCCTTCTGTTTCTCTGACGAAGACCCGGACCTCCAGCCACCAGGGATATTTGTTTTTAGCTTCTAGTTTTTAACCCCGGGGGTGTATACTACCTGGGGTGCAAAAAATAAAAAAAGTAATAATAATAATAAACACATTTATACAGCGCTATAAGGTCATAACGTCAGAAGCACTGGAGTAAATGTACACATACAACACAACAACCACAACCACTGTCCACCATTTTACGGCCATTATACAGGTCAACCTGCGTAGGTCGCCAGTTCCAGTTAAGAACTGGAGGATTTTGTTGGTGCAAAGTTTTACTGCCTGCATGTCAATGCTGACAGCAACCAGCACATTTGGAGTTCTCCTCAACAGTGTTATCTACACTGTCTCTGTACCTTATGTACACAGAATGAGTTAATAACAGAACAGCGAATACAGTGCAAGCTTATAGGACACCAGAGTATGCCATCAGTATGAGAAGCATGGTTCTTAGGAGGCGAACAAAATACTAATAATAATATACTAGTGGACATACCTGTGGTAAGTTAACGGCATATTTTTGAATAAAGTGGGGTAATTAATTTTCTTAAAATCATGCAGCACAATTTTTGACATGACATTCAAAAGTAACACGACTAGACTGTAGCTTTCAGCCTCAATGTCATAACTATACAGGGGTGGTATACTGGAAACAGCATCTAACTTTGGCTCTGTCATTCTCCAAGCCTTATTGTTTTATAGATCTCAATACAACAGGCAAGGCATCCGGACCTGACTATGGCTTTATAACAGAACTAAAGATATAAAAATAAAACCAATTACATCAAATTAAATAAAAATACTTATTAACTAATCCATATAAACCAGACTTACGGTTGCACAAGAGGAGAAACTGAAACTGATAATCCTCAAATAACACTTCTGTAAGGGCTTCACGGATGGACGTAAAGTTGAAATATGGTTCTGTTACAATTGCTCCACACTCATCAAAATTCACCTTACAAACATAGATCAGCAAAGGTAGTCACAGAATAATACAAATTCTAAATTACACAACAAACAATAAACAGCAATATCACAAAACAGCAATGATTACGCTAATGCTTAACATGCTGAATGCTGATGAAACAGTTCTCTGCTAACTGCCTCCGATTCATACTGTTTTTGCGTCATATCTGCATAGTTGTGTGAAATCATTTCTTTTCATGTCCAATATTTAATGCCCCACTGTTGGAAGAGCAGAGTATTTCTGCTATTGTTGACTGCTACATGATATTCTCTGTGGTAACCGGTTAGTGGTTTCGATACAATATAACGGCCTGACAAACAGACAGACTAACAGACATACAAGTATACAAACTTATCTGCATATATACCACATAAAATGTACCTCTATAAACACTACATGGTAGAAACTACAATACTTACTGCCAATCTTTCTTTGCCGAAAAGATGATCCCAAACTTGCCTCTCAATATCCCAGTTCACCAAATAACCCTGTTATAAACATAGCATGTAAAACTTTGAATGGCATAAAGTGTAAATAATTCACCATAAGCTAACCATGGTCTTCAAAATCTTTCATACTCACAGACAATATCAACACAATATACAACTGTCATCAACTCGTTACCTGATAATATATGCTAATGATAATTTTGTAACCTTCTGAAAAGGCAGCAAATAGTATAATCCAGACAAATCCTTGCATTCTTCAATCTCGTCAGACACGAACACTCTCGTACGTACACTCTTGGCTTTAATTACACAGTTTGGTGCAACTCTGCACACAAAAATAATCCAAACACTCAGTGCAAACCGTATTAACAATCCATGCTTTTCAGTTTTCACATATCGTTAATTCTAAACTGAGATTGGCGATCTCATTATAACGGTCCCTAAAATTGCTAATATGAGATCGGCTGTTACAGTGGCGGTGCACACCCCCGATGTAGTATTGCGCATGCTTCGCATTTGCAGGCAGTTAAGACATTAACGGCTATTACTGGTATGCCAGTAGGACTTAGTGCAATAACAGCTATGCTTTTGTGTAAGGTCTGAAAAGTGCGGGGACAGTTCTGGTAATCGGAGAGCTGCAGGCAAACTTTGCCGTATTTGGGCGGCTAAGTGTCCTGGAAATTGCAAAAACTGAATTCAAAATGTCTGGCAGGCCTTAATGATCTCACAATGGCCAGATTTCCAAACTTAGATTGGCAATCTCAATTGCGGTTTATTCGGTAGATTATATATCGCCGATCTCTTTATAAGTACTTACGCCTCTGTCCAGCTCCTCTGAAGTTATGACCTTATGGTGCCATATAAATGCGTTTATTATTATTGTTATAAAAGACATTGCTATTTAGGCATCTACAATTTGAACAGATGAGATCCTGCATAGGTATAGAGGGAGGTATAGAGGCAACTGAAACTGATTTCATATGGTCGGTGACCTGATCTGTCTGTTATCGCATTATAGTACTTATTTATTGTGAAACTCGTATAGTAATATAAATAAGTGCACACGCAAAGTACACATCAGATAACAAACGCATATACCTAAACGGTTGACACGTACGATACGATATGATACGAGATGCTATTTTAACGTGCGCCCGAAAGCCGACATGAGTCAGCTTAATCTGCCGCACGGAATCAACAACTAAAAAGTGTAAAACAGAAAAACTAAAAAGTAAAAAAACGGACATGCTGAGAAGTAACAGTAAACAGTCTGGGGAATCCATGTAGTCAGTCCTGAAGAAGAAAAGTAAGGCGTAATTAATTCGAGTACACAAATCAGAATGAAAATGAAATCACCAGAAAACACAATTCATACAACAGACTGATCGCAGTGAGTAAGTAAGAGATGTCAAATTTCAAGTCTGCAAAATCCCTAATCCTGTGCTAGCAATTTCCACCAAACAAGATCGCTGATCTAAAATTGGACTTTGCAGCTAAAATAAGATCGTAAAAGGAAAAAGGGGTGTGACAACTGAATGGAACAGCATCGGTGACCAATCAGAAACCCGATCTCATTGTAGTAATTTCTACTTGTCTTACAATGAGATTGCCGATCTCATTTTAGCACTGACCCTCACACATTGCCATCCTTAGATAACTGAAGAAATGAGTACAAAAACGTAAATTTTAAATGTTAGCAACAACGTATAAACATTTCTATTCTTAGTTTTGAAATGAATATACACCTTGGTTCTTCATCAGTAGAATAGCCGATTTTAACTGAAAAACCGCCGTTATCCAAAACAACAGCCATTTCGAAAGGAAATAAATTAAATCCCATAAGGTGTAAAAGCAGACTAAGTTAAAAACTGAAAACTTATGAATGTGACGTAACGTAACCTTGCAGGTGGTTATTGGAAATTCCGAAATACTGAAATTCCCTCGAAAATCCCATCAGTACCGACTGGAAATGCGTGCCTGGAAAAATCATAGTTTGCAATGTTGTTAATTGTTATTCGAGCGTTTGTCATATTGTGCAACGTAAGTTCGTACACATTTCAGTTTGGGCACGGTGGTTTGAGTGACAATGACAACGCGTTCAACATTAAGTGAATATTGAAGAACCAATAACTCCTTTATACCTTTATCACAATAGAAACAATTTCTGCATTTGTTATGACAGGTAAGTCAATAAAAGTTACCGGTATAGGCTTTCTGGAAAGTAGAGTGGAGTGTAGGAGAAATTCACAGACTGCTGGTTTCAATACATTTGATTATTTATTATTTATTTGGATTGCAGTTATCCAGAAATGATAACAGAGCAAACCAAACTAACCGTATGGTTAAGTTGGTTAAATCGGTTATGTCTTCGCAAGTCCAAAGATATTTCGACATTTAATGCGTTCGGTTATTCTGCCAAAAGTTTAGCTTCAAATTGCACTAAGTGGTAGTTTGATCAAAATTCCTAACGACACGCGAAAGCAGCCGTGCATCACTACTGATACCCACTGAAACCATATAGTTATATATTCTATGCCAAAACCAGTATGGAATTTCAAGTCATTAGTTTCACTTTTCGACGTTGGATTTATTTTCAAATTTGTCAACATAGATTTTGAATAAACATTTGTAACGGAAGCCATCGAAACGCATGCGGCCTGTATTGTCTCAATAATGGGCATTCACCATCTGGACGAAGCGTTAATCGACTCGATCTCGTATACCAGTCCCTGTGACTTGACGCAAAGTTGAGTGAATTGTATGATCGTCTTGTACGAACGGCTTTAGAGGAAACGTACACTCCATGTAATATGGCCGTCGTCGTGGATTCGGCTGCGGAGGGTACTGGCAGTGTTGTGCCTAAAGGTTTTCCGGTAGAAATCCTGTACGGCCAAGTTGACGCTAAGCTTCTGTGTACGCTGTGTAAGTTGCTGCCCAGGAACCCGGTTCAGGGTTTCTGTGGACATCGTTTCTGCCACAACTGTATTGCGGATCACCTGGCAAGGTTTGCTCAGTGACCATAAATACGATTGTATTCAGTGTTCTACTTCTTTTTCTTCTTGTTTCTCTTCACTGCCTCCAATGCGCAATGTTGGATCCAGGTAACAACTCGTAAGTAAAGCCACTGGTAGAAACTCTGGTAAAATCACAGGTATAAGCTTGTCGGGAATAGATAACAACTTGGTAAATTCCCAAAGTAGAGTTGCTATATGTTCCTGTCACTGCTTGAAACGAAGTCAAACAATGCTTAGAAGCTTAGAACAGTGTGCACTGTTCACTGTGCATCATCTATTTCTGGAAATTGATAACAGTTTGGTTGCTTCAGTGTTGTTTCATTGAGAAGAAATAAAAGCTGGTTTTTTGCTATGGCTTTGCCTTCAGTGCTTTGACGCTGTTGGTTGGGCGGCAGGAAGGGCATCCGGCCTGTAAAAAACAGAGTGGTGGGGTGCTGGTGTGGTTGTCTGTCTGCAGCAAAGAGACTTGCATTATTTGCATATGGCACTTGCTCATAATGCACATAATTGTGTTAATTGCATGAAGAATTGTCAAAGATATATTTGATAGGAAGTTATTGTGAAGGATGTGATGCTGTGGTGAACTAGGTCGGGAGATGGCGTACTCTGTCAAGCTTGTGTGGCTGAAAACCTGGTCTCAGAAGAAAGCACGCTGACCAAAAACACAGTCGGTATCATAAGCAGTTCTGACTGACAGTAAGTGGCAATGGTGGATGTTGATATTACAGATAGTTCCTGATGCAGAATGCTGAAGAGAGCTCTTACGTAATAGTAATTGTGAAACTTTCTGTGAATACTGTATGTTACATTTTGGCGAAGAAATAAATAAATAATAAATAGCGATGGCGGATGTGGATATTACAGGTATTTCCTGATGCGGCGTGCAGAAGAGAGCTCAGTCAGTTGTCAGTACACTGCTGCTACGGCAGCTGTGACTGGGCTGGACTGCTCAAGGACTTTGAGGTAAGTAATCACTCAACGTTTGCCAGCTAATTAGCTCAAAGTCTACTCACACGAACGAGATGGTTAGCCCACCAACTCTTCACAAAGTGCAGGCGTGGAGGGCTTATATTTTGCTGAAGTTTTATTTTTTTACCCGGTGTATATTTTTTAGTAATTTCTGTCAGTGCTTTGATGCTGTTGGTTGGCCTGGAAAAAACTCGGTGGAGTGCTGGCATGGTTATCTGTCTGGAATAAGGTGCAGACTTGCATCTGGCCCAGCTGATGCCACTGCCACTCACTGTCTCTTGCTTCAGTAAAATCCAGATTGGTTTTACTTTTCTGGTACCGACTCATCTGGGTAGTCACGGACAAACAGCGATTAAACGTGCGTGTGTGTGTGTGTTCTGTCAGACAGATTATCTCAACGTCCACTGGACCAATCTTCACAGCATTTGCAGAATTGGTTGAACTTTCGCCGTAGATGAACGATCCAAAGTTATTTTTTTTGATTCCTCAAGGAACTTCGCCATGGCCTCCAATGTTGTGGGCAACCTACCTTGTAGTTCGCGTGACATTCACTAGGTTGCTAGGTCAGCACGCCATGGCATACGACAAGAATGGCAATAGCTAGTAGTAACCCACGCTAGCATAGTGTCGCATGGGTAAAAGTGACAAATCGAAATAATAAGAGGCATTATGGTTGTTTCGTTGCATATAAGATGCAGTCTTTGTGTGATGGTTAACTGGTTGTGGTAGATATGCTGCTGACTGCACGTTGTTGTCATAAATATTGTTGCTGCAGAAACACTGTGACCGCTGTCAGTGGTTGCCTCTGCCGTGTTCAGTCTGCCGGCAGATGATTGCCAGAATGCAGGTTGATTCCACTTACAGTCTACAGGGCGTATCAGCCCGCCATAGCGAGGGTCCGCCATAGTGAAAGTTGGGAAGTTAACATGAGTTAGCATGTCACTTACACTAAGCTGTAAACTGGTTGAAATTTTTGCAGTGATTTGTGCTGTTTTGTTACAAAATCAAGCCCAAGATTCCGCTGTACTTTATGTTTAATCCTGCATTTTCAGCTGCACCCATTGAATCTCTTTGCTATGGCGGCCCTTCGCTAGGGCGGACTACAATCATAGAGCGTGGACCAAAAAGATGGACTTGATTACTCAACAACAGTTGGGGTAGGAAGGCGCATGATATGTCAGAAGTTTCCAAATTTTCTCTACAAACGAGTACGGATCCAGGATGTCAGTGAAATTCATTCATTGTTGTCAAATTTGGCATTCTTTCAAATGAATTGGGTATTCATACAAACTACACAAAAATATTTAATTTCACTGACATGCAAGTTTCACGCATTTTTCAATGAACAAGGAGGATGCTGTGGATCATAGAAGATGAAGTTGACAAAGGATGTTTATTGATCAGGATGGGTGTGAGTGGGTGAATTTTTATTCTTGTTCCAGCCTGCACGGTTGCCTTCAGTGTGTTGACGCTGTTGGTTGGGCGGCAGGAAGGGCATCCGGCCTGTAAAAAACTGAGTGGTGGGTTGCCGGCATGGTTATCTGTCTGGAGCGAGGTGCAGACTTGCATATGGCCCAGCTGATGCCACTGCCACTCAATGTCTCTTGCTTTAGTAAAATCCAGATTGATTTTACC
>Ga0126329_10000238_pt1 | contig 11029 bp, 7 predicted proteins | sample InaspJWI85metaG_FD_104915 | JGI IMG/M metagenome (GOLD analysis project Ga0126329, IMG submission 104915) | Marine gutless worms symbiont microbial communities from Oahu, Hawaii - Inanidrilus sp. 2 OAHU.JWI-85 metaG | ecosystem: Host-associated > Annelida > Digestive system > Unclassified...
GCCGGGCCGTATGCAAGTCTGCACCTCGCTCCAGACAGATAACCATGCCAGCACCCCACTACTCAGTTTTTTACAGGCCGGATGCCCTTCCTGCCGCCCAACCAACAGCGTCAAAGCACTGAATGGAGATAATCAATGTGAAATTGGTTTTTCGATCCCTCAACGGTCGTTGCCATGGAAACCAATTTTTTGTTGATTTTATCTACAGAACTGACTTTCGGTGACATTCGGCAGATGGCGCTAGCGTGTCCTAGTGGCACAGCCGGGCCGGCTAACTAACGCTGGGCTTTGCCCTGCAGCTAATTTTGGCTGAAACGTTTTGTCAGCAGTTCAGTGATTCGCTTCCACGGAGCACTGGTCCTTACAGCACCACGCTGGTCGAAGTGTGTTACAGCTGCTAGAAATCCTTCGTTCCGCAGTAGTTTCACTAACGTCGTCATCCTATAATAAAACAATAAAATATCTGTTATCACAAGCTCGCCAGAAATACAAAGAAATGATAACGGGCGAATGGTTTTGTAATCAGGAAGCCAAATAAGAGCATTAATGTGTAATGTAAGATATGGATTTACACAGCACATCCTCGCCACAGCCTTTACTGTGCTGATTCGTAGCAAAGTCCAGTGCCAGAGAAACTGAAGACAGAAATATAAAGGACCTCAGACAGTGGGGCCGGAACGTATGCTGGCCGCGTCGCCACAAAAAATACCCACATGTCGCTGTTGCTGTACACAGACAGACGAACGGATGGACAGACCGATTCCTTACGCTTTCTGTTATTCTTTTCCAGCACTTTCACGGGCTTACAAAAAGGCAAAGAAACCTGGCCCAGAAATTCTCAAAGATTCTCCTTTGGGGAACGTAGACAAACAGGGGATGCCAGTAAACTAATTCTAAAAGCAGTAGCAACAACAACAGCAGCAGCGGCAGTAATAGTAATAGTAATACAGTACTAACCTAACATGAACTTCAAGCACTCTGATTTCTGGTATGTGACAGAATACTCAATAATTTAAGCATGGGATCCAATCAAATTGCACAGTCCACAAGATAAACTGTATAGATCAAAACATGAAAATGTGGAGTCCAAAAATGTATTTGTTATAGATCTATGAAGAGTCCTTCAAAAAAACAAAAAAAGTTAAAACGTGCATTTAGCAAAGTCCACGTATTTCCTGGGGAACTATGTTCCCAGGGAACCTATCAAAAACTTCGTCCTGTAACAAATCATAACATACACTGGCGTATGGCGAACTGCGACGCTGCCTGCATAGTATGTCAAGCAGGATCTATGCAATGGTCAGGTGTCCATCCGTCAGTCTGTCTGTCCCCGTCGATCAACAGCAACAGTGCCGCCAATGGTGGCCAGCGGGTTTGCTGCTAAGCGTGAGCGTCTGCAGCAGATATCGATCAATAACTGGTACGCCTGCAGCCCGCACTCAGCAGCAAGTGGGTAGCATCATGTTGAGAGCCGACCGAGGCTCAAAACAAACTTCTTTTGTCCCGCAATGCAGAGGCTGAGTCAATCATGATGCACTGATATTTTAGTACAAAACTACATGATGCATAGATGTACAGAATGTCAGCAGAATCAACCTTACTTGGGTATGTTGACATTCTTTAGACGCCTCCGATGAGGGCAATAGTAAAACATAGGGCCATCTGAGTATGGACTTGTAACTGGTCTCGACGTTTTTGCATCCTTAGTCTGAAATGTTGAGGAACATACTTCAGCATCAGATGTACCTTGTACTCTGTTACTAAACAATCCACTCTCAGTGTTAGCTGGACAATCAGTCTTAACAGTGTCATCCGGCAATGAATTACTTAGACGAAACCGTTTTGTGGCAGGTTCATCTTCTGTGCTGTCATCAGACAATTGCTGTACAATTGGGCAGACTGTTTCTGGAAACGATGACTTGGCTGTTTCTACACTTCCAAGCAAAGCCTCATTGTGAATCACTGCCAACAAAGACTGCGTCTGTTCACTCAAACCTGCCTTCTGTGAAAAACTGCTCATATGAGCCACAAAAGCTGCATCAAATATATTTCCACACCTGTTATACACAGAAACACACTCGAGTTTTTATTCCATGTTGCAGACTGCAATATTCCAGCAATTCCATCCACCCACATGCTGGTGTTGTGTTAAAAGACTGAACGATAATCAAGCTATCAAAGCAAAACCGTTTGAGACTTCTGAGAGACAGCAGAAACAAGAATTCGATAGTTTGTTACTGTTAGATGCCGCCCATGTTGCTCAACTAACAGCATCTAAACACACACACACACACACACCCGTTTAATGGCCCTTTTTCTGGGACTACCCGGGTGGGCCGGTACCAGAAAGGTAAAACCAATCTGGATTTTACTGAAGCAAGAGACAGTGAATGGCAGTGGCATCAGCTGGGCCATATGCACGTCTGCACCTTGCTCCAAACAGATAACCACGCCAGCCCCTCACCACTCAGTTTTTTACAAGCCGGATGCCCTTCCTGCCGCCCAACCAACAGCGTCAAAGCACTGAAGGCCATAACAGCATCTAAGCATTAAAGGGAAACCTGTAATACATGTATACATTCTTAAAAAATGCTATCACACCACTACAGCAGACCGTACTGACCTAAGTATTGCAGATTTTTAAATTATCCAATAAATTCCTTCACTTCAATGATGACACTGGCATCAGGAGTCAGTGGACGAAATGCAAAGCATGCGCAAAACAGCGGGGACTGAGTAATTCACATTGCTGGCACTGTGAAGTGCAAACACAAAAACGTTTGCACAGTCACTCTTCAAGATCAAAAGGGCAATCAACTTCCCAGATTCATCACTGTGTATGTGTTACGCTTTCGGTGGTGATTTAATCACTGGTGAATTAGCTTCAAAAAGTGAGATATTATCTTCAATTATTATAGATCACCAAAACACTTAACATACCAAAGTGGACCAAGCATAACGGCTGCATTGCTTTTCAACTGTGTGTGACAGTCACAAGGCAAATGATCATACGGACTCACTATACATATCATCAAAACACAGCCATCAAGGACTAAATTACATTACAGCTGCACAAAAAAATTATGAATGCAAAAACTGCAAACCAATTTATTAAAAACACTTATATACTCATATGCCACTGACTGCCTATTGGAAGGCTGGACTAACCCGGATCAACTATGAAAAATGGGCTGGATAACGAGCATTTTGACTTTTGAGCAGCATTTAGTAATCTTCCCCAGTGGACAAGTAGCTCAGTTCTAAACTTTCAAGGGACATGCATTATAACTATCAACAATCTGCCAGTATTTGTCCTTTGTTTGTCAGGACAGTTTATCAAAATGTCCTGAGCTAGCAGAGGAGCACAGGAGTCTAGCTTAGACAGCAATGAGTGCAATTCAGTTCTGTGCAATCATCAATATTCACGAGGTAAGGTAGTTGCAGCCAATCATGTCCCACGAACTCAACACGTGGTTCTTGCATCATGCATAATTAGATACGAGGCCCACTTATGTGTCAGTTGTGTCCCACAAAATTACCAAATGCCACGCCCCCTTTTCATTTATTTATTTTATTTCAGATGCGCGGACATTCACACAACTGAAATAAAACAAAATTAACGCTGGAGGAACCATTTATTTTATAACTAGATGATGTGCAGACAGCTTAACAAACAAACAGGCACAGGTCAATACACTACCTAGCTAACCCATACACACACACACACAACCGTTTAATGGCCCTTTGTCCGGGACTACCCGGGTAAGACAGTACCAGAAGAAACTTACCCAATCACACCCATGAGGAATAAGCCAATTGCCCTTTCTTTCTCTCAATTTATTCTGGCTTGGGACAGGCACCAAATAATGCTGACTTGCCTACCCAGTGGCTCGGCTACCCAGTTGCTAACCTGTACTGCAAATTAATTATTACAACAATAACAAATTAGCATAATTAAAACTTTCACAAGATTTTAGCGTAATCATGACTGTACAGAGTCATTACTGACCATTTCGAATGACAGTATCGTTGCCGCTGACAGTGAATGACTGACAGTGTGTACAGGTGATAACTTCGTGGATGTGTGATATGCTATGATCAGCATGAACGGCACCTCGTCTCACACTCACAGCCACTTGAATAAAGTGCTCCACCACAGCACAGTACAGTACAGTTATGCCCTTGTTGCACTTGGCTGCTGACCTGAAACAATAACAGTCTCTCTCACCATCACTGTTTTAAATTTTAATGGCTATTTTAATGGTTTACTGATCTCACAGGCTTTCTTCCTCTATCTGTTTTGGGAGGAAAAGCTTGAGTGCAAGAGGCACAGACTGTTAACAGGCTGGAGGTTCTTCATGTCACCCAAGCGATAGTGTCAAATCACTGAAGGAAACACAAAGCACTGATCCCAACCAGTAATGGTAGTGTATCTTCAATGAAGATACACTACCATTACTGGTTGGGATCATCCTTTCTTCATTCGCCACTGCACTATTAATGGAAGGGGCACTGCTCCCTTTATGCCAGTTCTCCAACACAGAACCAACTGGTACATTGCGGAATATACAGTATATATTAATATGGTATGCAATATCAACTTCCTCAACAGTCAGCTGGTTCACCAACACAGGATGAGGTCCTGTGGATGATTTTCTATGCTTCAGCACTTTGATAATGTTTGACGTGTGACAGGAAGGGTGTGCAGCTTATACAAAAATACCACCTCCATTTTCCAGGTGAACGTGATTTACGAGTTCCCCTATCAGTTTCTTCTTTGCTGGTTTCGAACAGAAAGTATGGGAATGAGTAGCATAGGTTTTTACAGGCAAGAGTAGAAATTTAATAGCCTGACTGTAGCCCACCCGGCTATGCCCCTCGCTGCCTGCATCCATCGAATCAGGTAATACTTTGTTTGCCTGTGCCCTACACAGCATATGTACTTTGTGCACTATGGCACTACCATAGCGAATGTCAAACTACAAATGTGTGGTTGCTTTTGCCCACGAAATTGGTTGCCATGGCAACATGCCCTGGGGGACTGGAAAAACAACTTCAGATCGTTCATCTACAGCCATAGTTCTACCATCAATGCAAATTCAGTGAAGATCGGTTTAGTAGATGCTGAGATAATTGGTCTAAGAGAAATCGTTAAAAATATAAAAAAAGAAACCAACAGCATTTTGTAAGCCGACAATCATATGTTCATTGTTATTATTACGTACACGTTTATAACAACTATGAAATAAAAGTGAGCACAAACCTAGCCATTGCAGAAACCACGACCCGTGCTGCCACTTCTTTCACAAAGTCAGTCCGAGCAATGCGAGCGCTGTAGTTACGCAATGCTGGAGCAGGACATGTGCCACACAGAGCAGCAATGTCAGTGCAAGTTGCCACGACAACACCACTGTTGAACACATTGCGGAATGCCGCATCAAGGAAGGTTGTGACACATCCGAATGGATCTAGATGACTGTAAAGCACAGTTCAAACACAGCAAATAATGATGCAAAAAAACAAGCAACTAGCCAGTACTAAAAGGTGCAATATTTAACAAAGTAATGTATCGATAAGTTTAAGGTGTGTTAGAAACTTTAATGATGTCTTTACTGCAGCTTTAATGCAGAGTATCAGAGCAAAAAGTTATTTGTCAAAGTAATGGGCAGAAAAATATCACCAACTTGACTAAATATGTTCAGTCATCCAGTTTTTTCTGTATACATGTAACTTTAAAAAAATTGCAATTAAACTACTGCATTGACTCTAATCAACTATTCCACTTCCTGCAATATAAGATGTCAGCAATAAGACAAAAAAAATTAAATACAAATACTGTACACTGTTTATCATCAATGTACATAACTATGTGACAGAAACTGCAACATTTTATGTAATTTCCTGTGATAATCATGAATTACTATATTATTATTAGTTTGCATGTAGCGTTCAATGTCTCTGAACAGTATACTCAAAAATTTCACTATGTGTTGTATATCTTATGAAACTTTGTGAAGCAATACAGTATCAGCAACATGCTGCAGTACGGTACATACATGAAATGGAACTGTCGTTGGTGCAAAATAACATTAGCATCTTGACACATCACTTGCACCTCACGATCTGATGTTGATAAATCACTGTCTACAGCCACCATGCCATTTAACTGGATGTGGTTCAGTATCTCAGCATGGTTGTTAGCAGAATTATCATTCAATGTGACAGATACGGATGATCCAAAATGATGCTTCCACTGCAGCCCTGAAATGCCTAGCAATTGAAAAATGTACAGAATTACATAAAGCATAGAAAAACAAACTGATTTTAAAGTGCTATATAACAGAACAAGAAAAAATCATGCAAACAACTTACAAAAAGGCAAAAGATTGTAAAATAACATTTGTGACTACATAATTTATGTCATTTATAATGACAAAATTAAATACATTTTCAGACACAGGCAGATGCAGATGAACAGCAATAAAACATCTATTCACACCAAATGCTAATTAAATATTAAAAAAACACAATGACAGATAAGAAATGTTTAAATAAATCAGTAAATAAATGGCCAACCTGTCGCACTGAAAGCATCCAAACAGCACAGCGGCTTTGGACAGTCAGGTACAACATCGATGTGAGCTCTCAATGCTGTCAAACAAAGCTCCCTAAAAATTAAATAAATACTCCAGGCTACACTCAGCTAAAATGAATATATGACCAAAACTCAGCAGCACACTTAGTACAAAAATGGAATGGACACTGGACAGGCATAAAATACTTGCACATATAATTGCATTTCACTGCTCCTTCCACATACATCACTGTGTCACTGAAATCAATTTCCAGTTCCTTCCATTGCCGTCATATTTCTACTTCTGGCTCCACATCACTTGCTACATATCAGAGATCTTTTTCAGTCAATTCATTACTATCACCATCCAACACTACCACACTCTTGGACTCCTGGCTTAAAGCCTGCCTGTTTGCCACAGGACCCATCGCCATGTATGCAGACGTAGGGGCAGCAAGCCATTTTGTGACAGACATTTCGGTTAGCATAAGATTAGGATGAGGTAGTGACTATACACACGGCTATCTATGTGCACTGGCTGCATTTTGACTATACACGGCTAACCGTATGTACAGCATCAGTCTTGGTATGAGAGTTGGTAGGGTCAGGGTAAGGGTTTTTTTCGCCCCGACGTTCGTCGTCCGAGTGGTTTATCACCCAAACGTCTGGCGAGCGGCCAATTCAGACGGTCGATTATACGGTCAGTGACCACACCCCTTTATGATCAACAAAACACATGACGAGCAAGTTTCAGACCGATTGACTTGCATCTTCGGATTAAAAAACGTACGACTTGTTCGAGGGACAGCATGATGCTCCTTTAGAGTTACAATAATTCCATTTTCCGCGTGATGTGACATTTCCATAACAAATAAAATCACTAAACTCCGCTGTTTGTACAAACAATGAATACCTAACATCTATTTAATCAAAACAGATAGAACTAAACACCGTATGTGACCCATGGAATAGCGAAGAAAATGCCGGTAAACAATTACTAGCGACCAACCTAATTCACGGAGAAAAATGCGTGATTTCACGGGATGTTTCTGAAAATATGCCCAATTTCACGGAAAATTCACGGAAGGAGTTTGAGAAATTCATGGAAAATTCACGGGCCCACAGACGTTATTTCGAGGTGCTATGCTAATGCAAACTAAGAAATCTAAGTGAGTTCGGGACAGTCTCAGAGAGAACTGGGAAGTAGGACTACCCTTATTTTTACAGATATCGGAATTTTCTTTTAACACAGTGTAAGATAGGTCGAAGGAAGTCCGCACGCCAAAAGTCAGCTCAATCCGCATACAGGAGTTTCGACAGAACACCAACTTCTGACAAACACAGGCAGACAAGAGACAAATTGTCACTCATCGGGCTATAGCGACTGCGCTAGCATAATCATATAGCGTCGCGCGGGTAAAAATGCTCCGGTTAATGCCATTGCCGATGTGGACGAAAACGGCATTATGATAATCTCTTGTGATATTAATCTCCTACGAGATATCCGAGATAATGTGATCAAGACGAGAGTTTGAAAGTGTATTAATAACCGGCTTAGTAGCCTCGACTTGCATCGGAATTGAAAAAAAGATGTTTGATAAAAGCACGAAAGACGCGTTGAATTATGAACAAACAAGTATGTTAGACCTCTTTACAGTTGAACCAAAATTTACGTGGCCCGCATTTCATATGCAGCTGACAATGCGCATCGCCCACCGCTGCTCCTGGGACAGGCAGGCGGACGTACAGACGGACACGGTAGCGTTTTAATAAGACGGGCGGCGGCAGCTTGATGTCAGCGGTTCAGTGGCCTGCGGAGAAATAGCGAAAGCTGGGTGTCGCATAACCATGAAACACTGTAGGCCTATTACAACGGCGTAAACGGGCTTGTCGTACATTACAATTCTACCGCAATAGCCCAAAACGAACAGTGTTGCTCATTAAGGTATACTGGTAACAATCAACGCATGGTATGGGCTTAAGCTCTTTAAACGTGTAATCCACATTTGCAGATATATGCAAATTAATTGCATGTGCATATAAATCTGCAAATGCGAGTTAATTATTGTTAAAACGGCTTGCCATATCGACGCACATTGTAAAGGCAACCGCGTGAATTATTGCTAATGAATGATCAGCTGTCACTTCCGCCCGTCGCACAACTCCCAGCAACATTCATACATCATTCTGCGCGTTATATGCCATTCCGTCTCGATCAAGCTGGACTTTTCATCGCTTGACGAGTGAGTGAGTAGTTTCTTAACTGCACATCAAGATTGGCCATATGGCAGTACTTGAATATGTTTGAAATTTAAGATGATGGGTGGCTGTTCCTTTTAAATTAAAAGAAATAATCGTCGTTTATTCGCAATGGTTTTTGCTATCAAAGTGAAATTCGGCAAGATGACGCAAAGGCCCAGGAGGCACTTAATTTCAATTTTTAACAATATAAGACAGCGAACGGCCGTTAATTAAAAATACAACAAATGTGTTGGACCTCCGTGTACAGTCGGACCAAAATTTACACGGTCTGCATGTCCCTCAGCAGCAGCAGCTATCGATCAATAGAATCCATTGATACCGATACGCAAAAACCGTTAGCATATTGTTGAATACTAGCCTATGCGCTATTTCTGTCGATCGATGGGACAGACGGGCGGACGGACACTCAACTGTTTTATGACGTTACCCGCTCTATGTCGTCCGCGCAAAATGAAAATATAAATTGTTTCTTCTTAACGGTTCAAGCTATAGAAACGGAGTTTCACGTGACAACACTCTGGTTGGTTCTGAATCTCGACGGTACTGTTTCAAATTTTTATAACCCAAAATGGCGGACGGCAGTCAAGCTTATTTAGACAAGTATCAGCTGTCGTAGATGTAGACAGAGGTGGATGCGGAGTGTGATAAACTGGCGTCGATCGTCGCAAGTACTGTCAACTTAGTTCAGCCGACGACGGTCAAGCAGATCATAATGAGCGTCGAACGTTTGACGAGCTAAGTGGACAACACGTTGCGACGATCGACCTGCATGCACGCTGTTTGTGCGCCGAAGAGTAGGCCGTTACAGTAGTCAAGTCTACAGGCGACTATAGGCTACTTGTTGTAAGCGACCCGTCTGCAGGGCAACGCAGTTGGCCAGCAGACTGTGGATGTGTGAACGTTACACGCCCGACGGACGTTTTCGTGCGAGCTGCTTGCGTTGAGTCGACTATCACGCACGCGAGCGAGACTCGCTGCCCCTGCGGACAAGTCTACAGCCCCGTGCTGCTGCGGGCATTTGCTGCTTACACAGTCTAATGCAATTCTTTGGGGAACAACCCCCAGACGTGTCCCTTTCTCTGGGGATCCGTGCCCCATTTAATACATGATTCCTTGGGCCCACCCGAGTCAGTAACCAGAACGGCACCTCAATCGGTTCATCTGGTTTTCTGGAACTCACAGACAGACCACGCTACATCTGTAGCAACAGACCGCAGACTTTCACTCTGTGCATGCGATGCGGCCCAATAATGGCTGCATCTTGTGTCGCAAGGTGCGGAGGCGTAGCGGAACGGAGGCGGCTGCAGACAGAAAGTCGGCGAGTTAACAGCAGTCTGCCATTCAGCCCTTGTCCGACGACGCCCACCAGTTTGTCAAAGAGATTGGCAGAAGCTTTTATGGACGGTCAACAGTCCGTCCATATGCAGGAAAATATTAATGTTCGCTGCCACCTTTCATAACTCATCGCTGCACGCTTTCTGCTTCGGAGACGCTGCTTACAGTGACGACCACAGGCCCACAGCGCGATGGCGTGGACAGGACACGTGAATAGAATTTAATTATAAGCTTATGCAACAACATAATATCCGCTGTCGCTATTAAACCCGCGCGACGAAATCGTGCTGTAGACAGAGACTGGCGATCTCTGTGATAAACTACATCGGTCGAGCGCCGTAGCTCAGAGGTATTGTCAACCTAGTTGACCGACGACTGTCCAGTTTATCACGCTCTGAGCGTCCACATTTTCTCGATGTAAGTTGATAGCACGATCGACGATCGATAAACAGTGGCGAAAGTCGGGATTTTGGGACAAAGTTCCAGAGGGAACTGCCTTAATTATTTTGTGGATACCTAAATTCCTTAAAACACAGTGCACGATTGCAGGTCGAAAGAAGTCTCGTTGCCAAAAATCATATCAATCCGTCCCTCCGCTTCGATAGAACACCGACTAGTGATAGACGAACACAGACAAAGACAGACACAGAGCCATAGCTAGTACCCGCGCTAGAATAGCGTCGCGCGGGTGAAACCCGAGTCAATCAATCAATCAATCATGCTTTTTAGAGTGGTCCAAGTAACAAAATCACGTCGGGATCCACTGGAGGTGGGGAATAGTTTACTGGGGATCAGTGATAATGTCAGGGAATGAGGCCTGGAACAGAAATGTTTTTAGACGCTGACGGAAAGTTGACA
>Ga0126329_10000239_pt1 | contig 10968 bp, 2 predicted proteins | sample InaspJWI85metaG_FD_104915 | JGI IMG/M metagenome (GOLD analysis project Ga0126329, IMG submission 104915) | Marine gutless worms symbiont microbial communities from Oahu, Hawaii - Inanidrilus sp. 2 OAHU.JWI-85 metaG | ecosystem: Host-associated > Annelida > Digestive system > Unclassified...
GGCTATCAGAGAGCGCAGGTTCTCAACTAAGTCCGGCAGCATGTGAAAAATCTTGGCGCGCACTGGAATATAAGGCACCATTGAGTTCAATTGGTGCCAATTTCCTGCAGCTTAGCCCGTAATTTTCCTTTGCAGTCCTTTGTGGGTGTTAGACTAATGTAACTGTTATTAGTGCTGAAGCGAGCGCTTTTGTTGCAAACGTAACATGCAGATGAATCAAAAGCGCATATGTTTACTGTTTAGAATCATCTCTGAAAGCCGGTTTATTAAACCAACTTCATATTCGCTGGTAAGCAACAGGAATGAAAAATGTTTACATTCGTTGCCATAGTAAACGGTTTACAAATAGTAAAATCGATATGAAAATCAGTCATAAATACGACAAACAGATGAATGATACTTTGCATCGACAGGTGTAGTATCTTAAGTAGTTACTACAGACTGCCTAAAGTACAATAATATAGCAACAAAGTTTAGTTAACAACAATCGTAACCATAGACATAGAATAGATAAATATCATAACACATAAGGGGGTATAGAATATTTATCTGTCATTAATTTAGTCGTATAACAGCTACTTTTTAAGTAAGTAAGTCAAATCAACCCTTAAGGCTTTGACATAAAACATACATAAGTTAAACTATAAACTAACACAAATTTCGTGTCCAGCGGTCACGGCGAAATTGTATTTCAGGTCCTACGTCGGATCTCAAAAAGTACAGGTCTGTCAGAAGTGCAAGGATTTGCCCGATCCTCCATCACCATGCAAAGTTTTTTTGAGTTTATACTTTATAGTTGACTTCCATGCTGGAGGGGGGGGCAAAAAGTGGAGTGTGGAGTATTTTGTTTGTTCGTCCATCACGTTTTCCACCGGCAAAGTTTGTGAACACGACTTCGCCCAGCAGGCGTAGTAAGTCAGAAATGGTTTTGAAGTCGTTGGATAGGGAAAGGTTTGTGCATCCGCGTTCAACTTTGCCTCTACGTCATCAGGTGGCGCCACCACAGGCTGTTGAAGTTGGAAAGGCAGTATAATGTGGGCTTTTCTTTCCAGCCCAAGGGCGATAGTGGAAATCTGTTATGCGAATGAACTTTGACAGTACAGTATAGACGGGGTAGACAATGGGAATACTCATAGCGGACGAATTCAATAGATGTCGCTGCGTCAGAAGAAGATGGGTTACTTCATGGACTCTCAGTCTGCATAAACCCCTGTGGCTGCTGGTTCATGCAAGATACGATTTGTTTGACATTTTGCTGTTTGCTATCATGCTATGTGATGTTTGCTATTGGATTTGGAGCAGCGCCACCACCCGGTGAGCTACCCAGTGAATCAATGTACTGTCTTCCACTCCTTGGTCACATTTTTTTCAATAAGGCCGAAGACACTTCAACCAGAGGGCACACTTGGAAATTAGTGAAGAAGCATTGTCACTGTGATTCACGTTTGTACTTCTTTTCCCAGAGGGTCATCAATAGATGGAATAAACTTACAAGAGGATGTTGACGTTCAGTCCATAAACTGTTTCAAGAATCGACTCGAGAAATGACGTACACGGCAGATGGACTTCTTTAAAGACTTATAGTCTACTAGTCCTATCGGCTGCAAGAAAGGACTAACAAGAACTTGTGCATCAAGATGGAACGTCTATGCCAGGTGCAGCCGCACGCGGTAAATACCCGGTAAATACATACTACTTACTTACTTTCTGACGACGCCATATTGGGTCACGTCACTCGCGAAATTAGTGAAATTTTGTTCATTGAACTACGTCTATTGATTGAACGAAAAGTTGTCGTATTTCTGGTACATGTGTAATCTTTTACATTGAATTTCACGAAACTGTTTTAGAATGCGTTTAGTGGATGGTGGAAATGGTCGTTGTTGTGGTTGGATTGACGGTTATCCGTGTCGGTTCTAATTTCTGCCCCTTGACTATAATGTGGATTAGCGGATATGACACACTAACCCTAACCTAACCGTAACATCCGCACTTCCGCATGTTACCCCAGCCGCTGCTGATATAGATACAACATAGAAAGCCACAGCATATAAATCAGATTCGAAGATCGTTTCAGCGTTCTGATTTGTATTTGTCAAATATGCAAAGGATTGCAGATCTTTTGCAGGAAAACTTAACCATTAGTAGCTAGGCGTAGGTAATTATACTGTCATTGTTCTTGCGTGTAAAATACCCACATTATTTTGCGCAAGATGGGAGTGGATCAGAGATGTACGGACACTAACATTTTGGCGTGCACATCTGCGGAAATACTGTCCTCAGGTGTCAAACGACACAACAGGCATCCCTGGGCGTCAGCGGCTGGTCGGTTTACTGTCTTATAGCAGTAGTGTCAACAAAGTACTCTGTTTATATGCTAGAGCGGGAAGCAGACACTCGTTAACACTGGGCTACTCAACACGAGACAGTTACCGAGGTGCTGTAGTAATAATGTGCCGACAATCCGAGATGGTGCGTGTGCTGTAGAGCCATTACTTTACTGGAAAATTGACAGCAAAAATTGACGTTCAGTCATTTTATGTGCATTGTGTGCATTGACGACCTTAGAAGCACCTGTTTGCATCTGAATACAGCTAAATGTAAGGTAGTTCGGTAGCATCTGTGGCCACTGACGAAAGCTTGTGGACCCATCCATGGACGCATTTGCATTCAAGTGTCTCTGGAGTGGATCAGTTTCCAGCACTGTAGTTTTCGTATGTATTTTTTGATGAAAACTGCTTGCAGACGATAATAATGGGTTAGGCTAAGGTTTTGTTTCAGTTGGAATCAGATTTCTGCTTTTAGTATGCATACATTGACAACATTTCCAAAGATCTGGACAATGGACATCCACATTTTTTTCCAGCTATGAGTAAATACTTGACAGATTCGGGCTCTAGTACCGAAGAGAGACCAGAGTCAATGTTACCATGCTTTCGAGGTGATGTACCTGGTACTTGATAGAATTGTGTGAGATTGCTAACAGCCTAGATTTATTAATCACGGGGGATGGCCTGTACTGCAAAATGGTGGAATGCTAATCAGTAATTGATTGTATGCTGTCTCAGAATACCAATTGAGTTCAAGCACTGGTGACTGTTTATTCGATCTGTTTTTCTTGAGGTTGTTTGCTCATGCTCATGCTGAAAGTTGTCGATCCTGAAGGTCAAGATACGGCTGTGTAAAATTGCAGTCAGATCACAAAATAAACATATCAGTAGAATAAATTCAATTAATATTCTCTTTTATTCTGTACTAGCCGTATCCCCGAGCGCACGCAGTCTCTGCTACGCCTACTCCAGGCACGTTCACTCCAGCCATCAATCAAATGGCATCCATAAGCCACATGCTACCCAGCCTGACTGGGAATTTGTTGACCTAAGACGGTACACGTGTCTTGTCATTTGAGACACCACAGCTGTTGTCGCTGCTGTGCCTACACGCACACCCATCCGCAGCAGCGGTGGCCACACATCGGCCTAGGCTGATACATGTAGCTGCTGCTGCTGCCTCTATGTGAGGCATTCGAAAACTGCCCACGGTGCTCGGGCGTTGCACAGTTTCTCCGCAAAAGTAACCCTTCATGACCATTCCGAGTTTATACGGAGGCTGCATGCCAAATCTGATCCAGATCCGTTGAAAAATGTGGCTGGCCATTGGAAACATATAAACAGACAGAGTCAAAAATATCTGTTAGATACCTTGACAGCTGTCAGTCTTGACAGGCCAAGATTGTTGGTCCCATGGTACGTGGGCTGACATTTGGGGCCGTCATGTTGCGTTGTGGTACTTGCTGTGATGTGACAGGCCATTATAGGCATAGTCAGTTGAGTGGGGTAGTATTGTGACTGCATGCTGCATCGAGGTCGAGGTCCAGAAAACTATCCAGCTGTTACAAGCGTGTCCACTGACATGGACAGTAGATGACAGACACATAATCGACTAGGATACTATTGGCCACCAGTTTGTGGTCCGTGTTGTGCCAGGCAGTAAGTCTGTCGTGCCTGTCTTGTCTTATGTGCAAGCGGCATACGATGTATGCTGTTTAAACTGTCATTCTCACTGGCCAGACTAATGAAGATTTGAGAACTCAGCATAGTCCACACTTAGTCGACAAATCACACTTATTGCATGGACTATATATGAAGGACAGTGCAGTCTGAAAACGGGACTGCATTCTCACAGTTTCCACCACAGTTAAACTTACGTCATGTTTGTTTTCTGCTCTAACGTATGTCGTGTAACGAGTACGTGCATCACGAGTGTGATAGCAGTTTCACACAGCAGACTTTTTTTATACATTAAACTGTTGACATTGTGACATGACGCGAGTGACATGATGATGGATACAGTGGGAATTGAGTATGGCTGGGGATGAAAAATTTTGGGGATGGATTGGGTGGGGGACTAAATATATTGGGATGGGAAGGTTATGAGCACAGTGGTATGCCAGAACCTCTGCTGCCACAGACAGACCATGTGCTGTGTCAGTTGTAATCTTGTAAACTGATGCACAACTCTGGCAACAAGTTGTACAACAAATCCACAACAGATCAAAGTGTTGGAGCATTACAATTGATAGACGTTTAGTATCGGGTAAACTATGTGCATGGTAAGTGTGTAACATAGACCATCATAAGTGTGGTCAACAATCTTGATGTCATTGAGTTTTGTTTACAACAGGATCGACTTGCCACGAGGCAAAATTTTTAAACTTTGGGAAGTACCATACCCTTATTTGGGAGTTTGGGAAGTACCATACCCTTATTTTGAGGGATACCTAAATTTTCTGACAACACAGTGTAGGATAGGAAGAAGAAAGCGCCCATGCTGAAAACCAGCTTGATTCCTTTACCTGTTTCGATACAATATCATCTTGTGATGAACAGACACCGACAACAGCATATACCACTCTAGCATATCGTCGCAGAGTAGAACTGTGTGGGGAAGTAGGGTGGGATGGAGACAAGTTGGCGAGGATAGAGAGATGATGTTGATAGGACTTGCAAGATTGTATCTGGTGGGTATGCAGATGAACTGTCCCCATGCAGCTCTCTACCAATAATCTGAAGCAACCATTACTTTTGAGAATGAGAGCTCCCTCAGTTTATAAGGTGAATGCAGACTTGGCTCCTAATGGCTTAGATGACCAGTGAACGTTGGGCTGTGAGCTAACTGTAAACTCATACTGTTTAGAACACCATTAGCATTTATTACTCCATTGAGACTGAAAGCCTGTGCATGTTTTGCCATCTGACAGACGGCGGAAGGCAAAGTCAGCCTTCAGATGGATGCCACCTCCCCAAAAAAGTGGTTTGGTTGGCAGTATGTTTACATAGACAACACCGTAAACTAAAACCGCCCCATTGATTTAATGTGGAATGAATGCATAGGTGGACAAAATTAAGTACGCTGTCATGAGAGTTCACATGTCAGCCAGGAGTAATGTACGGGATTGATGGACATTATTACCTACTGTGCTGGTTTTGATTGGTTGTCGACAGGTATAGAGAGGGATTAGTTGGACGAAGAGCACAGCAAGGAAGCATTTTTTGAGAGAGCAAAATGTCGGTTATCATACGACTGCAGAATCTGCCATGGAACGCAAACGCGCTCGATATTAGGAGATTCTTTCAAGGTTTGTCAGTACCTGACGGCGGGGTCCACATCATTGGCGGAGACAAGGGAGATGCATTTATTGCATTCAGTACCGACGAGGATGCACGCCAGGCAATGATGAAAGATGGCGGCCACATTAACGGATATATCATCAAGCTGTTTCTCAGCAGCAAGACGGAGATGCAGAACGTGATTTCGACCGCGAAGAACGTTTACGTTGCTGCGAAGGATGTGCCACCGCCGGCGATGCCTCCACCCGTGCCCGTGATGGGAGCGCCGAAACCAGGCGGATTCTATGACCGACCGGGAATTCCACCGGTGGGTGGCACTACGGTGCTGTTTGCGGGTGCCAGCGACGGTAGAGGGGACGTCACGGGCAGTGGTCAGGGACTGCGCAGCTCAACCGGGTTCAGTACTTTGCCGCCAGTAGTTTATCCCGGAAGCAACAGCCAGCCAGTAGTTTATCCAGGAAGCAACAGCCAGATGATTCCTCCTCTGCAGCTGCAGCCTGCTGGAACTCTGATGCAGGTAAATGAGCCACCACGTAACATGCCAGCTGCCCCCGTGATGCTGCAGCCAGTGCCAGCAAGGTCAATCTTTGACACCAGACCAACTGATAGGCCACCAATGCCTGTGAATCTGCAGCAGCCACCTGCTGCTCCCATGGACCCGATGGTGCCCAGATTGCCACCAGCAGTTCCTGGCATTCAACCTGTTGGGGCATGGACCACTCCTCAACCACCACCCGTGAATCGTGAACCACCGCCGCCGGACTTTGGCCGTGCGGCTGACATTCCAAGTGCCCAGCCGGTGAGGTTTGATGGATACAGTTATAATGCAGGTACAGGAAGAGAGCCTGTGAGAATGGACGTCGTTCAACCAGATCCAAACTACCCAAGAACTGGTGGACCTACTGGGCCTGTTTATGGTGCTCCTGAAAGTGGGAGAAGTTTCGTTCAAGTTGTTGAGCCCGGAAGGAACCCCAGTGGGCCACCTCCTGATGTGAATAGAGGAAACTTTGGAAGACCGGAGAACAACATGCCATTTGGTCGAGCGGAAGAGCAAAGAGATCGTGGAAGGTTTGTAGAAGATCCGCCCACTTGGCCCAAAAGAGGTGCTGGTAGACCAGAAGGTGGATCTGGCTCAGGTCAAGGTTGGGCAGGTGTCGATCGACCTTTTGGTGGAAGAGATGACTCCAGGAGAGATTTTGTACAGCCTAACGTTGATCAAGGAATGCATGCACCAGATAGGTGGTTTGACAACAGAAACATGCGTCCTGATCAGGGAGGCCCGAAAGTTCCAGATTATGGTCCCCGAGGTCCGGACCAAGGTCCTAGAGGTCCAGATTATGGTCAAAGAGGCCCCAATCAGGGTCCCATAGGACCGGATTATGGACCCAGAGGCCCCGATCTGGGTCACAGAGCTCCTGATTATGGCCCAAGAGGTCCCGATCTGGGTCCTAAAGGACCAGATCACGGCCCGAGAGGCCCTGATTATGGTCCCAGGGATTTCGTGACAAATGAACTACCACCACCTAGGCTAGCTGTAGTAAAACCCAATGATGGATACGGTCCCGGTCGACCTTCGAGGTTTCCAGAGGGTTCTGCTTCAAGATTCGGCCCAAATGCTGGTTCTGACAATAAGTACAGAGATGACTCGAGACCAGGGTTTATGCCTCCAGAGCCCAGATTACGTGAACCTCCCCGATCTTTGATGGACGAACCACTACGTCGGCCACCACTAAGGTTTGAGGGAAGGCCCCCCTCTCCACCTAGGGGTCGTTTCCAAGGCGATGGATTTCCTCCAAGAGAAGATCCGTGGCGCAACCAGCGACAAGATTTTGATCCAAGGCAGATGAAAGGTACGCGAGACCTCTGTGTGCATGTCACAAACTTGCCGACGTCATTCAACTATCGTGAGGTGCGCCGGACTTTCCAAGGCTGTCGTATTCCACGTGATGGAGTTAAGCTGATAAACGACCGGAACGGAATGCGAACTGGAGTCGTATTTCAACTACTGCAAGATGCTAAGAGTCTTCATATGGCACTCGGCCTGAACGGGAAGATGATAGGTGATCGTAGGATTACTGTTGAGCGATGCACTGATGCGGACTTTGACATGGCTGTCGATAGTGCAGTTCCTAAGGCCACTGATCGGTCGCGATCACCAAGGCCCCGACATCCCCAAGGAAACCCAAACATTTCACACTTTGTGCTGAAGAAACTACCGAAAAAGACGGAAAAGGAAGACATTCGGAAATTTTTTGGGAAGTTGCAGATTGCACCTGATGGTGGTCCATTTTTTGAGTTGACATATGACAAGACAAGGACCGGCAATGCCCTGGTTGCAGTCGAGGAGGAAGAGTTTGGGAAGGTACTGAAACTCCATCATAACATGCTGAATGGTGCTGCGATCGATGTTATCAAGATTAATGAGTATGAGTTTGAGGAAAGATCAAGAAGGTGCCGCCAGATGGAACGAGATGTCGCCAAGGATGCAGGACAGAGCAAACCCTTAGCATCAGTGGCTCCGTCTGTTTCTGCACGTGAGAAAAAAGTCGAGAAGCAGGAATCAGGTCGCGGTGGAAACGGAGAGAGCGACGGGCGACAGCCGAATACGTCCGACACGGAGCCACGTTCCTGCTGTATTGAGATGCGCGGTGTGCCGTACACTGCAGCACCTCCGCTGATTCAGGACTTCTTCCGCGAGGTCAACATTCCAACCGAGAACATACACATCGTGTACAACCGCGAGCACCGAGCGACCGGGATTGCATTCGTCGAGTTTGCCTCACCCGACGACCAGCAGGTGGCACTGGCAAAGAACAAGCAGCACATGGGGCACCGGGTCGTCGAGATACGCTCGATGAGCAAACTGGCGATGGAACAGGAGTACAATAAGCAGGTTATGAAGTTTGGCGGAACTCCATTGCTGGCTGAGTACACTGCCCGATCCAACCCAGAGCGTGCAAAACAAGCGGAAGGCCTCCTTTCGATGCAGAACCTGCACTTTGACACGGAGCTGGAAGACATCCTGGAGTTCTTCACCGGGCATCATCCGGTCTTGAACTCCATCAAGTTGCAGTACAGAGATCAGCAGCCAACGGGAGATGGGCTGATTGCATTTCCGTCGATGCAGGAGGCTGAGGCAGCGCTTCGCAGCAAGAACCGTCACTTGCTGCTCGGTAAACCGGTTACCCTGTCATGGGCAAAGAAGTGACTTCCGCAGGTAACAAACTTACAAACTGTTTTATTTTGTCACTGGATGTTCACATCGAAAGTCCGATCTGCCAGTGATATTTATCGCTGGCAGATCGGACTTTCAGTGCTTGAATTACAGTCAAAGTGCAGGTCAAGTACTGTCAGGCAGGGATAAGCTGTGCTCAAGCAGTTCACAGAGGTTTGTGGTACACATGAAATATGTGGCAGCTAAACAAAATTTAACAGACAGCAGCAAGGGAGAGGGGACGGGGTGGCCTCTGCCCCCTTTCTGTGGGAAACAGGTTTAAAATAACGGAGGCATTGTTGGCCAGTGGACGTGCAGAAATATACAGTTTCTGCATGCCGGGCCCTAAAGCTCTGTTTTTAGAGCTACTATTCTTCATACTGCAAGAGTTTTCAACCAGGGAAATTCCCTTTGGGAATTTTAGAGTTTCATGGGGAATTAAGTTAACGACTGGAGAATGCTGGAGCATAGTTTGTTTACTCTGCAATAAGAGTGTGAACCCTCCCCCCTAAAAAAATTCAGGGATGGAAGCTATGCTGTGTTGTGAAGGATTGCTGAAGCTGTTTTTCTTCTACATCCATGTCATAGTGGCTTATAGTTGCTGAGGTGTTGAAGCCCTGTTGCTTCAGCCTCAGTACACTTAACCCTATGGCTTATAAGTCTGCCTACAGAGTGACCATCGGTCCGGAAATTGTGGGAAGTTAGAGAATTGTAGACTGTTATGGGAGTTATAAGAACTTGTTATAAGAAGTTGTTAGTTTCATGAAAGGTCTGGGAAACATAAGGATCCTAGAAAATGGCATCACTTAAACGAGACTGGTGTTTGAGTGACACTCATATGGTCTGTAACATAAAAGATGCCATTCATTGATCATATAGTTAACGAAAATCATTTTACAGCATGTCTGTTGCACGCAAATCAGGGAAGTATAATATTAACAAGTAGCTTGCATCTGCTACAGCTGCAGGTGACTGGAAAAATGAGGAAATATATGCTGTTTGGAAGATAGTTACTCAGGATGTTGTAGATGTTGTGCAGTATTGTAGTTGGTACTTGGGGTTTTGAAGTTGCATGATAGAATGGACTCATGCAGGAAGTGAGTGACGTTGATAGATGGCGTCCATATTTTCTGATTTATTGTAATTATCAATCCAGCATCTGTTGCTGCTGTATCAAATAAACTGTTTGATTACTTGATTTGATATCTCTCATCTGTAACTCCTCATTACCGGTACCTGTATCTGTGGGACTGTCGCAAGCCTGGTCTGTTGCAGAGGTCGAACCAGGTCTAAGCTTCTGAGTTCTGACCCATAACCCACCCCAGCACAGAGGTGGTTACCTAGTTGTTGAAAATTCTGAAACTCTGTCACTTTCTCAGGAGTCCCGTACTTTCTGACACATAGCAACACAAATTTTTGTCAAACCCTTGCAGTATAAAAGTTACAAGCTACTAATAAGTAAAAAAACTGAAAAAATTATATAAATTAAGTTGTATACCAGTAATGCCACCTCCATAAAAAGGTATTATTTACTGCCAAATGCCAATAGTACTATGATATGTGTGTCTATTAAAACTCCAAAACTTGTTAACTCTGCTCAATCTGACACACTAGTCCGTGACCTGACCTGACCCGACCAAAATTGTTGACCTAGTGATCTGGAGTCCCCGTTTCAACTCTGGTCTGTCACAGAGAGGCACTAATTGAGATGAGCACAGCAAGCCCAGTCAGCATCACATCACAATGACTTATCAAAGGAATTCGAGATCAGACTACATCGTCGCCACTGACAGATTGTTTAGTTGTATTTGGCAGTTGGCACCAGTGTGCACCCTATCTAATACATGGTTCCTTGTGCACACATGACTCTGCCTACAAATGACATCTAGATCAGTTCAGCTGTTTTGCTGAGCACACCAGTGTGCCCATCACATAAGAGACAGGCCGACCGCGGATTGAGCGACACATGTAGCAGTAGGCCGCATCTACGCGATGCATGGGATACACACCCGTTTAACGGCCCTTTCTCCAGGACTACCCAGGTGAGCCGGTACCAGAAAGGAAAAACCAATCTGGATTTTACTGAAGCAAGAGACAGTGAGTGGCAGTGGCATCAGCTGGAAC
>Ga0126329_10000240_pt1 | contig 10962 bp, 10 predicted proteins | sample InaspJWI85metaG_FD_104915 | JGI IMG/M metagenome (GOLD analysis project Ga0126329, IMG submission 104915) | Marine gutless worms symbiont microbial communities from Oahu, Hawaii - Inanidrilus sp. 2 OAHU.JWI-85 metaG | ecosystem: Host-associated > Annelida > Digestive system > Unclassified...
AGGATTTTCTTGGGCTTTTGATATGTTATAATACATGATATCACGTAACTATTCTGAAAAAATCAGCTTTATAACATTTTTTTCCGTTTTTTTACTAATGCTCCTGGACTATCAACGCTCACAGTAAAAATCTGTAATTCTTTTGCAGTTGCTGACATCACTCTTCAGATTTCCAAAACCAGCTTCCCATAACAGCAGTTGACAACTGGTTCGTTGCATCGGAAGGCCGACTAGAACATGGATAAGGATAACCTTCTGTAGATTCTGTCACGTGTGAATTTGTTGAGAGCAGTCAAGTTAGGCCTACTGAAAAATAATTGGAGAAGATTCACCATACACAGCAACCAAACATTAATTAGCAACTGTTGCTGAACAGCCTTCTGTAAACAAAAACTTTATGACTGCATGCTATTAGATTCAGAATATCCACGCTTAGAAGAAGCACTTACAATGACCTTATACAGAGAAAAGCTATCATCATTTTTTGAAAAGTTTAGAACTTACGAATATTTTCTTATCCTCACTGAACCATTTGACCATCGTGTTAACTAAGGTAGGAAGTTGCAAAACTTTTTGATCGCCCCTTGTAATAATGAAAACCTTAATTAATGGAATGAAATATTAGCTTTTCCATAAAAGGCTTAACAATGTCACCAATTAAAAGGTTTAATGTCACCATCGAAATCATTAAATCAAATAGTGTCAGCGTTAAGTTTAGTCAGCAGGCCTACACCATATCGACAAATGCAAAGTTGTCATGGATAAACGAAATGGCATTCGCCCTATCGCCACTAAGCCTAGACAGTTTTCCATTCAAAATTATCCCCATAGAGAACATGCTTTCGACTGCTACTGACGAAGCACTTCCTGTGAGTAGTTTTTGCGACTGATTTCAAGTGTTCAAACTGCACATGGGTCTTCCAGAACAGAATTAAACAGTCCATTCAATTTCAAGGCTCCGCCAGTCTGCCACCACATGAAATATGACTTGACTTGGACTCAGACGAATATGACTAGCGGCGGAGCTTCGTGGCGGCGGCTCCGGTGATTATTTGCGCATCTTTGTTCCATGATGTCAATAACAAAACACCTTAAGCATTCATCAGAAGGAGTAGCGATATTTAAGTTACTGGCTGCAAATCTCTAGATGACGAACAATTTCTTTTAATCAATTAACAGCAAGAAAAGACCTCTCACTAATCAGTTATTTGGAAAAAGGGAGCCGAAAGCTACAGAACTGCATTATTTATTTCAATCTAAATAGTAAAATTTCTTAACAAGCTGCTGCAGTACTGACAGCAAAAGGCCGCATCGCTGCTGCTGCGTACTGAATAACTTTGGCTCACACGGGATATTCCCTATACTTCACAATTGGCTGGGATCCGAGAAGCCCTCAAAACCTCCTCTTCCCTGGGGTCCGGCCTCCACCTAATGCACTGTTTCTTGAGCCAACCAGAGAACCATCCCAAATTCATCTTGATCGGTTCAGCCGTTACAGCACAGCTCATGGTTGCGACGAACAGACACAGAGACACATCGATCACACTACATCTGCAACAACACGCCACATCTTGCTATGTGATGTGGCCAAATATACATGCTTACAGTAACTAAAGTAACTCACATACAAAAAGTATATGCAGCTTCAAATTGGTTCTAGCAGACACATCTGCTTAACAGTAAAACATCCTCACACTATATTGTGAATTAAAATAGATTGTATGCATAGACTGATTGTTAATTATTATGTCCTTACTGACAATACACGTATGTGCAAAACAATAAATTAATTAGAAGCTTTTTCCAATCTCCATGTAACATAATAAGACCTGCACTAGTCTCTGTAACAGTTACTCTGAATTCACACAATCATTAAACTCACTGCACTAATGTAACTATATACAATTACTAAAATTTTATGAAGGTTTAACAAACAAATAACTATAAGACACATAACTTAACAAATAAAAAAAACCAAAAAAATGACTTAACAGATATTATCCTCCTGCTAAAAACATGATGTCTAGTCAAAATGGCCCCCTGCCACAATGACCCCAACTGTTGCAAGTCAAAACAGCATCCATGCACTGCAAGTTTCAATTGTCTTTTCAGGACCCCACACACTGCACAGTATATCAGAACATTACATAGACAGAAACGGGTATTATATGCATACACACGATACGTGCTATTATTCAAAAAGAAGTGCAACTGATAAATGGACTTGGGGCAGTTTTACCTTTTCCTGGGCAGTTTCGTCTTGAAGCCATTTTGGCAAGGGGCCGTTCTGACCTGCGACCAGCAACAGTACATTTCATCTCCTTCCAGCTGTGGCAAAATGAACTGCATCATCGTACGCTGCTTGAAAAACTGATGAACAGATGGCCAGCTCCATCTTGGCCACTGAAATTAACCACGTAAACAAGTAGCCATGTCACTTCACTCCACGACAGCTTGATGCTTATAATATATTGGGCCGGTCGTTGTGGGTAAGGTAAGCGATAACAGTGTCAGCAGTTATCACCTGATGCATCTAAAACACAACAGCTGGCTGATGCCACACCCATCTGTTACATGTGTCAAGTTGCTAGGGGACAACCATCAACCAATGATGGGCCGACTTGCAACACACCCTAGCAACACAACGTTTAAGAGATAAGTCTGCACAATTAAACACTAAAATTTAACTAACAGCTGCTAACATCATGACATAAAACAGACATCCTATAATGAAAGCAATACGGCAAGCAAGTCAGGCAAATCATAACAACTCCATTATGATTCAATAAGCGAGTTCATAGACTGGGATATCTCTATCTCGCACAAAATCTTGCAGTAGATGGTGTAAACAAAGTTTGTTTAGACTCAAACATCGATACCATAATAACTATATCGCAGTTTCATGTCACCTATTATGTCATACATAGAATATTAAATGTATAAATATTTAAAAATAGTTTGTTACAAGAGAAAGATGTTTATTCACAAAAAAATGCAGGCTAACAAAAGGACAATCGTTCATCAAAGCTGCAGCCTATACAATAACATCAAATAATGAAATACATACTAGAGGTTACAAAAACAACATTTCTGGCACAGTACATTTACGTTTGTTTACACCTCTGAACTCACTTAATGGAAGTAACACCAGAAAAGCTCTCATTTGATGTTTCAATAACGACTTTAGCATAAGGAACTCAAGGATGAAAAAAACAAGATACAGAAATATATGATAGCAAGCTGGTTGCAAAACTGTGGCCAGCAATGCACGAGCAGTGTTAAGCATTCCCCAATGATGCACACAGTACACTGTACAAGCAGTTTGGTGCCAGAAATTTTTTCCTCATGTGAATTTTTCTCCATCTGCAACTGTAATCTTGACATAAAACCCTGATCTACACAGATCAAAGTGAACCAGCATTCCTAATATATAGCAAGTAAGTCATTCTGTTCGAAACTTATCGTCCAGGCACACACACAAACACAAAAACAGACCAACTGCTGTACCAGCACCACTAAAGTGGTCAGTACTGAATTCAACAATGCAGATAGATGATGATGTATACCACAAAAATGACGTCAATGCATAAAAACAGTCATTCAGAAATCTGACAAATGACAAGATAAGCCAAATGCTAACATCCGTAGAAAAACATCTGACATAACATGCTTTGTCATACATACTACAGTGTATAAAACTATAAATATATTAATATATGTACAGTAGATGAAAAAAGCCTCTCTGTTTACAATGCACACTGATGTTTCAATATGATTGATCACGAATGCAAATGACTAACTATGTAGACAACTTAAAGGCACCATCATCAGATTACCCAACAATGCTACACTGGATTCCTAGTAGTCGTCCGACAATAATAACATCACAGGCAACGATTTGAATGTACAGCGGAAGCACTATTAATAATCACGATTCTGACGCTGCTGACGAGATGAGCGTCTCGATGGCTCATCAACTTCTCGGCTCCCAAACCCACTGCTCTGTGAAACATTATTCGATCGATGTTGTCCGAAGCTAAATGGCTGTTGTGTATGACCGGTGTTAATAGTATTTAACACGAACTCCGGCCCCTGCTGTCCTGCAGCCGAACGTGAACTGAATGCTTTAGATCCTCCACGGGATGCTCCTCGTCGGTTTTGCGGGTAGCGCGACAACCGCTGGCGGTCTCGGTTTGCTTCTAGATCATCAAGCTGTTGTGTCAGTGACAATTTCTGCTGGACAGCCATTCGCAGCAGAGAGTTCAATGTACGCTTCTCTGTCTCAGCGGCAGTCATCTGTCTCTGCAGCTCGTCCAGCTGCGTTGCATACTCGTCACAACGGGATGCAAACATCGCTCGCTGGGATGTGAACGCAGCTACGTCTTCACGCAGGCTCTTGTTCTCGCGACGGAGACGTATCAAAGTGTCACCTATCAGACTTTTCTCCGCATCGTACTTCGACTTCAGGTTTGCCAATGCAGTTTCGGCAGTCAGCTTGTTCTGCCTGAGCACACTGCGCATCGTTGCTATTTGTTCTCGCTTTGTTGCCAGCATCGAACGGAGTTTGATCACCTGACACACAAAAAATTTAGCTGTCAGTCATTTCTAGCAATAAACTTGTTACTATTATAATCATACAGACAATAATTACAACATCAAAGAAGTTTACGAACAAAACAGATAAGCTGACACACAAAAACAGCTGCTGCATGACTCGGACTAACTGAACAACATTAATCTGAAAATGTGACTATGTTTCAAATAGAATATTAAATTTAGGAAATGGTCAACTAACCTGTTCCTGCAGTTCAGTCACTTCATCAACATTTGCAGTTACATCAGTATTACATGGACCTCGCGATTTCTCCATGAGTCGGTCAAATACACATCCAACATACTGGATCTGTTTCTGAACCTTTTCCATCAGCTTGTAGCACACAACAGCTGGTGGACTATCAAAATCACCATTAAGGCCAGTGTTTCTGGAACTTTTCGTGGATACATTGACCACAGAAGTTGTATGATTCTCACGGTTCTGGCCAACAAGATCATCTTGTATGTACTGCATGGAACACTGCTGATCTGACGGCGATATCTCATTAGCATCTGTAGCCTTACAGAGCAATGCCTTGTCTGGCATCTCACCAGCTTGCTCACAGACATTTCCATAGAACTGAGCTAACTTCATGCAGATCTGCTGCAGACCATCTTTCGTCTGACCCAAACCTGACCTCAGTTCATCAGCTACCTGACACTGGTCGACAAATTTAACCTCCAGTTTACTTATCGTATCCCTGTAGTAGCCTACAGGTCGCTCCATGACATCAGAGGCGGCTGCCGTCGGCGGCGCTTCCTGCCGACTATTACGACATAGACTTTCAACATCTTTCTTCAGCCTCACTAGTTCTAGCACAGCTGACTCGTAGGTTGGAAATTTCTCTATAATGACAGGATCGACTCCAGAAATTTCGCAGGGAGTTCTCTGAAATGCTGACATCTGTTCAAGCTGTGTTTTCAGAGCGGCCACTTCGGCACTGCGGGCAGCCGACTCGGTGACAGCCTCTGCAAGCCGTGCTGTTGATTCTTCCAATGCACGTTCAAAACTCGACTTTTCGATCTCTGTCTGTTCCAGAATCTGCTCCAGCTTGCGGATTTCGCCGACGTGCACTTCGGAAAACAGGTCGCCAACAAGTCCCTGAGGTGGTGCCGGCGCTGGTCGGAGCAGTCCATGTTCTGAACAGGAGAAGTCTGCCTCGATTCGCTTCAGGGCTGGATTGTGGTGGCTACTGTCATCAATGTGATGCACATGCAATCCAGTATCCGAATTCGTGACGGCAGTTCCGCCACCGGGAGTCTGGGGGCCATCAGGATGGCCGTCGCCAAGTCCGAGCAACGACAAATTGTGAAGACCAAACATGGACTCTGAGGCAATTCGCTGGTCCAGCTCTTTCTTGATGCTGTGCCGCTGTTCTCGCTCCTGCTGCAGCATGCTCAGAGCTTCAGCGAGGTTCTGTTCAGCGATTGTTTTCAGCCGTTCCATCGCTTCAACCTCCGAGGTCATCTCACTCAGCTCTTCTGTTACATGTCGCAGTTCATGCTTAGTGGCTTCAAAATCAACCTAAAATTACAACAACTGACTTCAAAGCTGGGCCAAAATGGTGAGCAGTAGATAATCAACGAGTATTTTGATCAAATTACGAATGCTTTCAGTGGACCAAAAGCTATGTTTTGGTGTCAGAAAGGGCATCCAGTGTGAACAATCCATTCATGAAAAGTCCAATCCAACCTTTAAAGCTCAGTATGCTACCACTAAGACAGTTGCATGCATGTGCCAATGTCTTTAAACCTCACACATCCAAGTTTGATGGCTGAAAAATGTGTTAATGCAATGGCAACTTAGAGAAGACAGAAAACTAGCATTCAATCAACATCTGGTCACTGTATAACATTAACCTCAAAATTTATATTTCTCTGACAGTGACAAATAACTATAAGCAGATAAAATGGTAAAAACTAGCCAGTTTCAAACCCTCTGTAAGCCATATCTCTAGTAACTGTAAAAAAATTAAAAGTCAAAGACATGACAATGTCTTCGTTAATGAATTCACCTCATGATATTATCATCTAAAATTCACATCCTATCACAAATGAAATTGGTTTAGGAGTAATGGAGTTCTGATAGTCATAATTTTGCCATTCTCCAAGCAATACGAGGCTACATAGACAGTCGGACACGTAATGCACTGTTTACAACATGAAAACAAATTGGATAAAGTAGCAGAGAATCTGGCTCAATATCATTAATTTTTGCAATACCATCAACTAAATACTGACACAAAAAATTCCAACACTCCTAGGAAGCTATATCAAACAAATTCTGTGAAACTTCCTAATCACCTGAGCTTGTTTCAGTTGCATAAGCTGTTTCTGTAGCACAATATTCTCATCTTCCAATTCAGCATAGTCTCCCATTACACGTGACTCGCGTGTTTTCATCTCTCTCAGTTCAGTCTTGTATGCCACTCTCTCCTTTTCACATTCTTCAAACTGTTGTGACAACTTGGATGCCTCAGAAATAAATTTTTCCTGTTTACACAAGCACAAGAAATTCACTGACCACAAGATTGGGAATTCTTTAGTTATATGACAAGTTACTCATCCATAAAAAACAAACAACAGCAATGTTTCTGTTAATACTGTCAAGTAGTTTTATCAGGCCTGTGCTTGATGAAATCTAAACACATATGTAACAAACCACATCATGTATATCAGCCTTCATCTGAATGCTATTTTACAATGTACAATTGTCAAATAAGTGTCTTACAAACAGTTAACAATGGTATGAAGAATTCACCTTTTCATTTGTGACCCGCTCCAGCAGTTGTCTTGTGTTACGGAGTTCAGTCTCGAGCTCACTGATGGTGGTTAGCAGCACCTGTTCACGTGAAGCACTTTCCTCTAGAAGCAGTTCCTCGTTACTCACTCCCATTGCCGTCACTTTTTTCTGATTTAACTGCAGCTGATCCAAAGCCTGCAAATAATTCATCACAACAAACAAGATGTTACAGCCATCAGTAGGCTACTACTAGCCATGGGCAATCTAAATATTTAATTCAAAACACTCCTCGTAATCCACTCCAAAAACATGTGTTGTCCTAAAATGCAAAAAACGACTACAGGCTTCTCACCAATTTCAGATAATTTTTAATGAGATGACCAGTGCTTTCCACGTAATGTTGGCAAGCTAATGGTCGAACGGCTCAACCACCAGATGTACTCTAGCCACATACTCAACTCAACTCAACGAGCATGTACGGACGCAGGTGCTAACACCTTAATGTCCGCATCTATTTAACACAACTATATACGAAAACATGGTAAGAAATCAGAAAAAAATCAACATCTACCAAAGTATCACATAACTTTTATGCAAAAAACAATAAATATGTGCAAAATAAGTTCCAAAACGAAAAAGGCGGAAACTAGTCAAAACAATTTGTGGCAAAGCATGTCATGCTCACATTTTTGGTGCACTGTAATTCGTGTTTGCTGGTATCATACAACGACTCCAGACTTTCACAGTGCTGCTGCAGCTGATTCTTTTCTTCCAATACAGCCAGCCCATACTCAGCAGCTCGCACTCCCTGCTTCGTTGCCTCATCCAATTCACTCTGCAATCGCGCGATTTCTTGACGCAAATCAGCTACCAATGCCTCATATTCGGTAACCGGTTCTGCTGACATTATAACTTCCTAAAACACAGCAAAACAATCCCAAAAACTTAATCATTACTGACTGACACTACTTCCCACTCGGCCTGCTTAATCATATCCATGATATTGCGACTGTGAAGTGTGAAGTCTGTGAGTGTGCGAAAATGCAGAATGATATCTTAACCGCTTTACTTTTGATGTCAGGTAATATCAACATAATGACGTAATTATCACTATGAATACGAAATTAAACAAAAATACAAGTTCTGTGTTTGCTTAGATATCTAGCGACATTCCGGTTTTTAAGCAGACCCTTTCTATATTCCGAGTACGATTCTAATCGTTGTTTTTGTTTATATTTGCGGATTTTTTTGTTTAATAATCGCTTTGAAACAATCATCAAATGACAGAAGAAGCGGCAGAAGTAACATAATTACTTTGTCGATAGTGCATAGTTGGGCGCTGGGCGGGAATTGCAGCCTTCTGTAACATGCGTTACAGAATAATGCGTTATTGCATTATAGACAGATAAGAGGGGACATGATAGAGGTATATAAGATAGTTTCAGGAAAGTGTGACAGTGCAGTAACACCAACCCTGATTATATCGGATACACAAAACTACGGTAAATGATTTACGACTCCAGAAGTCTCGTCCTAAATATGATATGCGTAAGTTTTACTTTACTAACAGGGTTTTTGACCAATGGAATAGCTTGCCCAATTGGGCCGTAACAGCCAATAACACTAAGATATTTAAAAAACGATCTGATCAATATTGGCAACATCAGGATATTATATTTGATTTTCAATCACAAATAGAAGGAACCGGAAGTTGCAGTGAGGTTTCGAGAGTAAATATTGTTTAATTTGTAATGTATTTTTGTACTACTTACTTGATACTTACTTGAGAAGCTGGCATAGAGGCACATAGCCTGCGCCAGTACATCCTCTACGTCTACGTATGCGGGTGTGCGAGGAGCGGGCTTGGCATTGGGTGGGGGGTGGGGTTACTTAATTTACCATTACCCATTTTATATCCACATGTCCGCATGCTATCCGTACTTTAGAGTTTTACCTGACTTTAGTCCTACTGACCGACTAGTTTAGTTGCTTAACTCCAGCATTAATAGAAGGTCATGTTGAAAGATGCCGGCAAGCAGTACAAGTACAGTGCATAAAACAAGTAAAGTTCCAAATTAGGTATCTAAATTATTTAGCATTAAGCCTATGATGCACGATGTGGTTTTTGATACCAACTAGCATTAACGGCGACCATTACCCGAAAATTTCATCTTCCGATAACAGTGCTGACTCGAATTCGAGCAATATCGCACCACGAATTGTCTTGTGCATCACGTTTTTGGTACTGGGAAACCGCTGAAGATCACCGCTAATGGCAACTACTGTGGTTCAAACATGTTTTATTTTCTATACAGCTACCATGACAAACCACAACCTGTGGTGGAACATAAACTCAGGGTGATGCAAAATTTGATTCAATATGGAGAGTGAACTGTGCTTGTGTTTTTGTCTGATATTCAAAGTATTTGTTACAGACTTTGTAATAAGAAGTATTTTATTAACATTTTAATGATTTTTGTTTTGCTGGTGATGTTACACAGTAATATTACTGATGCTTTTTAATGGTGAAAAATGTTGCGAGCGTTGTGATATTTTTGTGACTGTTTGCAGCCTACTGTTGTGAATACAGTAGAAGAACCATTGGATTTGATCCGACTTAGTCTTGATGAGCGGATATATGTGAAAATGAGAAATGACCGTGAACTTCGAGGCCGTTTGCATGTAACTACTACTTGTAGCTGTGTTTATTTCAGATTGTTCATTTGACAATGGTAATTGTGGTATTTATGGCATACAACATTAAATGTGGAAGAAACTTTTGATATGTAATGAACTTGATGTTGTTAGAATAAAGACACTGGAATAATAACAATGTGTGTTATTTAAAACTTGCTTCGCAATAGAGAATGAACTGAGTCAGTGGTATGCTTGTTATTGTCCACTCCATGATGTGATTAAGTTTATGCAGTTGTATGCATCCACTACGAGTCCATGTCATGTTGCAAAAAATTCGTGAGTGCAGATCAGAATCGCAGTTCATTCTTTATTGTGGCAGTGTTAACAAAATGAGCGTATACTGACACAGTGGTGTAATGAGTACACATATGCTTATTGCACCTTATAGGTGGCTAAAAGTAGGGAAGTGAGCTGTTGCTATCGGCTCTTGAGTGTTCAGTAGCATGCTGTGAGTCCTTGTGTTCAAGTTCAGGTCTGACACCTAAAATATGGATTCAAGTCTAACTTTTGTATATGGTTGGACTTGGAAAACGTCACAGACTATCGTTGTGTTGTTTTTTCAGCTATATTTATAATAATTAAATTACAGAGCAGTATGGAAAATTTGCATACACATGTGTGTTTGCATAATGCATATTTGTTGGTGATGCAGGCATATGATCAGCATTTGAACATGATTCTTGGTGATGTCGAGGAAACAGTGACAACTGTTGTGATTGACGATGAAACATATGAAGAGATTTATAAGGTAGTGCTTGTGCCGTATATTAAAGTATTGAGTAGAGTTAATATTTATGATAAGTCATCTGTACACTGTGTCTCAAAAAAAACAAGACAGTAAACTCTTGCCCATAACTTCCCCAAATGTTAACCGATTTTCACAATTCTTTCACTGGCAGACTCACTGGTAAATTTGCAACAAACTCATA
>Ga0126329_10000241_pt1 | contig 10960 bp, 9 predicted proteins | sample InaspJWI85metaG_FD_104915 | JGI IMG/M metagenome (GOLD analysis project Ga0126329, IMG submission 104915) | Marine gutless worms symbiont microbial communities from Oahu, Hawaii - Inanidrilus sp. 2 OAHU.JWI-85 metaG | ecosystem: Host-associated > Annelida > Digestive system > Unclassified...
ATTGCAGTGAAACTGCGTCGCGGAACTGCTGCAACATCGCATTGCATCGAGAAACGCTGTCAGCCGATCGATTTGCAATTTAGGTATTCGTTAACAGTGAAAAATAAACAGATGTATCAATCATGCTGGCATCTGAACTGAAACTAAAATAAAACTGAAACAAAACGCGCAACGGTGATTTTGTTTGAGCGATATTTCAGGTCGTCGACATCAAGGAAGACCAAGAGAATGATGGGAGGACGATATCACAAAATAGACTGGTTTGTAGGGAGATTTTTTGCTGCGGTCAGCTGGGCAGATCAAAACGGCGCGCTCGAGCGCCGGCGCCACTGCAAGTACTGATCGATATCTGCAGGCGCCCGAGCTGAAGTTGAGGGTAGCGTCATGTTGAGAGCCGAGGTACGAGGTTCAACAGAGTTGTGGTGTTTCACTTTTGTTTTAGTGTCGTGTTTAGGACTCCAGTACACCGGCAGTTGTGGGAAGCGCAAAGATCGTGAAGTGCACAAGCGACGTTAAAGACCAATAAATCACTAATTTCGTTACGTCGATCGTGAAAAAAAACAAAACTGAAATGTCAGCGAGTTAACTCGACTGTAATCCACACTGATCAGTCGCATAATCGCATCTGTCATTTCGCCCGTTTCCTTGCACGCTTGCAGCGGCAGCGACAGCCACGTGGATCGAAATCTCGCTCCCTTCTTCCGTTCACTCATCGCAATATATCTAGGACCTAGTTTCACCCGAAAAGCATCTCAAAGCCCATTTGTTTCAATCTGTTAACCCAGCGTATCCGATTCATTTACATTTAAATGAATACAGCGCTTTATAAATGTTTTCCTGCTTACTAACTTCTTAACCCGAATCGCCAACCATTATCCCCGACCGCGTTAGCTGGGAAGGTAATGCGATCGGTCGTGTCCGTCCTTCCGTTTGTTTCCACTCTATCCCTTGAATCGACCAACTATGGCATTGATTTTTAGCAAGTGCATAGGTCATCTCATGACCACAGACTGAAAGTCAAGGTCATATGTTAAGATGGAGATTAGGGTTAGCAAGGCAGATCAATCGATAGTGTTGTTGATAACGCGGTCGGTCTGACCTCGCTCCAGTTTTTCTAGCTGCTCGGACAGCGGCGTGACGTCATCGTGCGTAGTGGCAATATCGTTTTCGACATCGGTCACTGTCACGTTGCGGTCGCCGCCCGCCAGGCGGCGCCGCTACTGCAAAATTTCGCGAATTATTTTTCCACGGCGTTCGACGATCGTGTCGCTCGGCGCCGCGACGCGGCCGCACCCGGCCCGTCTCTCCTCGCTCGCGGCGCACGGCGAGATGGACGCCGAATTGGGTACCGGGGAAAACGGGCCGTCCGTCCCCCGGCGCAGAAAAACTCATCAAACTTATATGCGCGTGTGCGTCCGCCATTAGGCTACATATCGCATTAAAACCGGTCATAACTCATCGCAGCGGCGGCGCGACAACAGTACTACAGTAGCAGTTGTACTGTATTCGGCTGTGCGAACAAACGACCGACTGCTGCAAGTTGACTGCAGTTTCTGCACATCTCCCGCGTGTGCCGCTGCGCCGATTCGCTCGCCCATTCCTCGCACTCTTGCGAATTAGCAGACACTCTTTCGTCCGAATAAGAACCGACGCACCATAGGCTAGATTATGCAACAAATAAAACAAAAACTTTGTTGAATTCTTTCTGCCGATGAGGTCGGTGCGACCTCGAGTGAGACCTTTCTGGCTTAATTTATCAGCGAAATTGTGGATGAATTATCGTGAAATTTCTGGCAACAGTATAGTCCTCTGGAACATAGAAACAAGGATTTAAATTTAAATGGTTTTTATTTCGTATAGCAGCCAATGGCTGGATTGGTAGATAAAAATAAGATACATGCATACATACAGGTTTATTGACCTTTGGCAGCCAAGGCCTGGATTACACATACACAATTGTGTACCACCATTCTGTGTTTCTGAGATGAAGCTCAGCTGTTACAGTTCAAACTATCTGCGCAATGTGCGATGCTTGTCGCTGCGAAATATTTTCATAGGCCTATACCGTTTTCCTTAAACTTCTGGGTCTTTTATTTTCACACCAGATGCACTTGAATTCACTTAAAGTTGCAACGACTAGGCCCATAAGTATCATTTTATGTTAGTATTATCATTTAAAGTTTCACAATGTTGCAAATTTGTGATAACGATTTTGTTATTAATACTGAACCTATAAACGTCAGCATATGTGGGGAAATCGTCAATAAACATTCCAACAGTGACTTCCGTCTAATGCTGTATAGCTCTATAAATGAATTCATCCCTATACGATATGAAATTCTCGATCAATTCTATTTACTATCAGAAATAGAACACAACAGCATTCAAGTGCCAAAAACAGCCCACTAGACACGACGAGACGGTCTAGTCGTGTCGCGTCGCTTCGTGTCGGAGTCGGCGGTGTGAACTGGGCATTACAATTAACAACGAGCGCGCGCGTTAGCGACGTTAGTCTAGTTCGTGTCCCATGCGTCAGCACGTATGGTCGCCTTTGACGTCTCTACAGCATCTGATAAGCCGTCGTTAAGCGTCAAGTAGGCGGACTATAGGCGCGAAGCGTCGGGACCGTATTTAATCCGACAGAATGTTCGACGTTCGAGAAAACAGAAAAAGTCCAACGAAACCAAGGACCTTTGATTAAGCACTGCTGCTGCTGTAGTGCCGTTAAACAATGAGCGCTTCAGAAGTGGGCTATTACAACGGGCATCTGCACGGCGTCGGTCTACGAGAAAGCGATAGGATGGATGGATGGATGCATGAGCCGGAATGAATACGCGAGCCTGGCAGAATAGAAACCGATCACTCATAGTCGCGTTCAATGCGTACACTGGGGAGAGGGAGGCGCCGCGCCAAAATAACAAATCCGCGCCGGCGCCGACAACGCCGTAGTATCCCTGCCACAAATAGCCCGGCTGGTGTATGAAGAGGTCGCGTGCGGCCGGCAAATGGGCGATCCAGATGCGACGGCAGAGCATAAACCATCGCGCTGCAACACAAAAGCCAATTCGCAACAACCGATCTTCTTCGCAACGCAACGTTAAACCCTCCTCCATTACCCTCCGTGCGCCTACAATGACTCCCTTCGGCGCAGAGAGTCTCCCCTCTCAGTCTCATCCCGTCTGTTCGATTGCGGCATTTTCGCAGGACGAAAAGGTATGCAAGATAAGGCTTGAAGGCGGATCACTTGGTACAGGTATTCAAGTTCTCGGCCAGTAGCATACGTCACCGCGTGTGAGTGACTGATTATCCATTAGTGCAACAAGCCAGCTTGCCGCCATAGATCAATAACTCGTCTACTGTGGTTCGATTTCGTGAATTTTAGGTTATTAAAATTTCATGACCGTACGCATTATAGCAGCTGGCAAACAGTTACAAAGGAATGGCTGCAAATTAAGCTTCGATTGTTGCCTTTCACCCGATCTTTATTTTAATTTCATTTGGAAAAACATAAGCAATGAAACGAAATTAAGCAATAGGGCCTACGTAATAATTTTTACATTGGTGAATTTTACACTGACACGCAAAAAGAAAATTCATAAACTGGAATTGTATATGTCTGTTACAAGTCGGGAGTTCTATCGAAATGGATAAACGGATCGAGCTGGTTTTTCGCACTAGGCTTCCTTCGACGTGTTTTGAAGAAATTCGGGTAACTCGGGCACTTCCCTCTGGAACTTTGTCCCAAATTCTGGACTTTTATTTCGCCATTTCATGCCGACTGTCGCAATGTGTTGTTAACTTATTTCGACAAAAGTGGACGCTCAGTGTGATAAACTGGCGACCGTGTGTCGAAGTAGGTTGACACTTGACAGTACTTGTGTACAGCGCGACACGCGTGAAACAGACACCGCATCGCGCGGGTCCATCTGCAACAGCTTACGTGACCACAGCTATAACTTAAGTGCCAGTCTTCCAACTGGAAATGTTGAAGATGGACAAAGGCCTACCAGAGAAAATCTCGGCGTTATCACCAGTTCGTTGCGGGATGCGGTAGCGATTGTGTTGCAGCGACAGCAGCAAGGTAGGATAGCGATGTTTACTGACGGGCGGGCGGGCGGACGGCGCGTAAATTTAACTCGCCATAAAGCGATGCAGTCTGGCGCGGGCCATGGCGGAGATATGATGCAGCAGCATAGCGCGGGCAGCAACAGCAACAGTCGTCTCGAACGAGATACTAGGAGGTATTCCAGCATCTCTGGTCTCGAACCGAGTCGCCGGCGATCTTAACCCTTTCAGAGATGCAGCGATAAATGCGAGTACTGCATGGGGGTTGTCCCAGAAGTTTCTGGCCGTATATATAAAGAAACATTATATAACAACAGTGACAAGTTTATTTTTTTCTGCGTAATCTCCGAGAATTTCAGTGCACTTATTGCATTTTTCCTGCAGCTTCTTTATTCCAGTCTTGTACAGGGGCGTACGCATAAGGGGTCTTGGGGGTTCAACCCCCCATTGGAAATTACAAAAAAAATAAGTTTCCAGTGTCACAAATTGTCGATTAGTTTTTAAACTGTCACTTCAGTGTTACTTCCATTGAAATATTAATGAAACAGCATACATGCATTGTGTATGAGTCATGTAGGCTTTGGTTGCTGCGCGAATTTTTGGACGGATTGTTAGTTTGTAACCCCCTCCATTGTGAAATTCTGCATACGCCTATGGTCTCTTGTAGAAGAGTTCATCTCGCGATTCTTGCTCCCGAAGACAGTTTTCCACAGACGCAATGACGTCATTGTCACTTTAAAATTGTGTACCATGCAAGTGTTCTTTTAGCAATGGAAAAAACGGAAGTCAGACGGCGCTGGTTTAGCAGACATCGCACGCTGGAGGTGTGGTTATGGCTCGTTATCATGCAGCGAAAGAATTCACGTCACAGCTTTCCTCCACGCTTCCTTTTCAATGCTTCACTGTACTCTTAATCAAAGCGTTATCTATATCAATAAGTATTAAATAAATGGTCTTTTAAGGTGTCGCAATAAATTTAATTTACACCCAAAGTTATCCAGTGAGGCCTCAGGGCAGAAGCTATTGGGATAACCATCGTGCGCAATGTCTAAATTCAATTAGATTGAACTTGCTCAAAACCTGGTTGTTTCGGCCAGTTTTTTGACAATTCGCGGACTTATCTACGACTTTCTTGTCACAGAAGACCATGTTTTCGACAAGACAGATCTAATGGAACTACAGTCAGCGACCGCTTTAGTGGTCCAAGTAAAGCAATTGACCAGGAGTGTGTCTGTGTGCGGGCTTTTGTACTAAATGACTTTCGACCCGGATAGCTGGCACGTTAGTTAATAGCAACTCTGCCTTGGTTTAGTTTGAAAGTCAAGGTTATAGCAGAAAGTTCAAGGTCAAAGAAGAAAATGTTGCTAGTGTTACCTGCAACCTCAAGTGAGGTCTTTCTAGTCTTCTACTTATGTATAATTACGGACAAAGAAATTGCTACACACAAAAGTTTAATGTATATTATCCATTCGACAATGAAAACATTTCTTAATTTAACGATACAATTATCAAACATTTTATAAATAAATTAAACCGATACATTACACATCTAAGACCAACTTCATTTGAACAGTAATCATACATCGGCAGAGCATAGCATTCATGGACCATGTGGCAACAACACTTCGGCAGATTTAGGCCACTTGTATATATTCTACTAAAATATGCTAATGTACGCAAGAATATAGGCTAAAGAAAAGGGTTCTCTTGATGGGTCACGCAGTAATAGTTTTCTGACGAAAATTCGCGACGACAAAAGCAGCAGCACGACTAACGAATTCGAACGTACATAATTTATCATTAATTATGCAAATGTAGACACAGATTCGGCTTCCAGTAGCCTAGTAAGACGCGCCACTGTGGAGCAACGAAGCTGCTCTACGTCGAGCCCGGTTAGTACTGGGATGGATGTAGCCATCTTCGTTGGGTGCAGTCAAATTATCTCGGTTAACAAGCTATCCAGGTCAACTCACCGTAGCGACCTCCAGGTGGGTGGCCGCAGTGAGTTAGCTTAGATGACTATTGAGTATACCAGCGGAAGTTGGAAGGTAAACTGCCCCGGTCACGCAGACTGGGATGGTTTCTAGCCGAGGGCTCAAGAAATGGAGATCGCTGAGCGTCAAACGCAGCCGAGAACGGCTAAATCTATCTTTTTAATACTTACACAAATATAGGTTACTCGCAGAAACCAGTTGCAAAAAGCGAACAGATCACATCGGATCATACGTGCAACGCAACAGCTGATGTACAATAAAGCAAAAACCCTGCGAAAACGGCTGTCAGTTAAGTCCTACAACGTCAACTTGCACACAGACCTATACTCATACTTATGACTGAGAATCCAGGTGAGGGACAGTACTAGTAAGGTACACTGACCTACACTGTACATGCAGGACAATGCCCAACGTTAGCCTGTCCGGCGGCGCTACTAGCCGCATGCGTCCAGCGAATCCGTTCCGTGAATAAACCACAAAAATTGGCTGCCACGTCCAACCGTGAAAATTTGGCGAAGATCGGTCGCGTAGATTTTGAGATAACTGGTCCGACAGAAACTGTTAACAACAAGCAACAGCAGCAGAACATATAGCCCGCCGTGCTTGCACGGCAGCCAGGCGGGCGAAATGAGCATAGACATATCCACCGTGGTTCCCGTCCGGACTTCATAGTAGCTTGAGTAAATCGCTTCACCTGTATGACTTATATAGGATAATAAGGGGAAAAGTAGACGGGAAAAAATCGGGAACGGAATATGTTCAGACTGCCACAGAAGCAGAGTTAGAGGTCTCAGGTCATCAATATGAGAAGGTCTGTGTCAAGCAGACATGGACGAGACTAAACTAAGCAGCCGCGAAAACAGTTAGAACGCACCGAAGCAGGCGCAAATGAAGCTGTTAACTGCGGTGGAATATGAACGCTACAGACACATACGACCATTTAGCCACGAAAACGTCTAATTATAACGTTTTAGAAATCAAATGTGCAAAAAACAGATTGGCAGATTAAAAATCTAGCAAAGTTTCGTTTCAAATACAAAAATTTATGCAATGATACGGGCCTCTAGATAGCATAGGAACTGATTTTTTTGTGTGTGCAGCTCGGTGCTTTTAGATTTGTATTGACGTTTTTGTATTTTAGATGTATTTTGTATGCTTGTGTGCTGCCTGTACATAATGTAATAAAGAATAATAATAGTAAACACGGTGAACAGAAAGATAAATTACTTAATACAAAACTATGCCATAAACTGCAAACCAATCGGCATCAAGTTTCATCTTATCATCAGCTTTACCCTCTGCATATTTTAGCTATTATACAGTTATACGTTGAACAGTTACCACTGGTCCGAAAATAAAATTCACAAGTAAGTAAGCTTAAGTTTTCAATGTCACATTTGCCTGCTACGAACAAGAATTAGAATGAACAGCATTGAACTACATCGGGGCAGGGCAGTGGCAATAAAAATTCCAACAACCTCTGCGAATCGTTTGATTAAGCATGAATGGTATGTCTGGCTGCCAAAAAGCAGCAGCAATCATACAGGCAGATGGGTTATGCATACAAATTATTATTAATTATATGCAAAACACGCACGGCAATCGGACGCACACGTTAGCGGTATACAACTTCAAACGCGTTTCGCTGCTGCATAACTGAATATCATCATCAACAATGAATAAATTAGCCATTGGTTCGTACTGTAGATAGATGCCGCAAGGCAAACACAGACAGACATGTACACACAAATACAGATATCGACAGCGACAGAGAAAGATCAAGATTCGACGCTGGCTTCGCTCATAAACATGCATTCCAATGCGCCGGTCGGCGGCGGCGCCGACCAAATATGCATTCCGTTAACGAGCATCATAATGTTCGTTGAGTTCGAAACAAGTAGTGATGGGTTGGCGTGCCAAAAACGTAGTCGATACACTGTTCTGAATTTCCACTGTAAGATATATAACTCAGTAGCTAAAACATGGCGGCTGTGTACTGCAGAAATCGCACTCATCCCTTGAGAAGATTTTCACTCCGTGTCTTTGTCTGACACATACGTGTTGCTTGTTCTACGTTGTTATTAATTTACTGTTCAGTGATTTTTGCAATTCGTAATGTGTCACATTCACTTCACACATGCTTCTCTCGCATGCACACGCCTAGTTATTACAGTAAAAGACGTCGGTAGCTAGTCCAGCAAATCTACTCGCAGCCAAAAGCCGAACATCAAAAAACAACTCGCCAAGTAATAATCATTGCATGTTCATAGTTTTTGCTTATCAATGTGAATTTCATATGTCTGAAGACATAAGACGCTTTCAAAACTGTTATACGTACCAGTCAATTGATAAAAGCGCTCGATAGTTATCTTAAGCTGATTACAATCAATTGCCCATATCCGTCCGTCACTGTCCAGTCCTGCAATTTCAGTCAACCCGTTCCTACAACGTCTGAATGGATTTTTAGTATTATAGATTGGGTCGGATTGGGACACTATTGAAACAGAAATGCATGAAGATGCAAAACACAGCAGCAATGATTAGACTGCCTAGTGTCCAGTATACAGCTTTACAAGAGTGATCAACATATCCACACACAGACTGTAGACAAAATAGATTAAATATACAATGGAAGCAGGCAGGAAAAGTTAACAACCTGTTGACACTGAGGCGACTGCATAAGTCATCCATGGACTGGATACAGTTACAAAACCAGTGTGAGATTTGGAAGGAATGCCAGTCTGCATTCAAATCATCTGGTGACAATGATATACCCAGCATAAAAAATCTGTACACTTGAAATACAGTTCAATAATTCAAGTTCAGCAAATTTCATGATTACACTAGAAATTTTAAAGTCCACACATGCAAAACACATAATTTAAAATAAACTTAATACAGCTTAAAATTTACAACGGTTCATGATGTTTGTTAAGTATCAGCAATTACTCTAGCAATGAACAAATTTCGAATTATAACTAATTTTTAAAATCTCAGTAATTCACTCTACTGTATATTTCCTACAAATTCTTAAAACTTTAAGTCACAAACTCTCAACATATGGCCAATACAAGAAAACATCACATGCACACCATTCTTAAACTGCTCGCAGGTGTTAATAAACTATTTCATGCATAGAGCAGAGTGCAGTATATTCATGCTCGCTTTCACCTCTCATTGCCAAAATTCTACGTATTAAATCAACACCGCTAAAAAGCATCAGTAAAGTAAAATCTTGTAAAAAATAATACAACAACTCGGGAAGACTCTCAATGGCGTCCTATCAACAAATTCTGTTAATCCGTTATCGGTAAGCGGTATTACCAACTGATGCAACGGCCTATCAGCCCATTGTCGGCGTTTAAGAGGACAGAAAATTACTTACATCGTTAAAATTTGACGTCATTTGAAGTATGTTTGTTTCCGGTTGTGAAAGGCATATTGTTTGTGCAAAAGTAGTGCAAAATTGTAGTGCTATTGCTTTCAGTGCTTTGACACTGCTGGCTGGGCGTCAGGAAGAGCATCCAGCCTGTAAAAATTGTGATGAGGTGTTGGTGTGGTTATCTGTCTGGAGCGAGGTGCAGATTGTTTACACATGGTCCAGCTAACGCCACTGCCATCCCAAAACCGCTCATTTAAATCGACTGGTTTTACCTTTCTGGTACCGGCTTACCCAGGTCGTCCTGGAAAAGAGGCCGTTAAACGGGTGTAGCAGCAGCAGCAGTAGTAGTAGTAGTAGTAGTAAGTAGTGGCGAATTAGGGTTTATGGCTAGGGTGTAGCGGTGTAGGCCAATAGCGCCGATGCATTCTTCAGTAACATCCCTCCCATGTATGAAGTCGGAGACTGGAGGTCATGGCTGCATGATGGGTGTGAGTGTAAAGGTGACGGTGGTGGGTGAGGTGAGCGGGCGCAAGGTGGGCAGGTAGACTAGCGCCGTGCAGAAGCGAGCGTCGGCGTCGTCGCCCGCTACTGACTCGCGCAGCACGTACGGCAGCATCTGAGCGCGCGCCGCGTCGCCGGCGTCCAGCGGCGTGGCGTAGACCGGCGCCGGGAGCGAGCAGGAGACCGACGGGGGCGAGGCGCGGTCCGCGGGGTCTGCCGCAGCCGGCGTTACCTCGACGCTGGAGCCGCAGGCGCGCGGGTGCGCGGCGCGCGCGTGTAGCTCGCAGTGGACGCGCGTGCGGAACCGCTCGCGACAGAACGCGCAGCGGAACTGACGCCGGCGACGCATCGCCCCCGCCGACCCGGGCGGCCGCTGCAGGTCGGCCGGCGACGGGCTCCCGGGCGGGCCCGGGTCGGCCGCCAGGGAGACGGAGACCTGCTCGTCGACGTGGTGGACGCTGCTGAGGTGACTGACGACGTCGCGGTCGGGCACGGCGGTCGCGCAGAGCGGGCACCGGACCGCCGAGAGGTCGTCCGCGGTGGGAGGCCTCTCAGCGCCGGGGTGGTCGCCGCCGCCCGGGTCGCTATCGTCGGCGGGGACCTGCCACGTGCGCGCCGTCACCGTCTGGACGTCAGCAGGGGGCCGTCCGCCCAGAACGAGGTTGACCGCGCCGCCCGCCATCTTCGCGCCGTCCGTCTCCGCCTCTGCGACGTTCGGACTGCCTTCCGCCAGCTGATGGAGGACGCCGTTCGTCGACGGATGGATGGTGGCTGGCTGGACCGGGTCCCTGGCGAGCGGCGGCGGCGGCTGAGACACCGCCTGGCCGAGGTGAAGCGGTGCCGGCGGCGGCTGGAGGCGGGTGTCCACGGTGACGCCATGCCGCTTGGCCATGTGCGTGCGGAGGAAGTATTTGTTACAGAGCACCTTGTTGCACAGCGTGCACGACACCCGCGTCGCGTTCACCGGCTCCTTCCACTTCCACGTTGACGACCGTGGCGACTCCGCCGCCGCCGCCGC
>Ga0126329_10000242_pt1 | contig 10958 bp, 12 predicted proteins | sample InaspJWI85metaG_FD_104915 | JGI IMG/M metagenome (GOLD analysis project Ga0126329, IMG submission 104915) | Marine gutless worms symbiont microbial communities from Oahu, Hawaii - Inanidrilus sp. 2 OAHU.JWI-85 metaG | ecosystem: Host-associated > Annelida > Digestive system > Unclassified...
CAATGGAAGTGGCGATGGTGGAAGCTGTTTTGGTATCGAGGTATGGACGGATACAGCGAAGCTGGCGAATATGGTAATAGCAAGATTTGGAGACAGATGAGATCTGGTCGGAAAAAGTGAGGTATATGAAGCCCCGGTTTCGAGCACAGTGAGTGGTGGTGAGAGAGGAGTTGTTGATTTTGGCAAGTTGTTTGCTTGGAGTGAGGAGAAATTCAGTCTTGGAGGAGTTAAGTGTAAGAAGATCTGTAGTCATCCAGGACGAAATTTGATCTAGAGCATTGTGAAGGTGATCTATGCTGGAGTCTGGTGAAGACAGGAAAGTGGTCGGATGGAGACCAATGGGTGAAAGAAACATCTGGAGCAAGTAATGTGTCAGAAGAGGTTATGACTAGATCGAGAATGTGATTTTTGTCGTGCGTAGGGAAGTGAACATGTTGATTGAGATTGAAAGAAGAGAGAAGAGACAGAAGCTGAGAGGTGAGAGTGTCTGCAGGATTATCAAGATGAATGTTAAAGTCACCGGTGATGATAAATTCATGGGGTGTGGTTGCAGCGGAGGACAGAAAAGAACTGAAGTCATCGAGGAAGACAGAGAAGGTTTAGAATGACTGGACGAGGATGGAGGGTGATAGATATTGAAGACTGATAACTTCGAATGAGAAAGTTGCAGAGTGACAGAAGATGACTCGAACGACGAAAAATGTGGAACAGAGGTGGGTAGCTGTGTGAAAGGTTCGCGGATAACGAACGCTGTGCCACCGCCAGAGGACGAGATCTTGTTGGAGCCATTACGGGGAGTACTGATCAGTGAGTAGAGTGTAGGTGTGCAGTTCAGAAGTTCAGCAGCGGTGGTAGTGGGTTCGAAACCGGCGGATCGGGTGAAGACTACATCGACTCTGGCAATATGTTGTACGTACGTGCCAAGTAGCCTGTTGCCAGCACCCACCGCGTCTTTGTTTGCTCGACCAGTGTCGACTTGTGTTGCGCCCACACTACCGACTAGTGTTGTCGCATCGATGCCTTCGACTGTTGTTGGGGCAGACACTAGGCCGACTTATGTTAGCCTAGGTGTACCATTGACTAATGCTCCACCGATTGTGGAGCTAGTGTTGTGACGTCGGTTGGTGCTCCTCCTCCTACGTCTTAGGACCCAATCGTCGGAAGCTTAGGGCAGACTTCAGGTATAGTAGGTCCTGTTGCTGTCCCACCTGCGCCCATGGTGGTGGTTAAGCAGCCTGAACCCGTCCGTTCTTATGCAGGTACGACCTCGTATAAAGCATACAAAGAATATTTTGAGCGCATTTGTGTTTGTAACGAGTAAAAGACTCAGACCGAGTGCGCTCGCCATCTTGTGGTAGCCATGGATGGCGCTGCCTCCGAAGCCGAAGTCCGAAAAGGATTCAGATTTGGCTTTAATTTGGGAAGCCCTGTACCGCCGCTTTGGGTTTGTTGATGAGCCGGAGCGGGCCATGCGCCGCTTCGATGTTAGGAAACAGCTGGATGGAGAGACGCTCGCTGTCTTCGAGCAGAGTCTACGCATGCTGCACCGGGAGGCCAGGCCGAAGACGGACATCAAGTCACCTGAGGCGGACTCGCTTCTTCGCCGGAAGTTCCTCGACGGCATACTCGACATCGACCTTCAAAAGTATCTCCGTCTCCACGCCACCAGCGACGACTTCGCCACTACTGTGTCCAAGGCGAGACAGTTCGTGGACGCCAACGAGTTGTCGCGCACCACGAAGAAGTAGGCTCTCCGTACCACGTCACCCAGTGTCAACTACCAGGCCATTATTGACGGAGTGATGGAGGCCCTGGAGCTGCGTGATCACGAACGCCTGGCGGAAGTCAACGCTGCCCAGATGTCCGGTTCGACTGCCACCTCCAGTAACCGAAGCAAGAAGGCACCGCCCCGCCAAGGATTGCCGGCGCCAAGCAACTCGTCCGCCGAGAGTTCCTCCAGCCGAGCACCGTTAACTGGCCGCACTGTCCGGTTTCAGGACCAGGTGGGTGGCGAATCGAGCAACCACGGCTACGGATCATCCGGTAGGAGCCGTCGGCCGGGCAACCAGTCTCCACAAGGTCATAGGTGGATCGTCGTCCGCCAGGGCAAGGGACCCCTCGCTACCAGCCCCCATCGTCTGGATGGTTACCACGTCAGGGTGGTCCGCGTAGTCCATCGCCAGTCAGGAGGTCCATGGATGCCAGGGCAAGGGGGCCCACGTTCTCGTCTTCCGGCCCAGGGCAATGCAGGCAACTGGAGGCCCGGTTGGCCATCACCCTCAGGCGACCGAGGTGGCCAATCGCCGGTTCAGCAGCAGTATTCGCCGGGGCAGCGACGTTGGAGCCAGAATGCAGCCTACCAGCAGCCACCAGCAACTGCTGACATGCCGCCACCTCGTGGATGTCATGTCTATGGCCACCTGGGATGCCACACCATGTTCCACGGGCCCAACGCCGTGTCACCCTAGGCACCACCGGCTACGAGATGTTCGTCTGCGGCCAACGCGGATGTCACTCAACCCGCCATAGACCAGGTATCCAGCCACCAGCGTCGAACGTGTCGAACCAGTCAGCAAGACCAGCTCCGGGACCAGCCGTGAATGCAGACAATCCGCAGTCAAACTGGCAGCGGGGCTCGAACCAGGGCGAGCGGGCCCCGCCGGCCAATGTACCTCCACGCCCTCAGTCAAATTAGACGCAGCCTGTGTCTCCGCTGAGACGCAGACTGACTTGACAGTGGAGAGAAGCCAGCCCGTCATTAACTTTCTTGACGCTGCCGAACGTCCGTTTGTTGATAATATACCGAACTGTTTTCCGTTAGGCGATAATATGGTCTACGCCCGGTCACGCTGGGTGTCTGTTATTGTTGAAGGGGTCCGGGTGCCGATGTTACTCGATGCAGGTGCAGAAGTGACGATCCTCAGCACCAACTTTCTGCATCGTCTCTTTTCAGGACAAGAATTCCCCGACCGGAGAAGGAGTGTTAGGTCCTTAGGAGGCAATCACATTGCTGTGAAGGGACCTGTTATGTTAACAATAGAGATTTGTTGTCACATATTGCAGCACCCTGTTTATTTTTGTGCTGGTGCTACGACGCCCTTGCTAGGGTATGATGTTGTCTCAGCAGCTTCTCTGGTCATTGATACTGAAGCAAGACAGGTGTGGTCCAAACTGGGTGTCTGTTATTGTTGAAGGGGTCCGGGTGCCGATGTTATGGTCCAGTATGGTCACACCGAGCCGTCCACACCACCTAATACTGAACCGTCAACCGCCACTGATTCGTCAACCGTCTACAACGCCTCCACAACTACGTCAACTACCGCCTGCTCAACCACCACCAACCCGTCATCCGTCCGTCGTTCGTCAACTACTACTGCGTCAACTACCGCCGACCCGTCCATTACTATTCCGTTCGCCACCGGTCGACCAACCGCTGCACTGACAGCAGCCAACGCTGCCCTGTCAGCAGCCACTGCTTCAACTACCCGCGACACTTCTACTACGCCGCTGGAGACTGTTCGTGTGCCGTCGTGCGAGTCCGCGAGGCCCTCTCACTGCCGCCTCGTCACTCCTACTTCATCACCGACTACTACCGACCTCGGTGACTCCGCACGTTCGACAGCAACCGTCACTCCGGCCTCCAACTCTATCGACTCTACCCATCTGGACCCATTTGCTACACTGTTCACTCCCAGGTTTGCTTCCATTCCTCCATCTACTACCACTCATCCATCCGTGTCCGTTCTGCTGCCGGTTGACTCCACCTCCTTTACGGATCCACATCCGTCCGCCGTTGACGAAGATGCATCAAGGTTTGGAGAGTTCTCGCGTGGAAGACCGCCGGAGTTCGAGTTGGATGGAGAGACCCAGCTGAAGGTGCCAGCGCCGCCTCCGAGCTTGAAGGAGTTAGAGCTGCCGGAGCAAGTCGACGTTCTGTTCCTGCAGACCGTTGAGGACATCGATCCTCCGGAGGATACGGTGCAGGGTCTGAAGTCGTTGCTCTACGACCACCGTGATACTTTCCCTTCGTCCTCGTCCGACTTGGGGTACTGTTTCTTGGTGGAGCACGACATCGACACCGGAAATTCCAGGTTAATCAAGCAGTCACCGCGCCGACCGCCGATTGCTGCTCGAGAAGCAGAAGACGAAATATTGGATGAAATGTTAGAGACCGCTGTGATCGAGCCGTCGAACTCGTCGTGGGCTTCGCCCGTATGTTTGGTTGAGAAGAAAGACGGTACTTTCCGCTTTTGTATTGATTACCGTCGGGTAAACGCCGTGTCGAAGAAGGATGCGTACCCGATCCCAGATATTCAAGATGCGCTCGATAACTTGCGAGGTTCTAGGTACTTTGCTACAATTGACTTACTTAGCGGCTTTTGGCAGCTGGGAATGACGGATCGTGCCAAGGAGAGGTCCGCCTTCTGTACCAGACGCGGCCTCTTCCAGTTTACGCGCATGCCGTTCGGTTTGTCTGGCGCCCCAGGTTGTTTCTGTCGCCTGATGTCGATCGTGCTTCGTGACCTGTTGTGGGTTGTGTGTTTATGCTATCTCGATGATATTGTTGTTTTCGCGCGGTCGTCGCAGGAGCTGTTGGAGCGTTTAAGGATTGTTCTTCAACATCGCGAGATGTTGGTTTGAAGGCCAAGCCTTCAAAGTGTGAGTTATTCAAGACGGAGATAAAGTTCCTTGGCCACATGGTGAGTGCGGATGGTATCAATCAATTACCGGATAAGTTGGAGGCGATAAGGGATTGGCCAGTGCCCCACTGCCTCGGGGATGTTACAGCGTTCTGTGGCCAGGCCTCCTACTATCGCCGGTTTGTGAAGGGATTCGCCACCATTGCCGAGCCACTGACCCGTCTCACCCGTAAGTTGGCCAGGTTCGAGTGGACTGATGAGGCGCAGCAGGCGTTCGATGCACTGAAGAAGGCCTTGATTGAGGCTACCTCCCTGGCCTTCCCAATCCCTCAGGAGCCGTGTATCCTAGACACAGACGCCTCGGACGTTGCTGTGGGAGCTGTTCTCTCCCAAAGGTTGATGGTGTGGAGCGGCCCATCGCTTACTTCTCTCGCGTTATGAACTCAACTCAGCGTAACTATTGTACTGCGCGTTGTGAGTTATTAGCTGTTTTTTGCGCGCTACAGCATTTCCGTCATTATCTTCTGGGTAACAAGGTTGTATTACGTACCGATCATCACAGCCTGAAGTGGTTGCGGACATTCAAACGGTTGGAAGGGATTCTAGCTCGTTGGGTGGAAACCCTGGCCGAGTTCGATTTCACCATCGAGCACCGACCTGGTCGACTGCATAGTAACGTCGATGGAGTTTCTAAGCCCTTCTGCAAGCAGTGCCTGGACAAGGTGACTAAGGTCCGGTGGGTGGATGAGCTCGACCGAGCTGACGAGCTCACCAAGCCCTTGGGAGTTCGGTGGGTAGTCGTCACCCCTGAGATCTCTGCTGATCAGGTGAGAGAGTTCCAGGCTGAAGATCCCGACCTGGGACCCGTAGTTGACTGGATGACAGAAGGACAGACGCCTCCCGCCGATGTCCTAAGGCAACACTCCCTGGAAACCAGGAAACTCTGGGGTCAGTGTCCGACCGTTCACTTGTCTGATGAAATGCTGGTGCGCAAGTTGTTTGATACGGATGTTGCTCAAATGGTTGTTCCGCATCGTTTGCGTAAGCCGTTGTTTGATCAGTAGCATTCAGGTCCGTTAGCTGCTCACCTCGGAGCCCAGCGGACTTTTCTCCAGCTGAAGTCGGCTTACTACTGTCCGGGAATGAAAGGCGATATCATCCGTTGGTGTAAGGAGTGCGAGGTGTGCGCCCAGTCCCCGGGACCACCTACCCGCCGCCAGGGAAGGCTCCAAAAGGTACCGACGGGCGCCCCACTCGATATTGTAGCCGTGGTTTGCCAGGTTCGCCTGATGGCAAGAAGTATATTCTCGTACTTACAGATTACTTTACGAAGTGGGCGTGCACCTTTGCCTTGCCCGATGCGAAAGCGTCAACATGCATGCGAGCCATGTATGACGGTTTCTTCGCCGATTTCGGTTTGCCTCGCCAGTTGCACAGCGATTTAGGTAAAAACTTCGAATCGAAGTTGTTCTATGAGTTGTGTTTGTTAGCGGGTGTGAACAAGTCACACACAACGGCATTCCACCCGCAGAGCGACGGCCAGACCGAACGGATGAATCGAACGCTGCTCCAGATGCTGAAGACCACCGCCGACGATAACCCGGCCACGTGGCCCCAGCGGTCGCCCACTGTCACGGCGGCCTACCGCATGACAGTGCACAAGACGACCGGCATGACTCCTAATATGGCCATGCTGGGCCGGGAGGTAATGATGCCCGCCGCGTTGATAGCCCGTCCCCCGGAGGAGCCACATCGTACTACGGTACCTTTTGTGCGCGATTTCAGGAACACTCCACGAGACGCCCATCAAAGGGTACGAGATGCCACCCGATCGTCGGCTCGAACGCAGAAGCTGTATTATGATGAGCGTTCGAAGCAGGCCGTGTTTACAGAGGGTCAACTCGTTTGGATGTTTTGGCCAAGGCCACCGGTCCGTCAGAAATTCCGCAAGCTACAGCGGCTATGGACTGGTCCTTGGCGGATTGAATCATTTAAGTCGCCACTGGTGGTGGTGTTAAGCGAATATGGTAATAGCAAGATTTGGAGACAGATGAGATCTGGCCTTCTGCCGTGTAATACACCACCACCAGCCGTGCCTGAAGTAGACTCCGGGCTCCCTCCTGACTCACAGACGCCTACTGACGGACAGGACATCCCTGACGGGGATAGCCAGCCCCTACTTGGCCTAGCGAAAGACAGCCAGTCCTGGGGGGACTCTGAGTCGCAGTCAGTCTACTTCGGGTACGTCGCGACCTGTTCGTGTGCGACGGCGTCCAACAGCGTTGGAGCCATACATCTAAGATTAGAATTATCATTGTATTGTTCCACTGCCAGGTTGTGGCAGGAGGTTTGGATTACAATCCCCACCTGTGTTTGTAAATGTTGCATAATTTGTGTTGACATATTGCCTTCGTACTCACGAGTACTTTAATTGTCATTAACTTTGTGTCTTTGTATAATAATTATTGTATTGCATGATGTATATTGTGTGGCCACTCACTCACTGTGTTGCCTTTTCTCCTCTGGACGCAGCAGTGATTGTGTTGTGATAGCCACTTGGGGTATTCACCCTACATACCCTGTAGTTGCTGCCTCCTTTCCTTGATGTCATTACGTGTGATGATGGTCGATTACTCATGTTGCTTCCGTAATCAGTTGGTGAGTCTCTGTGTGGTCGCCTACTTCGCCGGATGTGAATCTTTTTTTTACCGGATGTTTCTTCTACTTGCCGATTCTGGACTAGAGAAGGGGAGTCACGGATTATGGATGGGGTCTCGCATTAACCCCACAATCCGTCCCCATTTATGTATATAGAGCTTTGATTAACATTTACTAAGTGATAAATGTAACACTTACTGTGTTTTAACTGTTAATGATCACTAAGATCATATAGTGTATTAATGCTAAGGTTATTAGCTTAAACATATATCTACTGGGGCAGGATAGATACTCTTTAGTTACTATTAACTTTTGTTTTTCTTGTTAGCTAGCCCCAGATATAGGATAGTAACCCTGTGTGTTACATAACAGTTATATTTATCTTGTGTACACTTACGGCACACCTTATGTGTGCCTGAACATTAACAGTTGTATCTATCTTGTGTACATTAGCGGTACACCTTATGTGTGCCGTAACATTATTTTATTATCTACCCCAACTATCGCTGATGTAACAAAGATCGCACATCGGCAAAGAGTGCCTAACGGCGCTCTCCCGAAATTGGGGAGGGTCCTCACTCCCTTATGGGGAAAGGCAACACCGTCGTCCACCTGGAGATGTGCATCATTGTTCCATCGATTGTACTGTCATGTGAACCTGTTGCTGTTTGTTTGACAGACGCTGATACCGCAAAGAATTATTGGCCAAACAACATTTATACTCAAGATATCATCGTTCACTGGTATTATTGGACAAGATTATTGATCAAGATAATATCGTTCACTGGTTGCAAGTCGTTCCTGAAGTCACTCTGTGTGCATGGACACATATACTGTTTTCATCATCGTGTGCTTGGTCACAAATATATGGAACTGTTACTCGCCAGCTACTACGTGATTCCTGAATACCGTCACATCCTTCGCTGATGTCATCATATGGAACAATGATTATCATCCTATATTCCGTGATCGTTCACTGATGCCGCCATACGTTCATCATCTACGCCAACTACTAACATCTACATCTTCAACATCCACATCCATCTACAACTACATCGACTACAGTTCTGCTGTAGGCTTAGATAGCATTGCGCTTCGAGCAATGCTTGTTTTGCTGTAGGCATAGTCGCATTGCATTTCGAGCAATGCTCACTGTCCGTCGACGACTCTGCAACCTTCATCGTTTCCTGATGCTACCACCTACTGATGCTGGTCAAACACTACCCGTAATCTACATACTGTTCCGTTCCTGCACACTGCACCGTGCAGTGTTTACGTCGTGCGTTTATTTGCATTGCACCGTAGCAATGCCGGAACATTTTTATTTAAATTGCATAGTTGTTTTTTTAGTTTATCTGTACGCTACGGTATAACATTTTCGGGAATACTTTTCGACTAAATTGAGGGTTGCTTACTTTTATATTAAAATACTTTCTGACAAATTTATATTACATTTCGCCAAAATTTATTTCTTTAGGAAATAAAATTATTTCTTGGGGAAATAGGTTTTAGTTTCTACTGTCTTTATCATAGTCCTTAAAATCTAAAAGAATGTTGGCTAGGTAAGCTCCGTTATCATATTGTTGTATGTTTAATTCATCTAAAATTCTTGTACACGCGGTACTACACCCCTCATATCCGTTTGTGCATATTATATAACTACTTTTTGTCCTTTAACTACTCCTTTGTGCATTAAATTTCCTAAGAATTATTCATTGTCTTAGCTAATACTGAGTACTGATATGCCTATGGACATTCTTTGGCTTCAGTCATTACCGTTTTGGTAAAAAAAATTTTTTACTAGTCACCCTTTTCTACTTAGACTCTGGGTCAGAGTCTCTCAACAATTGGGGGTAGTGTAGGATCCCGCCGTGTACGAAACGAATTTGTCATCTAAAATTGTCGTAAAGTCCCAGCACTAACCTTTCGCGCGCATCGTCCGTCTGTCAGACGTCGCCGATACTCACCCGGCATAAAAGCGCTAAATTCGCTAAAAATATGCTATACCGCTACGAATTGCCCACAACATGGCGGTATATGACGTATTACTAATAAGTAAGTAAGTACTTATCGTATCGACCGCTTAAGAATAGTTTAATTATCGCTTTGACCGCATAAGAATAGCGTATAGTTAAAAACTACGCAAAAGTTCAAGTGATCGAGTGCAAACTCCGACATTGACGGTAAGAAATGGAAGGTGATGGAAAAACCTTTCCAGTTCCGCCATTTTTTATTGCTTTTCCCTCGGGTTTACATCGAAGGTAGTACTAGTTGATGGCTATCTGTGTACCAAATTTTTACCCCCTAGCTTTTACCATCCCCCAGATTTAACTCCTTAAACTTTTATTTTCGGAAATTTGTAACTCACAATATGGCGTCAGTTTTGCCCACAGCGACGCCATCTAGATAGCCATCACTAAGGACTACCTGTGTATAAAATCTTGGCTTTCTACCCCAACGGTTTAGGGGCCGGCAGAGGTCAAAGGTCCCATTGGTTTGTACACCGGCTCGAAGAATAGGAAGAAAATCGACGTTCTGTAACGGCAAGTTTTCGTGTTCAGCCTCTAGCGTCTTCCCCGTTGAGGATAGCGCAGGTATTATCAGTAATTTGAAACCCCAAAATTGGGCCCCTAAGTTCTCCCCAATTTCTTGTCGGATCTTTCCCAAATTTTCAGGGATGGAAGACCCCTTAAGGTCTTCCATACCTCATCAAAAGATCTCCCGAAATTGCTTCCGTTTTCCCCAATTTGAAGGGCAAAGTTAGGATTTGGGGCACCCCAAATTACCTGAAATTGGATTTTTGGGTTAAAAATGGGTGGAAACGATTCCTTGGGCAAAAGTACAATTTTGATCAATTTTGCGAAAAATCGTCAAAAATTCGGATAACCGAAATTGGAACTTGCGCTTGCCCTAACCTCAGGAATTTGTATGCATAGCTATAGCGCTTTAGCGCCATCCATTTCTGCGGAAAAGGTCAAAATTTCCGGGAAGGTCGATTTTTCCCATTTATTTCAATGGGAAAATCGTCCTTAAAAGCCTTTAGAAAGCCAAGTACATATGCACTCGGTTTACACTCGATGACCCCGGAAAATCGGGAAAACCGGGACCCCCCTCCTATAAAAGGCGCTCGATCGCAGCGATTCTTCATTCGGTCGTCTCGGAGAAACGAAGTCAACATCTCGTCATAGGAATAGCTGGCGGTGGTCTCGTCGTATAGAATCGCATAGGATCGTATAGTCGTACAGTCAGTACAGCGGTATAGCATCGCGAAAGTGCGAAAGTGCGATACTTGATCGGCAAATTTCGGTCGGAAATCGACGCGTCGGCCATCTTGTTGGTGGCTCGATGCGTAGCAGGGACTCGGAAGCTCCCTTCTACCGTAAGCGAATTTGCGATTTCGCTTCCGGCGCCTGGAGTCTTCCAGTGGAAGAGTGCTGCCGACGCTTACCTATATAAATTTAAAAAACTTAACAGTTTAAACATGGTGTTAGAAGCCAAATCACACGTCTAAAACTGCAAATATCATTTTGAAGCTCAGCGTTTGCGTATTTTTGAATATACTACTTAAAAGAGTCATTTTAAACTATTCGACTATATGGCTTCTAACACCGACGTTGTCAAAAAAACTATACTATAACATGTCTGTATTATGTCTCTATC
>Ga0126329_10000243_pt1 | contig 10954 bp, 3 predicted proteins | sample InaspJWI85metaG_FD_104915 | JGI IMG/M metagenome (GOLD analysis project Ga0126329, IMG submission 104915) | Marine gutless worms symbiont microbial communities from Oahu, Hawaii - Inanidrilus sp. 2 OAHU.JWI-85 metaG | ecosystem: Host-associated > Annelida > Digestive system > Unclassified...
CAATTTGTAATCACCAAAGTCTAAAGGAGACATTTCCCCATTACAGTAAAGATGCGGAAAGCATAAGTTGGCCGAGGCATTGTATGTCGGTACGCGCGGACTATCGTCTTCTATAATTTCAATCAAACCTTTATCTTTAATTTTAACTATATGGTTATCTTTCAGGTACAAATTTGGATATTTATCAAATGTGTATACCTCCTGTTTCGAAAACCCAGATTCCATGGCTGCCTGGACCACTCCATCGTCCTCACCACCAGGTTCTACGTCTCCCTGAACCACTGCATCCCCCTCATCACTATCAGAATCCATCTCTACCTCAACCACTCCCTCTTCCTCCTTATGGCGCTGCTGAGTCCTACATTTTTCAGGTTCCTCGTCGAACAACACCTCGGCCAACTCGCTTTGTTTTTCTAATGCCAGTAGTGCCTCATTTTCTATCTGAAGTTCATTGTTAGCGTTCATGCGAATATACTGTGTGTGGTTTTTAAACAAATAGTGCAGCCATTGTTTCACTTTCTGCGAGTTGGCGATGATATACCTGGATGTGGAGTTTTTGAATCTGCGTTCTATTATCATGAATCGGTGCTGCAAATCATTTCTCGGCAAAACTTTACACCAGGTCTTTTGAGAGTCGTGAAGTAGCGAGATACTTTCTTGTTTAAATTTTTTGTTTGCTATAAAATTCTTAGTAACAGTGACAACTGGATGGACTACTGCTATTACCGCTTTTTCTCCCGGCGTGAGACTGGGCAACTCCTCCTTTTCGTGACCTTTTTCGACCCGTTTTGGAAAGGTTTTATTAACTGGTCTCACTTTACCCCACGCTTCGTTAAACTGTGCCTTCTTTTCTGAACTTCTTTTGTTGGCATTATGTTCCATACAGCCCATACAAACATCGGAAGTGACCTGATCTAACCCAACTAGAATACCAGTGGAACCACACTGTTTACAATGTACAACTTTTGATTTTAATTCATTTTCCATGCAAAATGCCATGCGTTTTTGGTTAAAAATGCCCTGCTGGCTATCATCCTCTGCAGCCCAAAACCAGTTTGCTGGAACAGAAAGCTTTTTACAAACACTGTTTAAATTATACAACCGGTTAATGTCTTGATCATTCCACGTATATTTCCGATCCATTGAATCGATTCGACCGATATCTTGAATAACATCTCGCACTTCTTTAGTTACCCTTTCTGTCGATACATTATCTATGGATTTTAGCAGCTTATCGTGGTATGCATTTAGTTTATCGTGCATTGAGTTGGTTTCTTCCATCTCATTAACGGCGAGTGGGGGGCATTTCTTATAAAGCTGTTTGATTGACGCAAATTTGTTTTCCGCGTCTCGATCATGCGTACGGCACTGACTAGTGTTGCGTTTAGGTTTATCAGCAGTTGCTTCGAGTTTAGGTGCAGATTGTTTTTGTGTAACAGTTGACATATTACTGGTGGTTGGATTTTTATGCATCCTTGACATATGCACACGCATACCCGCGTGGGTACTAAATTCTCTTGAGCAGAATTTGCAACGAAACTGTTTATCAATGACGGCATTTATGACTTGTTCCGTGTTATCAGGTTTACTGTTAAAATTCGGAACCTGGTTATCAGTTGCACTTTTCACGGATTGATTTTTTTTAACAGTTCTAGAATTGACCACAGAGTGAGAGGTTAGTGCGTGTTTCTCCAAGCACAGTACAGAAGTAAACGTGCTGTCACACCTGTCGCAACGCCATTTCCCATGAAGTCTGTGTTTACGTGTTTCGTGCAACTTCAAGTGCTGAATTTTGTGGAACACTTTTTCACAGAGAGAACAAGGAAATGTCTGTACTGGGTTGTTGTTTAAACTGTTAGTGCACTCTTTAACGTCAGGTTCCACATCAACATCCTGTTGATCGCGCACATCATCGTCAGAATCTAAGTATCTATGAGTACGCCTAACGTGAAGAAATAATGCCTGTTTAGACGAAAACGCCATATCACACAGTGAACACTTGACATGTGTTGTTTTGGTATTACGCGGTTGTAAAATAGCATTGCACTTGCTAGACGGCCCTTTGTTCGTTTCACCTGACTTAAATTCCTTGTGTATCTTTGTCACATGCATGTTTAGCGCTCGATTCGACTTAAACGTTTTTGGGCACAAAAAACAAGGCACTTTTGACTTTACATTACTCCACTTACACTGAACATTACTCACATTACTGCCATAGTCAGCAGCAGCTCTGCACTCTCTTTTCACACGCACACCAGTTTCATCACACTCAACCCACTCCGTTTCACACTCCACATCAGGTTTGTTCTCCTTCGTTACACTGTCGCAAGATTCCTCACCCACTACATACTCTGTTTGACATCCAATATCTACTCTCCCATCCTCCGTCACACTCCGAACAGAGTCACTCTCAACAGGATCCGTTTCCGACTCCCCATCAGCTCTGCTCACCTTTGTCATGCCGTCAGCGTATTCTTCACCCTCCATCGGCTCCGTTTCGAATTTCATACTCGCTCTGTTCTTTTCCACAAACCCACCTAGTTCTCCAAACTGCACAGAACACGTTTGATAGTCTATCTCGTCTGTTGCGCTCTCCCCGCACTCACTGCTTGCCACAAGTTCCATTTCGCTCTCCACACTAGCGTCACTTTCTGTTGCCACACTCCCTTCAGCTTCGTCACTTTCCACACACTCCATTTCATGCTCCTCGACATCACACACGTTTGCATCACTTACATCGGAGTTTTCTCTCCCAACTGACTCAGTGTCACCAGCATCGGCCGAGTCTTGATTAGCAGCATCGTCATGTGCTGTGTCGTCGTGCATGTTCCGCAAATGATAGCGCAACGCGCGTTTCGAAAGACACTTTTGTCCGCAGACGCTGCACTCGATCGACAGTGCAGTCATCAGAACTGGAGGATCCTGGTGACAATGAGTTCTCAGCAAACTATTCAACGTTGCAGTCGCGGTAACTGGACTTCCGCGCCTCACCATATCCGCATATGACACTCGCAACGGGGAGGTAGAGCTGTCGGTGGCGACAATCTCTGCCCCCTCACTATCCCACTTATTCACGAAGGTATATGTGTACCGTTCCACATCAAGTCGCACCGGGTTCCATGCCATTTCCTCTGAACACCAACCCTGCCGTTCCGCCTGTCTCGGAACTGTTGGCTTGCATGGCCACATCCCTTCCAAAACATCGAAATGACCACCTGTTGCTAACAGACAGACATAGCCATTCGCGGTGCCCTCGCCATATGCATGCCATTTTTTCAAGCGCATGTTGTACACAAATACCTTCACATCGTACAACATGGAAAAGGCAGTGATATGCCCGTCTTCGAGCCAGTATAAACTGGACGCAGTCTGATTAGCAGCAACCTTACGCATTTCACGCGCATACCTAGTTAAGTTTGGATCCTTTTTGCCATACTCTGTTTGTAGCACAAACAACTGAGGATTCGCGAAGAATACAGCCAATAAATCCTCAATAATCTGCGCGTGTCTGTACTTGCTACCTGTTAAAACGTGTGACAAAGAATGAAAGCCACATAGGCCATTCACTGGCATACGCCTAATCGTGTACTTGACCCCAAAACAATCGCGAAGAGTAGACATGGTGGGCTGACGTCGCAATTGAATCAGGGGTACGCAAAAAGAAATTAAATAGTCTCAAGAACCAAAAAATAAAATACAGAATAACCTGACAAGGACGCGAATGTTTTGATGAACGTGTGTCTTCTGCACTCAGCAAACCGCACACATATATCCTACAGCACAGAAATCAAGCTCGTTACCATGCTGCTTCGGTTGCAACATGCCAAGAACAAATTATTAGTCAAGAACGAAATTACCAATATACTTAACACGACACATCAGTATATGTTTCCAGATGCAATCAGCATATTCATAGTACAAAAGTGGTGATAATTATGGTTGGCGTTAGTACAATTATTGTTAGCTGTTCCAGCAACACAATGAGACTCAAACCCGAAAATTCAAAAAAAACGATCACGTGATCATCGCAGTGCGTTACTTTCCACAATGATAAGTTTTATTGAGATCAACATTCGTGCATCCATTCGCTGTCAGTAACAGAGATGTTCCTGCTGGTACGTTACACAACTTTGGGACCTCGACCTTATGACATCGGGCACTGGTCATATACGGCTCACGTGATCAGCCCTCGAGTTTGAATAGCGACACCTATTCATTCAGTAGTTCAGTTATGACGTCTGTTATGGAATATTTTTGCAAATATATGTGCAACAGTTGCGTATGCGCTTTATCACGTAACCCCATAAAGGTTGTAAATTTACCCCCTCCCTCAAATGGTAGGAACACTGACCCTCCGCTGTATCAAATTACCGCATTACGCAAATGCAAGGGAACCTGGGGAGTGCTGTACAATCTCCCCAATCTGCGTCCGGAGCGGAGCACCGGCCAAGAACCGTTTTCCTTTTTTGACGTTTTTATGCAGCTTTTCAGCTTGCTACGTTATTAAGGTTTGAAAGTCCCACAGACGACTTGATTTAGTGTGATTGTGACACTCTGACTCGTACGAAGTATCACTCCAGCCAGTCAAACTTAAGGATATGTTTTTGTAACTTGACGCTTTCTATTGATTTGCGAGAATTCGTATGACAAAAAAGCTCATCTATCGCCGAGACTGCGCGACGCACCATCAGTTCAAAAGGGTACTATTACTTAGCAGCACATCGCCGTGTAGTCTATGTGCTAACAAGTAATAGCACATTTTTGGTGTTTGTTGTTTTCGTTGTGTGATGTAGCCACAGTCGTCACGATACGGTACCGTGCTGAATACCAGGTTAATGCAGCAGTCGAAAAGTGATGTTACACCTATGACAGACTCACAGTTAACGTAAGAATTCACGTGTCTAAACGATTGATCGTTTAAGCGATAACGTTTGCGAAATTATTGGATAATTACGTTATTTTGTACTGCGTGATGCGTTAATTATATGGCTTATGCACATGTAAATAAAACAAGTATAAGCTGTCGCTAATTGACCCGGGCGACGTTTGTGCTGTAGACAGAGCGTGTCGATTTCTGTGATAAAGTACAGCAGTCGAGAACCGGAGCTCTGAGGTATTGACAACTTAGTTGACCGACGACGGTCCAGTTTATCACCCTGTGAGCGTCCACTTTTTGATTTAAGTTGATAGTACGTTGGACGATCGATATGCAGTGACGAAATGGGGGCGCTCAAAACGACGGACATGAAATTGCAGGACATGAATGCAAGACACATACTGTTTTGTCCTTAGTGTCTCCACTATAAATCCGTAAACTGAAGCAGCGGTTTCAGAGCGCACGCACGTCATTTTCAGTCAGTCTGTCATAAGGGCACAGTCGCCTCGCAGTGACAGTAAATTACTTCTGTGACTTTGTTATTTGACATTTTTGGGTTCATTTTTCAGTTGCTTACCAACGCCGATGAACTGCGTATATTGTTCTACATCGTATTGCCGATTTGTCGTAAACACTGATTTACGCAAAGTGCATCATAGCGTTGCATGTTTAAAAAATAACAACGAAAAACTGCAGTTGTATTCTCTTGTCCTGTAATTTCATGTCTAGCAATTTCTTGCCTTGTAACTTGGTCCGCATGTGCGTCATTTTCAGTCAACCATCGAAATTTTTCTCAGTCTGGGGTTCAGAAAAAAGTTCCAGACGAAAGTACCTTTATTATTGTAGATACCTGAATTTCTTGAAAACACACTGTAGGAGTGGTCGAAAGAAACCTCTGCCAAAACCAGCTCGACCCTGAATCCACTTCAATAGAAAAGGACCACCAAGTGGTCGTCGCGGGTGGTCCAAATGTGCACCCAACAGGTTCATGGCGCAGTCGTATGGCTGGAATCTTCAGCGACTGCAGCACCCGCGAAATAATAAATAGGACACCGACTTGTGACAGAAAGGCAGACACAGACACGGGGCCATTGCCAGTAAGCTTACCCGCGCTAGCATTACGTCGCTCGGGTAACAAAATGTGAAACTAGACGCAAGGCAAAGTCTATCGGTTGCCCACCCGCTTATCTTCTTTGCAGCCTTTAGTCAAAATTCCTTGGCCTCCTCTTAACAGTTATTATCAGTTATAATAGTTTACTTCGTTTTCGTACAGCTCCCTGCTTGCGTTTTTATGCACGCATCGGCTAACGCCCGTATCTATCGCCATGTCTCCCACTAGTCGTTAAGCCACGTCCAGCATTACACTTGGCAGCTAATAGCATAGACAGATAATAGTTTAATTCATGATTATTACTTACATTTTGTGTGATTACTAGCAGATAGGCCCTAGGTAACAATCAGTATATCACTTCAAGGGCGGATCCAGGAATTTGCGTTAGGGGGCCGACCCTCTGCCATCCACGTCCCTTCCTTCCCCTCCTCTCCCTTTCCACTTAGCAGTAGGGTACCCATTATATCAGCTAGGGGATTTTGGGGGAGCGCTGTCAGCTCCCACATCGGGGTCCGGAGCAGATACCGGGCCAACGACAAATTTGATGCACTCTAAAGCTCCCTGAAAGCCAATGGTGGCAATCATTTTATGTATTCTAAAGTGCATGTTGTACAGTACAGCGATCAAAATTTAGCATTAGTTAACATGCCGTCGTACCGTGACGGCGTCGGCCCGTCGCTCAAGGGGGGGGGGAGCCGGCTCAGCCCCATCTAAATCCAACACTGCACATATTGGCTGTCTGTCTGCGCAGTCCCTCTGCAACGTAACGCCATAGGCCTAATGTTTTGAACTAGACCGCGATTTTGACACTATTAGTGTCATGATTCCAATGGCGTAGCCACGAATGGGCATCGATGAGCCCGTGGCCACACATTCATTGCCAAGGTGGGTGTTCGGATGGAGTTTTTTCGGCCCAGCCCAAAATTCCCAAACAGGGTGGCCGGTATCGCGGACGTAGTGCGAACTCGTCCAATCCACACATTGGAGGTCGCTTTCGCCCACAAAATTGGCAGAAAATTGGTTGCCACGGCAGCGTTACTTCAGGAATCGAAAAAACGGACTTCACATCGTTCACCTACAGCCATAGCTTACGGTTCCTAGTTCTTTAGCAGATATTATCAACTTCGCCGCAGCTACAAACAAGATTTGATTATTAGCCCTTTGGAACGTCAAAAATGTCACGTTTATTTATTGGGCTTTACAGCATTTCGTCCCAGGCCCTCTACTGAGGCTCCAGCCTTGAGTTTAACGGTAACCCCGCTAAGGTACTGGGGCCATATACATGACCCGGTCGTAGGCGTTAGTCCCAGGGTGGACCAAAACCCTGGACCTTTCCAAATTACCATATTGATGCAACCGTCGACATAAAATGAAATGGGTTTCACGGTCACCAAAATATTTATGAAATTTCTGAGAATAATTATGTTGCAGTTTTTATGTAGCTCTTAAATATTTTTTGCAAATTAGCTCAGTCTTATTATACTGAAAAATTGAAACTGTCTATGGGTTTTCATTTGAAGTTACTTTTCTTCATAATTTCCATGAATACCGGGCGAATTTTGTCGTTCCAATCCTTCACTGTTGTTATCAGAAATGATTGGCGTATAAATCTGTTGAAGCATTTACCCCCACATCTCAACTGTATTGTCACCGTACCTCGTTAAGTTGGTCACGTTTGATATCATTCTCGTAGTACTAATTTTCTGAGGTAGGCTATCAGCACAGCTAATATGTGGTGAGAAATGTCCAGTTTATGCACAGATCATTTCTGATAACAATGGTGAATGAATGACTAAGATTACTTAACACTGAAGTTGACTGAACATAATTATAGTGAAAATATCATCAACCAAACTACACGAAACGTTTTGGGTACTTTTTTTGTCCCCTATGCAAAAATTATCGGCTATGCCCCAGCTCCACAGGCATGTATGTAAACGATACACTTACAAAAAAAACAACTGATGGGTGGTAAGAACGTTAAAACATGCAATGGTTTGTACGTGGAAGTATATACCCTCAGACCCGTTATTCACACTGCCCGTCCGTGCGTAGCAGGGTCTAATGTAATGGTACGGTGTCAGTCCGTCTGTCTGTTCCAGCATGGGCTCACAACAGCAAACCCACTGCTGCAGGTTTGCTGCTGAGCCCGGCGGGCAGGAGATATCGATCGATTGCAGTACGGCCCGCGCTTAGCAGCAGCGGTTGGCGAATGCGGGCAGTGCCACGTTGTCAGCGTACGTAGAAGCTGAACACCAACCTTGCTTTAGCTAAGAAGTTGACTCGCCAATGTGCAGTTTCATGGTTCCTTAGACCCACACATGTCTACCACGCAAACTGCATCTCGATCGGTTCATCCGTCATTGTAGGATACTGTTGCTCCCATCACACAGAGCAAGAGTAGTAGGCCATATCTCATCCTGTGCATGCCATACAATGCGGTCTAATAACTGTCTGGCCTGCATTTATACACGTCAAAAACAAGCCTAAAAGTGCGCAGATCATTCTCTATTGGAATTCATACGAGGACAAGTCTGCGTAGATCCTACCCTCGGATACAGTATTGACGCTATCCGCTGCTGAGCTCTGGCGCAGTGGCACCGACGGCAAATATCGCCCGCGCTCTGGCTGCAGCAAACCTGCTGCACGTTATTGCTGCACGTCGCTGCTGCTTACTGGGTACGGATCGACGGAACAGACAGACGGACACTGTACCGTTACGTAGACGCTTACCGCCAGAAGCGGCCAGCGTCAACAATCAACAAAACCGTAAAAGATCAAACCGGATATCTACAGTAAATTTTCTTAGATTCGTTAAGCGCTATGCTCGTTGCAAAGATGCATTTTATGCTATAGTTACGCTGTGTCGCCGTGCGAACGCAATGACGCGTTAAAGTCAAATAAACACTTCTTTATATTCATTCATTATTAGTCATCAAAAGCATGGCGATAAATCGACAAAGAAAGATTTCTTCGTTCGACCAGAGTTGTTGACGTAAACAATGTCACGGTCTCGTTGCCGGCTAAAACTATGCTTCACACATGCGCAGTTGACGTTATGCGTGGAAAACCCGACTTCGGGACCTTGCCGGCGTGTCGTAGTCACGGACTAGTTAGTCCGGGATCTACGTCGGCGCCGTGCATAGCGACGAGCGTACATCGCTAGTCCGAGAGTAAATACGACCGACGTAGGACTTACGCCCAGGCTAACCTAAGACCGCGTCATGCATACGACCTCAGGCCCCCTAAATGGTGCCCACCTACTTCCAGATACTGGTCACGCTACTGCATGCATCAATTAATTTAACAGGACTATTTCACGGTAGCCCAGTGGTTAGCGTGGTGGACGCAGGTGCAGAAGGGCCCGGGTTCAAAGCGCAGTCGCGACGCTGTCGGGTAACAGTCTTAGGCAAACTGTTCACACCCATTGTGCCTCTGTTCACCAAGGAGCAAAATTGGTAGCAGACCTCTTAAGGGTTGGGGGCTAACTGCGGGCCTGGCTGAAAATAATGGCAGCCTACGGCCGGATTTATGACTCACGTCAATAATATTATGTTGTCCTATGCCTTTACCTGAAGCAAGAAACTGAAAGCCGCACACAGTGCGCCTTACTATTTTTTTGTGTAGTATTTATAAACCTTCGAATTCGACATTCTATAAAATTAAAATTCACGACGATTAAACTGTACCAAGCCGTTTTCTGTATACTAATTAATGCATCGGCCTATCGGCAGCTATCAGCCTATCGACCACGGCTAATAGTAGGAATATTAGCGCCGATAGTAGCACCGATAAGCCGATAGCCGCCGGTAGGCCAATCCATTAACTAGTTGCACCCGTCTTCGTGTGTTTGTCTGTTCGTCATGTGTTGGTACATACGCCTAATGGTTCAAACAGCTGAACGAAAAATCGCCCAAACAATGCCACAATATAAGCACGAATTCTAACTTTCTCATGACGGTCAAATTTTTCAGATTGAATCGTCAGACTGAAACTGTAGGTACAAGTCATTGACAGATCCTGTTAAACCAGAAACTCGGCTATAGCTCAGAGGGCTACACTACACCTCAACTGAGAGCGTCCTGCTCTGTATCACGTCATCTCACAGTCACTGACTTGTTACAGTGATCATACCAGTTCAGTCTGTTCACGTTCACGCACACATTATGTTCTGTAGTAGCTGTGTTCTGGTCGACTAGTCTGAAGGTGAATGGATTCAATGGATTCAATGACTTGTGTCAGACAGCCAGTGTCAATGACGTCGACTGTTGAAACAGAACAATGTTCACTAACAACTTCATGTTTATCGTTTATTGTTGTTACTATTTTACATTAATTTTCCGTTTTAATTCCGTTGCTGCATTACCTTGCAGAAAAGCATGACGTCGTGCTGTTTTTGCAAGGTAATGCAGCAACGGAATTAGGGGGCCTACGGTGCAGTGGTAAATTTCGGTAAAAATTAGCCGGTAATTGAACAGCAAGTTAAAACCGGTCATTTGGTAGTTTGTAAATATTTCGCTATTAACAATCAATTGCCACCAGCCGTCAAGGCGGAGTTAACTGAAAATGATATTATAGTCCGGAATGCGACTGAGAATTAAGGTGGGCCTAAATCAAAGCAGAACTTGATCAATGACAACCGTCTCCGTCCATAACCAGTATATAAAGCGAAAAAAAGTGACATCAACATGGCGTCAAAACTGGGGGTCACAGCCTTATACGTGACCCCCCACTCAGGAAAGTGGGGGTCCTTTGACCCCGGACCCCCCAGGATCGCCGCCACATAGTTCCTGTGACGTCACTTCACCCTATGAATGGACGCATAACTAACAAGTTGCTACAGTGCAGCCAAAGGCTGCATCGCTGCTGACCCCTTGCGACTAACGTTGACTATGTCGTCTCGACTGTATCGTCGTGGGCAAGCCAGAGTGTGCCAAAGTATGTTCTATACACAAAGTGTCCATTTC
>Ga0126329_10000245_pt1 | contig 10934 bp, 6 predicted proteins | sample InaspJWI85metaG_FD_104915 | JGI IMG/M metagenome (GOLD analysis project Ga0126329, IMG submission 104915) | Marine gutless worms symbiont microbial communities from Oahu, Hawaii - Inanidrilus sp. 2 OAHU.JWI-85 metaG | ecosystem: Host-associated > Annelida > Digestive system > Unclassified...
AATTTTTTGGTGATCGGTCAAGGGGTGTTTATTCTGTGGGGGGTCGAAAATTGCCATCTCCCATTGACAAAGCCAGTCGCCGTTAACACAGGGCTGGCGCTACCGCGCAGCCCGTGATAAAGTAAATCGTTGTGGCCTGTTTTCCTGTTTTGCTTTTCGTTATGTTTGAAAATTGGTTCGCTAATTGTACTGCTTGCGTTCAGTGGAATGCGGCGTTGTCAGACAGTTAATACGAATATTTGTTTGAAACCAGGCTCAGTAGTATCATCGTTTTCGATCAACATTTTGAAACGATCTGGCTGATTTGAAACGATTGTATTAAATGAGCACTCATTATTGTATACGCCTACTGTTAGTCATTTTGTCACTGACTCCAGCATCTCCAGAGATTTGTGAACATGAATTTATGTAAGGAAATCATGTTTCCTGCGAACGTTTGATGATCATTGTGAGTTCAGAGGTCGATTATAGACGATAGACGGAACCTGAGATATGGTGTTTGTCTAAAGGTAAAGGGGGAATATTAGGCCTATCAGAACTGCTCCGCAGGGGAGTCTGTGCTGTGTTGTGTAGTGGTATGCACAGCAATATGATCAGTTCTTAAATTTATATTTAGTTAGGTTTAGATTATTTTTTTTGTGTCTGGTTTCAAGATTTAGTTTGTATTTCTGTGTGTCTGTGTGTTAGGTCTAGTTTAGATCACTTTGGTCCTGTAGCCTCTAAGTTAGTTTTGTTGAGTTTAGCTTTTTTCAGTGCCGAGCCAAGAGATTGGCTGGAAAGAACGTCTCCGAAATCGAAATATCCTATTTTTGTCGAGTGGGACGTAAAACCTTGCTCCAATTCCATTTCCACGTCGATTACACAGTGAGTGTTCATTATTAGGTTTCGTATTTAGTGTATTCGTACGCTACTTCTATACTGCTGAATAAAACCGAATTACAATCTATATAGCCACTGCTCATAGACTGCTGGTATGGCCGCCGTAGCTGAATAATGTTGAAATTGTAAAACCGACCGGAAAATCACGCTGGGCTAAAATGTTGCTGTTAGTGGCGATGCGACCTACAGTGAACGCTGTCTGATTTGAAGGCGCATGCGGCACAACGCCTATAGGTGAACCTGTGAAACGCCGTGAAGTGCGTGGAGGGGATGTGGCCGGCGAATGAGCTTCGTTTGTCGTCGTGTGTGCCATGTGTCGCTGCTGTTGCCCAAACTCCATGACTTCCATTTGTTGTGGGTATGTTATCATCCCCGGTAAACTATTCCCCACTTCCAGTGGATCCTGGAGTGATTTTATGACTTGGACCACCCTAAAAATACATGATTGATTGATTGATTGAAGTTTGGCGTCAAATCCACAACTATTCGAAGTAGGCCTGATAGAATTTCAGACTGTGAACATATTCCAACGTCGATAGGTGATCAGCAGTTGTCGCTCGCTAATAGGCCTAGTCATACAAGAAACTCTACGATATTATTTTCGTTAAGAGCCGTATATAGGCCTAGGTAAAACTCGGTCGGAATGCGCCATGAGTTCTCGCACTTTTGTTAAGTTATTGTTTTTGACTGTCTTGCTTCAGTAGTCGTATTTGTTCATATATATGCGCTTTTTTTGAAGTCGTGCTCACTATAAACTGGTTATAGCTCGTTTTTGTGGTTAATTACACCAGTGTGTTCTGTTGACATTGTGTGTGTCTGAAATAGAGATTACATGACAGAAAATTGGTGTTATCTGTCCTCGAATTACCGGAACTGGGCTTCTGTGGCTTTCTCTTGTGGTTCGCTTCAGTGCTGTCCGGAACAAGGGGTCCAAGGGAACAAGATCCCTGTTACATCTTTTTAAGTTACGCCCCGAACTCAGTAAAGTCACGCAAGTGTCATGTCCCTCCCCCTAAAAGTTTCCAGATATTTTGACCACTGCTTTGGCGGTTGGCCAAACAAACATGCCGATGAATAGGCTACCCAAACATTAGGCTATTTAAATTCCTTTCACTGTCGAGAATCACAAACTAAATCAAGTGCGTTGGTAGGAAATTGGATTTTAAAAAATCATTTTAATGTCTTTCCTTAGCTACGTTCCGTAACACATCTACCACTAACAATAATAGTCGAACATTCCTATAACCGACATAGTATAAAACATGTAATTTGAAGTAACTGTTTGCACAATTTTATAGACAAAACTTTGACCACAGTCTGTACCATTCAAGACGCGTTTTCTTGTACAGCTTCCTGTCAAACGTTTTGCAAGGCAACTTATTACAGAACAGTTTGCACACAAAACACAACAACAGTTTCACACGCAGATTTCAGACAAATTTTCTTATATTTTAGACAAGAATACACAAACGCCGCCCCATCAGTGCACATGTAAGCCTATCAGAACGTAGAGTTTATAATCGACGCGGACGATGACCGAAAAGCGGCCTTACGTTCGACGTTTTTTTCAGAACTTCACTTCTCCCTTATAATTTGTGATGTGAATCTATCTTTAAATCGTAGTTGCACGATATGCCAACGAGGAGGCTCAGCTGTCGCAGAAGGACTGCACGATGCCGTATGTCAGTTGACATTTTGTCAACTGCACCAAAAATGTAATGTCACCGAGGACAGCAGAGAGAGAGTATTTTTGTTCCAGCGCCTGTCCATTGCCCTTCAACGGGGAAATGCGGTCTCCTTCCTCAGCACGTTCACTGCCAACGATTAATCACCCACTGCAGTCATTGCTTGCTTAATTTTCAGCTGCCTGCATGCTTTGTCTTGTTTTTTGACTCACAGTGTATATTTTCCGTGCATCGTGGGATTTACAACGGTTCCAAGCTGCTGACACGAGGTTCGTAACATTCCACTTGTTAATTATACGTGTGTACTGTCGGTAAATCATTTCAGCGCAGTGCTTGTGCTGCGAACGAGGCTTAAAGCTAATTCACACCGCCACGCCAGACAGGACACAGACAGGACTGTTTTGTCGTGTCTGGTGTGGCGGTGTGAATTGGGCATTAGGCGAATGAATAATCAGGCGAGTGTGACGTCGGCGGTGGCGGGCACGTGCAGCAGCTGCGGACTAGCTATGATACTGTGATGTCGGCTTGTTGATGTTCCGCACTCGTTGAGACTCGGCAGGGACTTGTTGGTATCTGTCGGCGTTCCTGCTCGTCGCTGCAGCCGGACGTCGACGTACTGCCGCCGGAACCTCTCCGCGCGCTTCCGCTCCGTCGTCGTCGAGGTCTCGGCCGCCGCCGCCCGCCGCCGCGGCGCGTCGAGTCGCTCGATCGACGGGTGACGGATCACCGTCGCCCGACCCCTCGAGCTGCGTGCCCGCCGCAGCACCATGTTCCTCGTGGCGGGGGCGTCCGTGACGCCGGTAGGTGGCGCCACCGCCGTCGGCGAAGCGGCGGGCACTCGGCCCCCGCGACTCGGTCGACGGTCGGTACTCGAGCTAACGATTCCGGACACCGACGGTCGCTGTCCGTCGCACGGTGTTCCTCCCGTCTCGTCGTCGTCGGCGTCCCCGGTTTGCCGGGAAGCTCTCGATCGGTCGCCGTAAACGTCCCGGAAACTGCCCGACGACCCGTACTGCCGCCGCCCCGGCGTGCCGGCGCCACGTCGCCGCCAGTCGACCGCCGACGACGTCGCCAGGCGCTGTCTGGTCGGCGTCAGAAGTCGTCCGAACAGCGTCGACGCGCAGCTGAGAAGCCGCGAGCTTCGACCGGGGGTCGCCGCCGCGGCCGCCGTGTCCACCCCCGACAGGACATCTCCCTCGCTGCACGCCCTCCCGGCCGGGGCAAACCCGCCGGCCCCGGCGTTCCCGCACTCCAGCGACAGCGTCAGCGCGTCTCCGACGGATTTCGCCCGCGTGAAGTCGATCTGTTGAAACACGCCGGAAACGCCGAGCGTACTGTGGTCGTCCTGCAGCGCTTCCGTCGACGAATCGTCCAAAGTTTCCACCACGGCTCGCATCGGAGACAGCGCCGTCTCTTCGTATCGGATGCCGTCACCTGCGTTCAGCGACAAGCAAAACTAATTTGTAATAATACGAAAAAATAAACATATTTGTATAACGCCACAAGGTCGTAACTTCAGAGGCGCTGGGACCAGGCAGTGTGCTGCTGAGAAAAGAGAATAGAGAAAGCCCGGGAGATGAGGAATGTCTTTAGCCTAGAGTTAAGCACAGTAACAGAGTCACTATTAACGACAGTTGTCGATAGTGAGTTACAAACAGCCGGAGCAGAGCATCGGTACGAGCGCTTCGCAAAAGTCGTCGTCGTGGTAAGTTGAAACTAATTGCTTAGCTATTATTATTTGGCCGCATCGCTGTGCAAAGCATAAGATGCGGCCTATTGTTACAGATGTTCCGTGGTTTCTGTGCGTATGTGTGTTTGTCTGTTGGTCACAACCGTCCTACAATAGCCTAACCGTTGAACCGATCGAGGTGCCGTTTAAGGTATGGACTCGGATGGGATGAAGGAACCATGTTTTGGTGGGTCTAGATCCCCAGAGGAAGAGGCAATTTGAGAGGACATCTTTCGGCCCGTCGTAAAGTACAAGGAATATCCTGCGTGCGGTCGATATTCTCAACCTTATTCGGTAAGTGCATGACAGCACCGAGGCAGTTTTCGCTGTCATTGCTGCAGAAACTTGATCTCAGTTAGGCCACAATTTAACAGTAAATGTGAAATAATTACTAACTAAAAGTCTTAACTAAAGCAGTTAGTTAGATGTTTCTACTGCATTGGCGTCTTCTGTGCGTATGTCACTAATTTGTTACTACAACAATTATCAACCGAAAACTATACAAATTTGAGTAAAAAAACTCGGTTTTAATTTAACTAATAATTGCCAACCACTGTCTGCGACTTCGTCGTCGTCGCGGCCATCCTCTGACGGTCCCTGGTCGTCGTCCAGATCAGCCGAGGCGGTCCAGGCCGGCAGCCGGTGAGATCGACGTCGCCTGGCGTGGTGCTCCAGCGACGCCCATCGACTCCCGGCGTCACCGACGTCGCCCGCCAGTCCCAGCGCGTTGTTGAGAATGGCCGCCGATGTCGTTCTTCCGCCGTCGACCTTGTCGACGCAGTTCCGCGACATCGTCGATCGCTGGCTGCACGACTCGCTGACGAAACTCCTGCCGCCTGAACGAGAAACAAGTTGTTGTAGTGACGGTAGCGACAGGACGCATCGTCGCCGCCGCACGGATCGATTCATCGTACTCGCCGGCTTGTGTACCACGTCCGTCAGCGGGCTGACAGTGTGCCGATGTGCACCGGCCCTGTGGTGGTCATTAGAATGGGAGCAGCGCCCGACGACGACGCGTCTCGGAAGCGGGGCGGGGCTTGCGGCCGTAGCCGGAGCTGATTGGCTGCAGGGGCACACTATGGAAACCGCGAAAATGCGGCGAGAGAGAGAGGAAGAGAGAGAGAGAGAGAGAGAGCGGAGAGTGTGAGGTCGAGTAGTATGAGAAGAAAAGAATGTGTTTTGTACAGTGTATAATAAATGTTTGTATCATCATCGGCCAAGTTAGTTCAGATTCCGGTCACCCGTCACACAACACCAATGCACACGCGTCCGATGATCGTGATACCGGATCAGAACTTTGATAGGCCCCATCTAATACATGGTTCACTAGTCCACGCGAATCAGCCCCCGTACGGCATACTGATCGGTTCAGCCGTTTTATAGAGTTCCTGGTCGTAACCAACACACAGACACACACAGCCTTGCATCCCTCCGGGGTCGCTTAATCGAGTACCAGCTTCGGCTGGGGGTAAGGTGGGAATGTCACCTCTGCCAGGTGGCAGGTACATAGTGTCTTAACAGATCCCATATGGCATGTGAGTTTCCGTAGCGGCGAGGCGAGTTGCGAACTGCTATACTCCGTTTACCTTACCTTTACCTTACAGACCACGCCACTCCGTTTGTGCAAATAGGCCGCACGCACGTTTTGCATACGATGTGGCCCCAAACAGAAAACAAGGCACGACACGCATCTCGACACAAGCGCTTTCACAGAGGTAAAGACAGACAGCGGGATATCTAGCGTACCGAACAGAGACGTCATGACGCTGAGGCCGATGCTCTGCCTGGTTTACTAAAGTTGCCAAGACATAATTATTTCGTGACCTACTTTTACTATGCTTGTTTCATGCATGGTCACGTTGCCTCGTCCACGCCGTCCACTACGGTCGCAGCCCGGCGTATCTGACGGAAACAGTCCAGTCAGTCGGCGCCAGCATATCACGTTCCCGGCTACGCTCATCTTCCACCTCATCGATGGACTACTCTCTACCACGGCTGCGCACGAAGTTCGGCGAGCGGGCGTTCTCACATGCGGGTCCTGCCACCTGGAACACTCTGCCCGACCACATCCGCACCGTGGCTGATCCTGTCAAGTTTCGGAAAGTGCTTAAATCACACTATTTTAGTCAAAGTTTTTTTACCTTTTGTTGATTTTTTAGCATTTGGCTGACTTTCATAATTGCACCTATGATTTATGTCCGCTTAGTAATAGACGCACTATAAATTACTGATATGATATGATATGGTTAAAGCGCATGAACAAGTAGGCTACCTGCGCAGAACACCTGCTTGTAGCCTTCACGGAAAGCTTCACTGCGAAGAGCGTAAATGACCGGGTTACAAACGCTGTTCAGGTAGATGCACCAGTATGTCTGAAAAATAATTGCCACTTTATTAGTTAACTTTAGTAACTTACGTCTTTTGCAGTCATTCATAATCATTAATTCACTATTCGTATAATCATCATCATCATCATCATCATCATCATCATCATCATCATCATCATCAGTTTAATATGCACGAATGCAGCATGAACAATAAAAAATAAAACACACACAATAACATACTCGAAATGATACAAAAAGACATAATAGTGACTAAACTAATTTAGAAAAATAAAGCCAAAAGCTGTCCTTAATATGCGCAACACTAGAACGAACATCGTCATGGGGTTCAAGGTGGAATTTATCTGCTTTATAATACCCCGCAGCAGTCCATTTCTTGAATCTTGTGTAATTCTGTGCCATCTAGCAGTGTTAATCATAAATACACAGGGTCGATACACACTAGCTGTGTTCACGGGCCATCAACACGGGTCGTGGGCACGGCGTGTGTGGACACAGCACCCGTGAACACGGACCGCAGTGTCGCAGTGGCGTAGTGGTTAGCGCGCCCGACTGCGCTGTCAGAGGATCAAGGTTCGAATCTCACCGCGGACGGTTGTGTTTATTGCGAATGCTACTGTAATATGTAGTCTTGGGCACGGGCTGCGCACCTTTACTGCATGCAGTGCCTAGGTAGTCTTGTATCCCTCTGAGGTCGCTGAATCGAGCACCAGCTACTACTGGGATAATTGCGGGAATGTCACCTCAGCCGGGTGGCAGGTAACACTGCGTGAACTGGTCCCATATGGCACGCGAGTTCCCGTAGCGGTGTGGCAATGTTGCATTGCGAACTGCTATACCCGTACACTCTTCGCTTAGCGGTTCGGGCATACGTGAGTGGCACGAGCGGGCTGTAAACAGGGTCATCACCGGGTCATTGCGGCGTCGCTCTGACAGGGACGCCCATGCGGTCGTGTACACCACCTGGCTGAGGGGGATCGATACGGACCGACCGCAGATATGTCAACGTCGCGATCCACTCAGCCTGAAGAAAGGCCAGAGACCGCACGCTCTGGCGACGTATCATACACAGTTAAAAATGTGAAACTTCGTTATTTACAAAATTTTACACCAGTGAGAGTTTATCACAGTTCTTGTATGTTGTTTTGTCGGATATCTGTTAGCAGGTTGGTCAGCTGCTGTTGTAGGCTTTATTGTCAGTTACTATTATTATTATTACTTTTTAATATTTTTTGTTTATACCCCAGGTAGTAAAGATCCCCGGGGTTAAAAACTAGAAAAAAAGCTATTCCAGCTAAAAGTTATTATTTTTTAGCTCACCAGCACAAAGCCGCGGGCAGGAAAACTAGGCTAGACATACAAAATTATGGTTGCAATGGCAATTTACTCTGTTACCATGGTGTTGTGAAAAGAAACCGCATTTCCTCTTTGGAGAGCCATGGAAAGGCGTTGGAAAAGGAATGTTGTCTGCCAGGTGTCTTCCGTAAGCCACAGTTAGCAATAGGCACAGCAACAAGCCAGTCACCACTGTGTGGCGCCTGCGCAGCCAAGAATCGCGCTCTCTGCGACTGCTAAACGGCTCGACGGCTTATTATTATTATTATTATTTTTAAAGCCCACCAGCACAAAGCCGCAGGCAAAACCAGGCTAGACATACATTACAACATTACGGTTACAGCGGCAATTTATTATAATAATAATAATTATTTTTTTTGTTCCAGGTAGTATAAATCTCCGGGGTTAAAAAGTAAAAAAGACTACATCATGGGGCACACGGGAAATCACCATAGCGCCTCCGTGACAGCCTCGGCTGTAAGGATCGCTGCGCGAACATAAATTTTCTTACTTACTTACTTACTACCGAAGAAGAAGACAGGAGTCGATGGGCCTCTGGAAGGACTTACGATGGGACTGAGTACGGCGGGTGGTCGGAGGTGTTGGTTGGCGGCGAAGACGACGTAGAACGCCTAGACGACCCACGACGCTGCTGGCCCATTGAAAAGCACTGTGTTGTATAGCGTGAGATTTTGGAGTTCGGCAAAAGAGTAAAAAAAAGGTAAAGGTAGCGTAGGGTTCCGGAGCTGATCCCGGTTCTTGGCAGTCAGCCTGCAGGTGACGTGAGTCATAAACCCGGCGGTAGGCTGCCATTACTTGTCGCCAGGCCTGCAGTTACCCCCGCAACCGTTAAGACAGCTGCTACCAGTTTTGCTGCTTGTTGAACAGAGGCGCAATGGGTGTGAACAGTTTGCCTAAGACTGTTACCCGACAGCGTTGCGGCTGCGATTTGAACCCATGCCCTTCTGCGCCTGAGTCCAGCACGCTAACCACTCGGCTAACGAGCCACCCCTTTTCGCGGTAAGAGTGAGCCACGCAAATACGGCTGATGCACCACGTGCTAGATGGGAATCCAGACCCCCAAGGGAAAGGGAGGTCGGGATTTCCTCTTACGTCCCGTAACTTCCGATTTCGACGGCCGCTAAAGCAGTTCGGCGTCGCAAGAAATGAAAAATCCGCCCCCGCGATGCAGCTTGTCATCAGAATTCTCGGACCACTTGCAGTGCCGGATTAATGCCAACCTGGGCCCGTGGCAATTATTTGCCCGAGGCCCCTTACTGACGCGAGACAAAGACCTATCTAAACTGTTATTCGCGCATGCAGTGCATGGGTACATCGAACATGTATGATTATCAGCGTAATACAACGATAAGTGTTCAGTTCAGCAGTTCACTTTCACAACTACAGTGACATGTCACAGTTTGGGCCTAGACTAGACAAAGAGGTACGTCTAATATAACCGTCAGTCTCAGTCTAGACTCTGGGGCCAGAGTCTCTCTGTCTCTGGCTAGTACAAAGTTAGCTGCAAATCGGAATTTTTTTTCGAGATTTGACTTTGGCGAACTCATCGATCAGCTCTGTGAGTTCTATCTACAGTGTATATGCATGTGAGCGAGTCGACACTCGACAGTGGCACGAGTGGCACAACTAGCCACTCGAGTCGACACGACATGCTGGCAATTATTTCGTCCCGATATCAATACAACCCATTTTTATTTTTTGTTGTAGAAGTTATGTATCAAATTACTTGACTACTGACGGGCTGAAAAAATTTCTCTACTTCCGGCGGCCCCCTTGAGGCCTGACGCCCGTGGCATTTGCCACATCTGCCACATGGTTAATCCGGCACTGACCCACTTGTATTTTTCAACAAAAACAGTGAGGCCCGTGTTAGTGATCTGAAATTCGGGGTCACGGCATTGATCGCATGTGCAGACAAAGCGGAATATCGGCGAAGTTTTACGGGACCGCTGCTCGATTGTGGGCAAACTTACGATGGGATTGAGCACGGCGGGTGGTCGGAGGTGTCGGTCGGCGGCGAAGACGACGTAGAACGCGTAGACCACCCACGGCGTCCAGGCGACGGCGAAGGACGCGACGACGAGCAGGAGCGTGACGGCGATGCGACGCTGCTGGCGGCGGATGCGCGGCCACTCGGCGGTCGAGTGGAGCCGCATGCGGGCGCCGTGACCGCGAACCACGGCCAGCGTCAGCGAGTTGCAGACGCCGACGACGACGATCGGGACGAGGTAGCAGGTGGCGACGACGGCGAAGAAGTGCGCGAGGGCGGGCGCGTCGCGCGGGTAGCGCGGCCCGCACTGCGCCGTCGCCGGCTTGTAGACCACGTCCGTCAGCGGGCTGACCGTCGACGCCCCGGCCGCAGCCGCCCACAACCACGCACCTGACGATTGTACAGCAACAAGTGTGTCGATCGGCAGTCTGACAGAAAGGCCGAAACGTACGCTGGCCGCCACGTCGGCTAACTGCTTATTGATCATCACCGATTTAACGTTAGAAATTATTAAGTCGACGGCAAGTTGGTAGAGAGAATGCGTCCGCCCGGACGCACACACGTACAGATGCACAGACGGACGGACAACCCGGAAACATAATGCCTTCGGTCTCATCTCGACCAGACTCGTTACTCAGCCGCGCCCAGCGCCCTGGCCGTGACCGAACTCGCGAACGCTTCATCGTAAGTGAGACGTCCTACCATTGCGCCACCACGCTAACCAGGGCCTATTCTAAGGAATTTTTCAGGGTGCACAATTTCAAAAGTTCATGTATGATTTAATACACTAACTCTATCCAAAGTAACAACATGTTAGAGCAAACAATTTGAAAACAACATTATTTGTTAATTAACTTGTGCTTAAAAATAAATGCCACTGGAAATCCGGGGTGCACACTTTTTAATTCGGAGTGCACAATTAGTGCGGGGAACACGCTTAGAATAGGCCC
>Ga0126329_10000246_pt1 | contig 10928 bp, 7 predicted proteins | sample InaspJWI85metaG_FD_104915 | JGI IMG/M metagenome (GOLD analysis project Ga0126329, IMG submission 104915) | Marine gutless worms symbiont microbial communities from Oahu, Hawaii - Inanidrilus sp. 2 OAHU.JWI-85 metaG | ecosystem: Host-associated > Annelida > Digestive system > Unclassified...
ATCGTATCTCGTGTCGTATGTGCGCATGGTATTAAGCATAAACTCACCAAGTTCTTATGGGTTAGTGAACAACAAATTTAAATTTAATGTTGTACTAAATTTATTTCGCCCACCCAGCTGCTGCATAGCAGCAGTACGCCAGCAGCACGGCGGGCTATATGTTCTGCTGCTGTTTCTTATTTTATTTCTAACGATTTCTGTCAGACCAATTATATGAAAATCTATACAGGATCGATCTTTGCCAAATTTTCAGGGTTGGTAGAACCAGGGCTGCAGAGGATCAGTCTGAAATTAGTTTTTCGATCCCTCAAAGAACATTGCCATAGCAACCAATTTTTGTTGGTTTTATCCACGCAACAGAGTTCAGGTGATATTCGTTAGATAGCGTTAGCGTACAGTAAGAGTAGTAGTGCATGGACTATGGATGTCGCTGGAAGCAGGCGGCAAGTTTAACTTTAAGTCCAGAGTTTGTGACAACGTTCCAGGCGGAAGTACCCGGAGCAGACGGGCGGGCTAACGTTGGGCTTTGTCCTGCATCAAGTTTCGTTATTTGAAATGTTAGTATTGTGTATGTGTTAATACCAATTAGTACCATTTTCGGCCTTGGCGCTATTGTTTCCTGACCTAATGGACACCTGCAAATATATATAAAAAATAAATGCAAGTGATTTCCTTTCCAGCATGTATTCAAACCTTGGTCGCTGAAAGTTGCGAAATTTTAAATGCTTCACACATGTGCGTCTACGTGTCTGTCTAATTACCCAACTGTGGGCTACTTCATAAACATTTTTATATTATTTGATTCCAGAAAATAGATTTGTGGGACTTTCACTACGGTGAAAGTCATTTAAGCCATTTCGACAGTCTGCGAATGTGTGAGACAAAAGTATTACGCAAAAGTCGATGCTGAGCAAACTCCCATTGACGGCTTCATCTCTGCAGCAATCAAGGTAAATTAAAGACTGCATTTATGAACGCTGCTTGATGTGAAAAATCTGTTGGTCGGTTTCCACATTGACAATGTCACAAGACTGGAATGTATGGAGCAAGATTCCGGTATGCACTTCGCAGTATTGGTCTATTGGATAACGTCAGTCGTTGTGTCAAAGTAAACACAGAGCTACAGCGACGTGTATTAATGGATTGGATGGAAGCGTTTATTTACTTACTCGCTCGCAGTCGTGACGTGTGTGTACAGCAGTAGCACGACAACCAAAGAAACGCGCTCTATGCAACCAGTTTCATCATGGTCTAAACATATCCTATACTTCTTAAAATGTTTTCCGCTCCGCCCCCGGAATATTGTGATGTAATGAGTATGTTTGTCTCCGTGCGTATGCCTGCGTGTGTATCTGCGAGCCAGATTTACATGTCAAATCTTCGCCACATTTTACACCGCTGCACAGTCGTCGCATTAGCGAAATATTTGTGCTGTAAATGTTTTAATTCCGTAACAAAATGTGTACAGCTATGTTTCTGAATTCTGAAGTTTTAACAAACATAGTATGTTGGAATCTGTGATTAATGAGACGTGCTACTTGAACAAGCGGATACTTTGACTGTGCATATATACACAAGGCTGGTTGCTGCTATTGCAGCTGCTGCGATGTTGCCTGGAAGCTGGTGGTACTGGTAGCTAGGTGAAAACCGCGATGACGTAGAGAGGCCTCGGGCACTGGCTGCCAACTACTGCCTCGACAGATTCAATAAGTCTATTCGTCAATCCAAATTAACGCCTGTTCTTTTCTTTTATTCCGCGGGCTCCGTCCGCATGCATGCTCGTGTCGTTGCTGTGCTAGCTATTTGCGCATGTTGGTCATACTCTATGGCAACATCGCATCACGCTGTTTTGCGTTGCGATAGGACAGGGCATGCCAGGAAAAGCGATGAAAATCTAACGGATAGCCTGTTTAATCTAGTGCATGGAACTATAACCAAGGTCCAAAAACAGTGATGTCAAAAAACTGAAAATAAAACCGATTTAAACAAACTATCTGGTCTGTGGGTGCAGTCATGAGGAAGAAAAGATTACATGCCTACGTTGGAAAGGATTTGTGAAACTACAGCGTAGTACATACATACATACATACATACATACATATTTTATTTCATCAACCCAGAGCACACACATAAAATAAGCACATGTAAGAACAATAAAGGACCTCTGGTGCTATGGCTAAACGAAGGGCACAATGCCTCTTAAACACAGCCAGGTAAAAAATACAAAATACAAATAAACAGTAGGTTTCAAACGAAGAGTGAAAGAACGAGGGTGGACGCGCACAAAATTTTGAAACCGTATTTCTGCCTTAGTCACATAATGCAGAAATGGAGGTTAAATACTAAAAAGATTTCTCAGTGGGCATATACTCGAGAGTGAAATGCCGCTCAACCGCTGAGTTGACGCTATACATAGGGTGACAGTGACGTAATTTTGTTCCACATCTATGCCAGTTGATTTTTGCAGCCATCTTGTAGGTAAAATTCTTAGAAATGTTTGCCACTGTAATAGTGCTTAAAAACGCTTTCTTGATAAGTCAGTGATCATATGGACATTTTCTTAAAGTAACTGATTCAATTTTATTTGCATAAATAAATTTGCATAAATCTTCGCCATTTAACTGAACGCATTAATCGTGTTATACCCACAAAATGGCGATCGTATTGTGACCACAGATTCTGTGACGTCAGTTCACCCTATGTATGGAGCTGGTACTGCGCAGAGGGTAAACATGTTGCGTGGTTGCGCGAATTCGTGATTTCGTGCGAGTCGACGAGCATAAAACTGTTTCCGCGTCGAAGTTACGAGTGCATTTGTGATGGCACGTCTGGTCCGCTAGTTAGCGGTGTCGGCCTGTTGCAGAGAATCCACCCGCTCGCTGGCTCGCTCGTCGACTTCCGTCACTCTGGTAACACTCGCGGTTATTGTCAGCGCCGTCGCGTCGCGTATAGGCTCGTTTGCACTACATTGCAGTTAGCGACCTGCAGTTCGCGACAACCTTTAGTGTGTAGACGTATTCAGAACTAAACGATTTAGTTCGGTGCAGTGTCTGTAATTATAGCTAGTCGGTACGAAGTAGGCGGATGGACCGCGCACACGACTACTTCTTCGTGTAACTGGGTCGACTTGTTGAGCTCACTTCAGTCAGTTCAGTTCGTGTGCTGTGAACGAGCCTTAACACTCGTTTACTGTCGCGTAAGCCACAAGTCGCTATATTATGTCGGCGGCGGTGCTGGCGAGCACTGACGAATGGCGCCGTAAAACCGGCCCCGATGTCGTTCTTCATCGGTTTGACGACCGGCAGTGCAGCCCGCACTGGCCAATGACCGTGGTAGTACCGTGCTCAGATTAGCGCCAAGTTCTAGCCATCACCTCGCAAGACGCTTCGGCGTCCATCGGAATGGATTATTTAGCAATGCTTCTAGCATTTGATTCGCTTTTGGCTACAATCTATGTATGGATTATTGATGTTTGATATTGCACTTTCGTGGCCATCTATACATTAGTTCACACAAGCCGCCACATCGCTTCGCTCTGTGCCGGCTTGACGTTGATGATACATTAGGCCCGTCGTCGTGGGTAATGTAGGCGATAACAGTGTCAGCACTTATCGCCTGCAATGCATGCATCTGAAACACAACAGCTGGCTGACACCAACCCCATCTGTTATCTGTGTGGGTTGCTAGGGGAAGCCGTCAACCAATGTCGGGCCGACTTGCAACACACCCTTGCAACACAACGGTTATGATATAGATAACTGTCTGTCCACAGTCTTACTATAGCGCTACAGTCTGGCTATGTGCAGCTTCTTTTTATTACTCCGCAACCAGTCGGGAGCGAGGGAGTACTGCGACGACCGTGTCAGTCTCCATGTGTGCCTGTCTGCCCGCGAACATATCGCAAAACCAAGATGGCCAAACTTCACACCAAATTTTCGTTGCATGTCGCGTTTCTATTCCGGCGGCGGTGTAATGCGTTGCGTGCTTCCGGTTTTGTGGACGACGTCATCTTTGTCCAAATTCGGCCACGCAAAGGCTACGCAAGCACAACGTGTATATTCAAAGCAACTCACCAGGCGCAGCACCGGATCGGCGGCGGAGTCAGATGTTTCATAATACAAACTGGCATGCCCATTGTGTTCTATTTGTGTCACTCAGCCTTGCATCCCTCCGGGGCCGGGTTCGCTAAATCGATTACCATCTTCGGCTGGGGTATTATACAGGCGGGAATGTTACATCTACCGGGTGGCAGGTAACACCGTGTGATCACATATGGCATTTGAGTTCCCGTAGCGGTGAGGCTACCTATGCTCCGTTTACCGTTTACCTTTACCTTACATTCATGTGGATGTAGATTGTGGAATGGTTCTAAAGCATGAATTTATTTCCTGATATCACAACACAGCGGTACAGAGTGACCAAACAGGATCGGACATAGTCAATATTCAGCGACCAGACGACCAAGAATACGAAACGGAAACGAACAGCGAACAAAGAAAACATCGCGTGACTAATATTTCGCCGATATACAATGATGGAAAACTCGCATTTCCCACGAGGATACTCGACGCACGTTTTGTACTGTCAGTACGCTTTCATTCCTACGCAAAGACTAGACATGAAGCTATAAAGTATTTCGCTCTTTCACACGAAAACACTCGACATTTAAACAAAATCTGGACACGAAAATGAAAACAGAGTGAAATGCAATATCTATCATGACTAGGCCCCTATATGTGGCGCCGCGGTGGCTGCCAGTCATGTTGTCAGTTGTTCAACTGCCGACGTAGGTTCATGTCGGCGTCTTCGGAGTGCTTCAAAGTCGACGCTGGTCATACCGACCACACGACGCACCACGCTCGGTGATCGAGCTTTCTCGGTCACTGCTGCTCGAGCTTGGAACGCTCTACCGTCGTCTGTTCGTTCTGCGCCATCATTGCTGCAGTTCCGCCGCGACCTTAAGACGGCACTGTTTCAGTTATCGTACTCTTCACCATAGTGTTTGGCTGTGTGACAGACTGTAACTGTAACCTTTAATACTGTAAGGTGTCCCTGCAACGGACTTGTTCGTGAAGTGTCACCTTAAACTCCACATTGACATTACATTACATTACATTATATGCTGCATTAAAATTAGATAATAATTTAATTACGGTCGACTGTTCTGCTATATTATTTTCTGTCGGTCCAAGGGGTGGGATAACAAATAAGCATGAACTTATGACCATAAACTGATGACAGGTGAAGAGATACTGCATGATTTGCATGATAAAGTAGGAAAATAGTAGAGCAATATAGGCTCTGACATGCATTTTTAAGATCTCAGAACTTGCACGAAGGACAAAGGACATTGACATTTTGGACTGGCCAATTTTGGGCTTATTAGTGTTTTACGATGCGATACGAGATGCTGTTTTAACGTGCACTCAAAAGCTGACACAAGCCAGCTTAATCTACAGCACGGAACGAAAAACTAAAAGTGGGAAAAAGAAAACGTAAGTAAAAAGTAAAAACGGATATGCGACTAAGTTACGGCGGGTACGGGATAGACAGACGGCAGGCGGACAGCTGATCGGATGCAATTTGTGATGATCACAGAGAAAGAGATCAAGACTTCCTGCACGAATCTTATGTTTAAAAACTTACAGCAACCAAACATTTATCGTATAACGTCGCCATAACGTCGGGCTAACGCAATTATGGCAGAGCGTCCACGGAGGCAGCAAAGCCCATAAAGAAACCAACTGATAGCCGTGAATGAGATAAGAGTCATCGAAGCTACTCGGCGTACATAAATAAAGTCTAGCAGCGGCGGCAAGTCAAAGACAGACGTCGCTTGAAGCGTAAAAGCGTAAAGGTAGTCAAAATCAACTTAACGCAAGAGCGGCGCAGCATTAGCGCGACTTCAGACAAACTTCACACTTTTCATCATGTGTAATTGGATAGCAATAAGCAATCGCTGTCTGATATTTTAAACCCTCCGCGCAGTGCTGAAGTAACCAGCATTCGAAAACGAATTAATACAGCTTTACATTTGCAGTTGGAGTGAAATGCCACTTTGCTACTTTTATGTAGCTTTAGGAACAACACAGAAACAAATGTCCAAAGTAATTGGGCAAAAAGCCACATCGCCTTTGCATAATACCTATACTTTACGATGAGCCCGCACACTTCCCCTCAAAAGTGCATCTAGCGTGGAATATAGAGCCCACACGAGTTTGCTCCCCAAATGACACGTCCGTTTTTGCACAGCTTACGTACTCGTGTGCCCAACACACATAGACCACGCTACATGCGATATACACAGGAAAGGGCCGCATTCTACATGCTGTATCCAGGGGATGCGGCCCAACAATATAACAAAGTGGATTTCTCATGAGCTGTTTGCTTTTTATGTTTTTGTTACAATGCTGTCTTGACAGATTGCGCGTCGTCATCTCTTTGTCTGTCGTACAGTGTCTGCTTCCAACTCAAGAAAGACCACTCCAAAATTGTCACAGAACAGGCGAGCCAGAGATCCTCAAGTCCCTGCCCGGTTCTTTTTGCATAACCACTGTTTTAGTAGTAGGAGTAGGCCCTGTACATATGTAGCAACTGTAAAAGTACATGCTGGCAGGAAGTAAACTGAGTTCTCAAAACGTCCCACCCACCTTTGGCTTCCTATAAATAGGTTAACCATCCAGGAAACACAATGTGATCCCATAGACCAATACGGCATGTAAGTGCCCATAGCAGTGAGGCTGGTGGCAAACTGCTACACTCCGTTTACTTTACTTACTTTCTAACGGAGAGACAGAGAGACAGACAAGCAGCAGTCAAAAGAGTACTCTACAAAAGTGGACGAGGTAACTATTGTATTACAGATTTATATTATTATTATTATTTTTTACCCGAGGTAGTAAAGATCCCCGGGATTAAAAACTACAAAAAAAAGCTCAAAATCAAAATGTCGGATGGTCATAGGTCCGGCAGGTCAACTGGCAGCGTTTAACGCACCTTGTGTCGTCATGAGAATGACGAATTACAGCAGGCGATATTAATTTTGAGGTGACAAATTCGGCTGTAGTTGATAGACAGCGCACCTGTCATCAGCGAGAGTCGTCTCATGGCCGGGAACGGATCGTTGCCGGACGTGTCGAGGATGTCGAGGCGGTACGTCTCGCCGCGGATGCGGTAGAACTTGCGGTGGAAGTCCTCGATCGTCGGCGTGTACGCGTCGCTGAACTGGTTGCCGAGGAAGCGCGCCACCAGAGACGTCTTACCGACGCGCGCCGACCCCAGCAGCACCAACCGGAAACAGTATGCACGAGCCCGAACGGCACAAAAGCGCCGATACGTGTAGCATCAACCGGAACCAGTGAGCGGACCCAAAACCGGAAGTAATGTGCCGACCACAGCAGTACCAACCGGAAGCATGAAACCGATCCGAGTAGCACGAACCGGAAACAGTAAAGTAAGTAAACGAAATATAGCAGTTATATGATTGCGCAGCACCAACCGGAAGCAGTTGGACGCCGGGATGTCGGCGTCCTCGACGATGAGCCGCGGCAACGTGGCCGACGGCGTGGTGGTCGACGTCGGCTGGTCGTTGACCGTCTCGTCGTCCGACTGGATCGCCGACGAGGTCGACAGCGTCGACTGCGACTGCATCGAGACCAGGGGCCGCGGCGACGCCACGACCGGGGACTTCCGCGTCGGCGGCGACGGGCAGGTCGCTTCGCCGCCGCCGACACGGACGAGCGGCTGGGTGGCGGCGCGCGCGATCGGCGACGGTGCTCCTCCTGGCCCACGCGACGACGGAGATGCGCGGGCAGCGGACTGCAGCGACGGCGAACTGCCGTTACGAATCATCGGCGAGCACAAACCTGACGTCTGCATCTTCGCAACTACCTACCGACTGTTCTTACTTCTTCAAGAAAAATGACCGAAGTTCTGTTTTTGTACGAAATGTCACTGTTTATATACAAAACTGCCGTAAGCTTTCTTAGTTATACGTCTTCACCGTATAGATAGTAGTTAATCAGTCCGGAGTAGGCATAATACTCGTGTGTTCCACGCCGATGTTGTGCACGGTGTAGCTAGCGGCAACCGGCGTCATGTTGTGCAAGCGAGCTGCAGCAGCAGCAGCAGCATCTGTTGCTGAGACTGGCGCGCACGTTGTGTCGCTGCTGGTTGGTAGCTGCAGTTAACAGGTCGTCGTTGCACGGACCGTCGCGCAGCCGCGCTGGTCACGTGTCTCGCAGCGACAGCACATGAGCTGCACTGATCTTAAGTGGATTTCCGAATACGTCTACCTCAGTGGGACTGTTCGCACTGAAGTTCGCGAACTGCAGTTCAGTTCAGTTCAGTTCATGAATGATCACGGCTTAACGTTGTCACCGAACGGTAATGCGCCGTTCATACATACGCCGCGCGTTGATGCGCTCCGCTAGTAAAAACACATGAAGCGTTTTTACAAACGTGGCACCGCAACGCACAGCGCAGCGTATGTGTGAACGGCCCTTAACAACCTCGCGATTCAGTTTTGCGACTAGCCTTTCTTTAGTAAGCAAACAATAGGGTGATCGGATTACGATAACTATGGTATCGCGTCTCGTATAAATGTGCCAAAAATCATCAAATTATTTGCAGTTGCAGCATAGGCCTAAGCTAGCGTCGGACTGAGAGCAACGAAAACGGAGATCAGCGTCGCCTTATTGGCCTGCGCGGCTCGGGATAGACTATACATTTTACGTCACGTTTAGAAATGAATCGTGAAAGCGAGTGACGAGGAAACGATTAGTCGTTTTTCGTTTTTACGTGAAGTCATTCGGTTCTGCTTACAAAAACGAATACAGTCGTTATCGCCGGTGACGTCAGGTTAAGACATGACCTCACTTGACACATCTCTGCATGAACTGCATGAATAATGATGTTGCGAGCAGACACGGACGAAATGTAATGGACGCAATCGACGCACTCGTTGTCCGATTCGTCGACTAGACGGACCGCGACCGACTCGACCCGACTACGCAGTCCCGACACATGATCGATCACCGCTGAACGCGTTTGTTAAGGCGAGATTTTCGTCTTCATTAAGCGTTCGCCGTTCGCAGACTCACGCAAGAAACAGTCGAAACCTTATTGGACACATACGTGACGTCGCGATATAGGGCCTACATGTCCTCCACCAAATTTTGTAATCAACAGGCTGTGTTCTATCAGAACCGACTTAATTTCTAATTGTTCGAGTAATTTGTGCATTGTTTCCACTGAACTGTTTGCATATTTTGTCACTTACATCTGCGATATCTGAGACACAATATATGTCTCAAACCTTTCTTTTTGATCTTGGCTCCCACCTTTCTGTAAACATAGAATGTTACGTAGGCTAGGCCTATACCTCGTAGGCCTATCCATCCAGCGAAGGTGGCATCAAAGAGAATTCCATCAGCACGGTTAAACGGGTCGAACTGGTTCTTGGAACCGATGCTATAGCCGGGCATGGAGCTACGTTGTGTCACTAATGGACCTGGTTCGGATATAAGCGTCGCGCGGTCTCTCTGCGACAGCCGAGCTGCTTGAGTCACATTGCTATGCGGCCAACTCGGTGCTATAGGCTACATAATTATAGACAGTTGAATATGCGATACATGTGCAATTTTACACATCTTAAGATATAGAATCACCCAGTTGCTTGTGTTCCAGTGTGTTCGTTTTATGTTCGTCGACTGCTTAGTATAGGAATCAGTATCAAAGGTAAGTAAATCGGGTATAATTGACTTAGGTAATTGCATCGAACTGAAGAACTGAAGAACTGAAGAAACTCCCGACCGATGTTAACTCTGGCACATTGCATTTGGCACTACAAGGCTATAAACTTCAAAGAGCAATAGACGGAGATTGAAAATGCTAGGACATATCGGAGGGTGTTATTTGCCAAAAAAATGAAAAAAGGAGAAAGCGGATAAATACGCCTGGTTACCAAGTCCTATCCTATAGGCCTTTTTGATAACTGATAATTCCACATCATTGCTGTCCACGGTTCTGTTATTTATTTAACATGAATTTACATTATAACGCTACGGTTTTTATTAGAAAAAAATATTTCATTAGTTACCTTACTGACCAGCCAACTGCATTAGCGAATTTATGCCGTAGCATTACGCAAGGAAATTTAAAGGCCGGCGGCACCGCCTCGGCCACAATAACGCCGCAGATGATAGGTGGAAGTGATGAAATTGTGCACTGGAGTGTATTCACCCGTGCTAATAACTCATATACTATGAGCAGTAGCGGCTATTTCGTTTTACCTAGTCTGAATTAATGGCAGGAGTGCATGTGCTGCATCAGAGGGAGAGAGAAGCGGTCGGGGGCGGGAGGCCAGAAAGCGGTGGTCGTTGGCAGGGCAGGGGCATACTCGATAGGTAAGAAGATTGGCTTCTGTCGGTCGCGGCGAGACCTCGTTAATGTCGATTTGCGGTCGAGCGTGCTGCTGCTGCTGCTGCTGTTGCTGTTGATGATGATGCCGATGCTGTAAGTGACCGTCGACGACGCCAGGTCGCTAATCGAACGCCGCTCGTACTAAGGTCACGTACGCACGGCGTCTGGCAATATTGGCCCGCATAAAAGCCGTGTTCGATTGTTGTCTTACTGTGTATTTTATATCACTAAATACCGTTACGATATCGTGATTCACAGTCATTATTATTAGTCCACAGTGCTGGCGACACGGCCTGTTGATACACAATTCATGTCTGGTGAGTGTGATCTGTCAGTTAATCACCTGGAAGTACTGTGTAACAAGAAGCTCAGCTATCGCCGAATGACCGCGTGATGCGTCTTGTCAGTAGTAATCTTGCCAATTGCCACGCAACAGTGCAGAAACTACTTATACGACAAGTCCTGACCAAACTGATGGTATGAAGTTGGAGGTTTAGTCGGAGGCA
>Ga0126329_10000248_pt1 | contig 10918 bp, 9 predicted proteins | sample InaspJWI85metaG_FD_104915 | JGI IMG/M metagenome (GOLD analysis project Ga0126329, IMG submission 104915) | Marine gutless worms symbiont microbial communities from Oahu, Hawaii - Inanidrilus sp. 2 OAHU.JWI-85 metaG | ecosystem: Host-associated > Annelida > Digestive system > Unclassified...
TGGAGAAAGATGATAAAGGAAGCACGTTGATTCGGATAGGTGTGAGTGGGTGAAAGTTCCTTCTGGTACCGGCCTACCCGGGTTGTCCCGGATCAAAGGCCGTTAAACGGTCGTCGTCGTTGTGACTGGAGCATCAGCAACATTTAGGCATTGCACATTAGTTCATTGCTGAGCCAGATTCATATTACTGTTACAATAGTCCACCAAACGTGACCTTTCAAACCTAACTGAAGGTGATACAGGCAAGAGTATAGGATTAAAGTGTGTCAGTTACATTAATTTATTTAAATACAGGTAAGTATAGTGACAGGCTTGTATTCAAGACTCAGTGCTCTGAGACCAAGACCCAAGCTTAACGCCACACATCCACCTGACCATTCTCATCTCTGCTCGCTGAAGTGCCACCACATTTTCTTTCCTTACAGGCCAGGTCTCACTTCCATGCAACAAGAGTAGACCCAGACCAGACCGACCATGTTCAAGACCAAGACTTTTTAGGTTCAAGACTAAGACTGAGATTTCAAAAGAGACCAAGACCCAAGTCTCGAGAACTCCAAGCCTGTACAGCAGTGCACATTAATTACACTGGTGTGTATAGCTGACGTTGCAGGTGTGTGTACAGTTAAACTGTTTACTGTGTTGTGTCTAGCGGTTAAAGCAGCTAGTGCCGAGACAGACAGCCATCGACCAGGAGGCAGTGATGAGTCGGTTCCATCAGAAGCAGGTCGACATGGAGAAGTCGGCATTCAGAGCACGCTACGAGGAGCAGGAGCGTTGTCAGCGCCAGCTGCAGGAGCAGCGGCTCAAACTCATGCGCCAGTTCAAGCAGCAGCAGCTACGCAACTCGGAAACGCTCGCCAAGATACAGTCAGCGGCTCAGTTCTAATACTATATCTTTTTTGTGCTACAGCAAACAAGTCTCTGCCGACCCTCGTACCTTGATAAACGCTGGCCATGTGCTGGCCTCTGCTGAATCTTCTTCAGTATAAGTTGTATTGAACTTGGTTGACTGCATTTACGTACGAAAGGCCGGACAAAGTAACAGACAGATAGAAGAACAGACGATATCATGCATTAGCCCTACCAATAGACGCGGCCAGCATAATGATATGAAGTTGTATACTGGCCTCTGATGAATGGGTGGTTACATTTTTTTCAGAGGTGACCGCAATTTCCGACAAATAAGATCAAAAGTAAGTATTGTGAATTAATCTCCACCATGGAGATTTACTACTGTGCTGGCTGATATCATAACTATGCCTGCCGCGAGTACTTGCGAAGTACTGTAAAGTACTCGACTTTAAAAAAAATTCCTTGAGTAATGTTTTAATACTCGAGTACTCGTTTAATTCCACTTCCAGTCGGAAATTTCAATTTTGGGTTCCATTTTTCCAAATTAATGAGCAATTGTTAAAATTTTATGCAAACTTAGCTCCTTCAGTCCTTCAAATTGCGAGTTGCGAGTTATTAGAAATTGCATTGCAGTCTATACCAGGTTATAGTTTCCTTTTTTCCTCCACTTCGAGCCCTGGTCTATAGTCTACAGTAGCAGTCATGCAGCTTGTATTAAGCACTTCCGGTATTAACGGGTATTTGAGTACTCTCTAAGCTACTCGACCGAGTACTTGACTCCAAAACTACTTGTTAGTGGCAGCCTTAATCAACACTATCGTTTTAAGTAAATTTTTTTGCGGTGGTGATGGTGCTGTTGTGAAATACAGAGCAGCTAATGTGCGTCTTCCGAAGCTGCCAGCGAACAAGACTGCAGTCGTGATTGCCGAGCGACGACGGATGCTTCGCTCCAAGGAGGCTCAGGTGCGCCTACTCATGTGTACACATGGATTCATCATCATCTTCATCTTCATCTTTGTCTATTACATTAAAGTTGTCGCATGCAACTGTAGAACACATATACGTGAACAAAATTGAGTGTCAGTGCTAAAAACACTAAAACTGTTTATAAGGGTGTCTGTCGGGTCAAAACAAAATGATAGACCTACTACAGCTGATACAGGTAGCCTAGCTAGGCCTGGCCTACAGGGTGCAGCAGAAAAAAGTATTCCCTAAAGATTCATGACAATATTTCCCCAACGACTGAAAACTTTAAAATAAAATTACAAAATTTGATTGAGTTATATTTTCAGTTATATTACAGACTTTCAGAGTAAAAAATGTTGATTCGTTTTTAATAACAGCATGCTTTTTGAATTGAACTGTTGTTCTTGTGTTTATAAAGTGTTGTTAATAAAGTGAGTTTAGTACGAGTTAAAATTTTTCATGTTTTCTTTACATTTACATGTAGTGTTTTATTTTCATGTTTACCCAAGAGAATGAGGCAAAGGTAAGTTATCAGCAATTTGTTTTGCATGTTTGCTGCTTCACTTCACTTGATGATACGATCAAGTTTATTCATTTTTATGACATTACTGATTAACGTTAGTATTTAATAAAACGCTGAGATATTGACGCCAGCTTCTTGATGTTGGTCAGTAGTGACGTGCTGAGACATGTTTCACGTTTGTGCCTTTGTGTGCTTGTTATTTGCAGAACATGAAGTGCTTTCAGTGCTTTGATACTGTTGGCTGGGCAACAGGAAGGGCATCCGGCATGTAAAAACTGAGTGGTGGGGTGTTGACGTGGTTATCTGTCTGAAGCGAGGTGCAGACTTGTATATAGCCCAGCTGATGCCACTGCCACTCACTGTCTCTTGTTTCAGTAAAATCCAGATTGGTTTTACTTTTCTGGTACCGGTTCACTCAGGTAGTCCCAGACAAAGGGCCGTTAAACGGATGTATGTATGTATGTTATGTGCAGAACATGAGTCGTGACATTGCTCAGTTTGAAGCTAATCTCCGCCGCTCCATGCAGTCTGCTGCTATGACGTCAGTATCTCTCATCACCTGTACACTGCTTGTGTGTACGATCACACATACACAGAGATATGCGTGGATTACGAAACAGAGGGGGTGTAATCTAAGAATCCTGGAGAGAGGTTGTAAGATAGACTGTAAGACTGTTGAACGACTGTACTTGATGATTGTGTAAGTTGCCGTATGATTGGTTGTGGTTAGTGCTTCCATGGCTGAGTTATTATCATTATTATTAGCCTGCACTGCACGCAGTCTGGCCGATGTGGGCTACTGCTACAGATGTTGCATGCTTCCTGTTCTGTGTGTCTGCCTGTTAAGCACGCGGGTCAGCCCTGCAAAAACGGCTGAACCGAGCGAGATTCCGTTTGGGTCACAGACTCATGTGGGCCTAAGGAACTATGTGTGTATATTGGCGCCACCTGGCGAATACTATTGAACAATCCGTGTGCGGCGGCGATGCGGTCTTATGTCAAATTACTTTGACCACTTGTTATACTTATTATTAGCACATGGTTGTTTTGTACATTCGAAATGTTTTATCTGTGAGGGTTAAATGCGATATTAACGTTTTTACAAATATTTGTTAGTGGAAAAAATTAATTTTTGATGTTTTTTCAATTTTCGTTTCAAACTTATGGATCATCTGTATGATTACGACTATCATTGACATCATGGACGATGAGGACACACACAGAGTGGTTGTTTGTTGCGATAGTGCAGTCTGTGGCTTGTTGCGGCAGTTGGTCATCTTATCATCTTCCTCGCCATCTCACTGCTGTGGGTTGTCTGTGCAGCGAGCACTGTGCTGGTGAGGAGGTGCGTTCAACTGTCGCCATGCCGCCGCCGCCCAGCCACGGCGTTCAGGAGCTGTGTGACTCCATGTCACCAGGGACCAGTGCCGCGGCATCGACTGACTACATGAACAAGATACGCAAGCGGCTCAACGAGGACGCTTCGACGAGGGTCGAGCGCGAGAAACGACGTCGCAAGGTGCTCGTTCAACAACTCACTGCCCATCACGCCATCGAGGTAGGTCCACGATACGATACGATATGATACAATACGAGATGCTATTTTAATGTGCGCTCCAAAGCTGGCATGAGTCAGCTTAATCTACTGCGTGGAACTAACAACTAAAAAGTGGAAAACAGAAAATGTAAAAAGTAAAAAAAACAGATATGCTGAGAAGTATCAGTAAACAGTCTGTGGAATCCATGGAGTCAGTCCTGAAGAAGAAACGAAAGGCTACGGTGGGAAGGATTTGCAGAAAAGGAAAGTTTTAAGCCTGGAATGAAAGAGTGAGGGGTGATGCATAATGAGAGTGGTGAGTCAATGGAACCGATGGAGGAAGTGCCACTCAAAGAACTGGGCGAGGCAGAATTGGAGAGATTAGTGCGTGGTTGACGAAGAGAAAGCTGGGAGGTGATTCCAGAGACTCGGGGAAGCATACTGGAAGGAATGATCTGTTCTTCGTAGAGAAGATGATGTGGATGGACGAGCGAGTGAGACCGTTACCAAAGATGAAGAGCGAGTGCTGCAAGGAGGCTGAACTGTGATGAGGTTATGCAGACATGAAGTTTTGGGTGGTTGTGAGAACTTTGTAGGTAAGTGAAAGGAGCTTGTATTCGATGCGCTCGTCTATTTTGTTGCATGCTCTGTGTGTGTCATGTTTTGGCAGTGATGTAAACCAGACCATTTTTGCAACAAGAACCCAATGACAACAACACTGCCATGCCTGGTATGGTACTCGCTTGTTAGTACCGACCGCTTCAATATTATGCTGGCCCCATCAGTAGCAGAAAGCGTAAAGCAATGGTCCGGTATCTGTCCATACGTCCGTCTGTCTGTCCTGTCTGTGTATTTAAAGTGACTCAACAGTGGGCAGCACTGGTACGCGTCCACGGATTAGAAATATTTATACATATTTTATTTCAGCAAGCCAGAGTAAACATAAAATATCCACATATAACAACAGTAAAAAGAACTCTGGTGCTACAGCTAAACGAAGGGTAATGCCTCTTACTCGCAGCCAGGTATTAATTTAGTAAATACAAATATACAGTTAGTAATGTAGATCTAAAAATATAAAAACAGAACACATAAAAGCATCTAAATCTTGCCTATCAAAAACTGGTTTAATTTTACACGTTCGAAACGACGAATAAACAATGACAAATGATCAGCCAAAACAACGTCTTTGGGTATCAAGTTCCAGATTCTCAGCACGCGAACAGCGAGAAAATGCTGTGTACAATTAACTCTATGAATGAGATACGCAAGCATCTCAATGAGGACCTGTCGGCGGGGTCGAACAGGAGAATTAAACGGCGTCGGGGGGTCGCAAGGTGCTCGTTCAACCACTCACGCTCACCACGCCATCGAGGTACGTCGAGGACAAGATTTATTGAGATCCCGCCGCCGACATTGGATTATTACAACAAGAGCATCAATCATTATACACGAATTAGCCTAAAATAGTGGCTTAAATAGTTAAATGAAAGTTGACCTCTGACCTTGACTCTGGGTCTAGAAGTCCAGCGCGTGTTGGTGTGGTGATGCGATCGGCTTGATCTTGACCCTTCATCGAGGGCAATTTTTCTAGTTGCTGCTGCTGGTGATGACTTGTGGTATCTACAGGAGGAGAGGCGGGAAGACGTGCTGGTGGGCCTGTGCATGCTTCAGTCGATCCAGGAGGTCATAGGTCATTGATGGCCGTAGTAGTAGGTTTCCATTGTGGTGATGGTAGGAGGAGAGGCGGGAGGACGTGCTGGTGGGCCTGTGCATGCGTCAGTCGATCCAGGAGCGACGCATCGCCGTGCAGCTCATGCAGCTGCGCCATGAGAAAGACGTCATCCGGCGCAATCGGCTCGCCAAGGAGAAACAGTTCGAGGAGGCGCGCGTCAAAGAGTTCGAAGAAGCACTGAACAGAGAGAAGGTCGGCATGGACCGCGTCATTTTGGGCCATAATACGTCGAAACTACAAATTAGCAGCAACCACCTAGTCGAGTGCTTGTCAAACTTTTTCAGTGATGAAGTGATCCATGCATACATGAATGATCGAGTGATGTCTTTCTGCTGTTCTGTTTTTGCATGCTGCTGTCATCGCATGCATCACATAGATGCGACCTACTACGTCAGATGTCACACTTTCAGTGGTCTGTGTCTGTGTGTCTGTATGTGTTAGGCTCTTGGTGAGCCGTGCAAAAGGCTGAATCAGTCAAGATGCCGTTCAGGGGGAGATAACATGTATTATAGATGGGGTGCACAATGGCACCATCTAGTGAATACGGTTGAACAGTCCATGTGCGGCGATGCAGCCTTTTTGTCAGATTACTGTGACCACTTTTTAATTTGATAACGCTGCTGTTGCTGCAGCAGTTGCTGTAGTGACGGTGAAAATGCTGTGTATTCTAGGAGCTGATCGAGCTGTACAAGGCGGAGCATGAGGAAGAGATAGACCAGGCTCGTCAACTGCATGAGCAGCTCCGGTCTGAACGAGTTGCAGTTCGCTACAACAAGCACTACGCCATCTGTCAGCAGATTGTCAACGACCTCGTCGACTTGACCGCTAACATCGCCGACTACCGAGAGTTCACCAACAAGTCAGTTCTCTCACCTGTTCTTTATAATGTGTCGTTTTCTTTAGAAATCATATTTGCCAGACACAGTGCCTTACATTTAGGCCATGCTACAGGCATCAGAGGGTGGCTCAGTAGCCAAGTGGTTAGCATGCTGGACTCAGGCGCAGTAGGGCCCGGGTTCAAATCGCAGTCGCAACGCTGTTGGGTAACAGTCTTAGGCAAACTGTTCACACCCATTGTGCCTCTTCACCAAGCAGCAAAATTGGTAGCAGCCCTCTTAAGGGTTGTGGGGGTAACTGCAGGCCTGGCGGAAAGTAATGGCAGCCTACCGCCGTGTTTATAACTCACGTCACCTGCAGGCTGACTGCCAAGAACTGGGATCAGCTCCGGAACCCTACGCTCGGTAATCGTGTATGGGCTACCTTTACCTTTTTAGAGGCATCAGAGACCTGGTGCTACGATCAACCCCCTCGTAACCTATTACATGATACACTGATTTTATTCAGTTTGCTATATTTTGATTTTGCCGGTACATTTGATACTCGTAAGCTACACATGTAACTTCTTGCTGACTTACGGACCACGCACAGTAGTGGATGAAGAAAAGATGAGGCCAGGATACTGGGTTGGATCGGTACTTTATTTTTCTTTTAGTGCTTTGACATTGCCGATTGGATGACAGTAAGGGCATCAGTCCTACAAAAACTTACCTTGGTTATCCCAGTAAGTGTCTGTGACTGACATGACGAGCACTCAGAGCAAGGCATGACCCACACAAATTCTTTCACAGTCAGAAGAAATGTGACATTTATTGGCAGAAGTCATCTTAAGCAGGCAGGATGGTGATATGCATGGCATATGACATTTCCAGGCATATGACACTGCCAGGCACTTGTTAGTATTTCGCTGCAACTTCTGTGTTTTTTTGTTAGTATGCAAATATACATTTGTATGACTGATTGGTGACTGACTAACTGACTGATTGCTTGATTGAAATGTGACTTTTTCAATGATTGCCCTGTTGATGTGATGGAGGCTGGTACCTGCCAAGCTGTTCAATGACTGGCTGGAGTTGTTCATGGCTGGAAAACCTCTCCAGGACGTGGAAGAAACTTCACTGCTGGCCGACGGTAGTGTGGAACCACTGCTGGCTGACGACAGCCAGCACATTCTTAATGATGCTGACTTCCATGAGTATCGGGTATTTACTAGATAACTTTGTATTGCTTAAATTAATATTATTAATACTTAAAATCACTACAGGTTCCTTTTTTGTATCACTTTTTTGAATGACTGAATCTTGCATGGCAGTTCACTTTACTCAGTTCTGGAGCACAGCGATTTTTGCATGCAAACATTTCACAACGTAGCGTAGCAACATTGCTGAAGGACTGGCGGAAACTTTAATTATGGTATTAGCTTACTGTTAATTCATTGCTAAGTCTGCCAATAAACAATTTTGGAAGCCGGTCAGCATTTGGCAAAGTTATAGACAAAGTATACTGACACCTTATTCCTGACACAGTGTATTAACAGACATACGTTAATAAATTAGAAATAACATTAACAGAAGAAGAAGAGTACACAAATGTAAGAATGTTGAGTGAAAATCGAGGCTTGCTAAGCTAAACAAGAAGCTCAGCTATCGCCAACGGATCGCGCGATGCGCCGTATTAGTTATAACCGTGCTAAATGTCGCGCAAGTGTTCGTCGAATTGCATTTAATAAGTCCTGCATTAGGCGAATGACCTTCAACGTTTTCAAGGTCATTGGGAATGGCACAAACAGATAGGCTATATGATTCTTCCTATTAGTGGTGTGTAGTAAAAATCCCCATAAAAGACGACACAGTTGCTGAAAACTGACCCAAGAATTAAAAGGGAAATAGGCTACATTCTTTGCAACCCACATATGTTGTAATGGCCAGTCGTAAAATACAACACACACACACACACACACCCGTTCAACGGCCCTTTGTCCGAGACTACCCGGGTGAGCTGGTACCAGAAAGGTAAAAACCAATCTGGATTTTACTGAAGCAAGAGACAGTGAGTGGCAGTGGAATCCGCTGGACCATATGCAAGTCTGCACCTCGCACCAGACAGATGACCACGCCAGCACCCCACAGCTCAGTTTTTTACAGGACGGATGCCCTTCCTGTCGCCCAACCAACAGTGTCAAAGCACTGAAGGCAAAATAACAAAAAATACAAACATATCAAAATAAAGCCAAGAGTTTGTATACTATTTATTTTGTGTTTGACTTGCATGGTGAATGCAAATTCATTAAAACAAAACATTGTAGTGATTAAAGAAATATGTTCTTCTTAGCTGCCACCTTGGTTGGATGAATAGGAGAAGATTTTGTTTACAGAAAGGTGGCAGCCAAGAACATATTTCTGGCGGAGTTGTATTGAGCATGGTTTAATGGCTGTGAACTTCTGCAGTTGGAAGATACATGGTTCAGATGTGTGTATGTGTGTGTGCTACTGTGATCAGCTGATGGCGGGAGAATGGAAGCCACCTGATGCCAGCAGCGTCACAGGACCACCAGCGGACAACAGCATCATTGGACATGTGATTCAGAGACTGTTTGATATCGCCAGACCACCCATGGTGAGTTTGAGCCTCGCGGGTGCTGGATGGACAGCAAGGTCTCACTTTTGCCTAGATTTACTATTACTGCAAACAACAGCATGGCAAAGAATACTGTAGCATTGCATTTCCTCAAATGCAATGAACGTGTAGAATATCCGTTATTATAGTACCACAAACAAGGCTGGTTGGACATATTCTTTAAATTAAAGATTGAATACAGAGCTACTTTCTCTGTTGATAGTCTATGTGTTTTAATTGAGGCTCGAATGTTGTTGATATTGCTGTATTTCAGCCAGACACAGGGCTGCCGTTGCTGCCTGCTTGTCCTCTCAAAGTCTGTCTGCTTGGTAAAAGCTTTGCTGGCAAGTCAACCTGTGCCGCGAAACTCGCCGAAAGTGAGTTCTGTGCAGCCTTATTTAACAACATTTCCAGCGCTTTTCTATCGTAGATTAGCACTGGCGATGGGTCCACTCCGTTCTTGTCACTTGTTCAAGAGATGATTTTTCTAGAGTGGATGTTGGCTTTGGAGAGAAAACGACATTGACTCATTTTGTCAAGAGTGTGTTAATGAAGGACTTGTAAAAATGAGGTTCAGGGAGTAATTTCCTCAATTGGCATGAGTAAGCCAAAAGGTGGAATTGTATTTCATTTGAGCGCGTTTTTTGTGTAGAGACTGTATATGTGCCTTGCATGGTTGTTAAACTTTTTATTGTGTTTTTTATGTTTTTATTTTTAACAAAACGTAGGCGTAATTTTTATTTTTTATTCTGGAAATGTTTTTCTGTTTCATGGCAATTGATATTTACGTTGAACAGAAATTGCATAATTTAACGTTGGTCACGTTGAAATAAACACGCACACACACACACCCGTTTAACGGCCCTTTTCCGGGTCTACCCAGGTGAGCCGGTACATGAAAGGTAAAACCACTCTGGAATTTACTGAAGCAAGAGACAATGAGTGGCAGTGGCATCAGCTGGGCCATATGCAAGTCTGTACCTCGCTCCAGAGAGATAACCATGCCAGCACCCCACCACTCAGTTTTTACAGGCCGGATGCCCTTCCTGCCGCCCAACCAACAGCGTCAAAGCACTGAAGGCAAATTTCAAGATTCCAAGATTCCTTGGAAACTAATTTAGAAAACATTGTACTAATTATAGTAATACAGTCAACTGCACTGTTCTCATTGCACGTAACTTCTCATAAATGTAACACATAACGTTATAAGAGGACTAATTTTGCTACTTCTTCACTCAAAGTATCAAAGTGCAAATAACACAATTGATGCTGAGCATGTTTTAGATTCTGGTTTTCCTTGTTTTTATTAAAATATGAACCATGTTGTAATGTTTTGAACTTTAAATTCTGTGTTTTAATGCTGTGCTGCGTGCACATCTTATACTGACCTACCTATGTGTGTGCAGATTTTCGTCTGCAAGTTCTGCAAGTTGACGTGTTGGTTGCTGAGGCAATTGAGGCTTATGGAGTTGGCGAACTGCAACCTGAGGTTCAGTTTTTATTTAACAATATTCGCTGGTTACTTTGACTTCATTGATTACAAGTACATATACAGGGTGGGCCAAAAAAGTGAGGCCACAAACTTATGGCCATAATTCTGTCTAATCTTAACTGATTTACAAAAATTTTTACTGGAAGATTCCTTGGTAAATTTTCAGTAAACTGATTATTAAAACTCCCACCAGTCCTTGCATATGTTGCCACACTACCATGTGTAACATTATTGTCAGAACAAGCGATTAATATTAAATTACAAGGTAGTGTAACTACATATTTAAGGTGTGATGAGGTTGTTAATAACCAAATTAAAAAAGGTTTATTGCAGAGTCTGTCAGTGGTGAATATTTGGCAA
>Ga0126329_10000249_pt1 | contig 10895 bp, 5 predicted proteins | sample InaspJWI85metaG_FD_104915 | JGI IMG/M metagenome (GOLD analysis project Ga0126329, IMG submission 104915) | Marine gutless worms symbiont microbial communities from Oahu, Hawaii - Inanidrilus sp. 2 OAHU.JWI-85 metaG | ecosystem: Host-associated > Annelida > Digestive system > Unclassified...
CACTGTGTATAATTGATAACAAAAAGTTCAATTTTCTAGAATTTCTTGTGTTGTTTCTGCTATTGTTTCAAATATTGCCAGCGTAAAACTCCATCTAAAGATTACAAATACATCTATATTGTTCGATAGTTTCGTCAATAGATACTTAAAACATATATATTACGAGCAGACTTTACATGTTCAGTAAAAACTACATCAATTAAGCAGGTTCTCAGCAGTGTCTGCCCTTAGCAATGTCTAGAAAAGCTCCAGAGAGACGGCCTACGGCAGAAGCACAGAACATTTTTGCTTCATGTGTAACAAAGCTAAAAAGAAAAACATAATTGCTAAAATGAGATCGGCGATCTCACAATAACAGTCCTAAAAATTGCTAACATGAGATCAGCTGTTATAGCAGAGGCGCACACCCCCGGCGTATGCTTACCCATTCTGAATATAATGCATCTAATGCAGAAAATAGTTTGTATTTTGTTGTCAGTTTCCGGTGATTGAAGTGGTGCAGGTAAACTATTCCATATTTGGATGGCTCAGTGATCTAAAAATTGCAAACACTTAAGACTTAACTCAAAATATCCGTTAGGCTATAATGTTCTCATAATGACCATATTTCCAAACTTGAGAATGGCGATCTCAGTCTGGTGATTTTTCGGTAAATTAGATGGTGAATTCCTACTCTAGCCATTTCTGGCTTTTCCTGTTAACCATATCACTGATCTCCTTAAAAGTACTTCTTGCAATCTGATATAACATTGCCATTGAGGCATCTGTGACAAGTTGAAAATGGATGAATTCTTGCATAGGTATAAAGCCTGGTAGCTAAAGCTGATTTCAGATTACAGGCTGATTTGTCATATATCACAACATATAAGAGGAAATCACAAATTATAAGTCAATGAAAATTCTCAACCTCGTGCTGGCAATTTCCACAACACAAGACTGCTGATTTCAAATTTCAGAAAGTCATCCTGCAGCTGCTTACCGACAAGACACGCTCAGTTCAACTTGCGATGATGGCAGAACAGCAGCTCCAGGCTGGAAACCAGGTACTGGAGAGTTCACATAAGCCATTGTCAGTTCTTTTGGATGAATGTTAAGGTGACATTTCACAACATCTGAGATATCACTATCTTTACCTACACACACACACACACACACACACACACACACACACACACACACACCCGTTTAACGGCCCCTTCTCTGGGACTACCTAGGTGAGCCGGTACCAGAAAGGTAAAACCAATCTGGATTTTACTGAAGCAAAGAGACAGTGAGTGGCAGTGGCATCAGCTGGGCCATATGCAAGTCTGCATCTCGCTCCATACAGAAAACCACGCCAGCACCCCACCGCTCAGTTTTTTACAGGCCGGATGCCCTTCCTGTCGCCCAACCAACAGCGTCAAAGCACTGAAGGCATATATCTTTACCTACAGTATAACAATAATTAAGCAGTACACATACTTACAAAAAAATAACTATCAAAGCAAAAATTCAAGCTGAGAGTGACACAATTTTCAATTAAGAACGATACATCAATTCTATTTCATCCTCAGAATTTAATAATTAGTGTACCTTCACCTTTAACAAATATATACATAAGCACGCTACCATCATAAATTTAATGAGCACAGTTCTGATACTTAGTAGTGAGTTACAACACACATGAAAGGTGGACCATCATTCGTTGGAGCAGGAGAGTTTTGTCGTTTTACTGTTACATGGTTAAGATTTAGTAAAGATAGGTAAGAGTTGGGATTAGAGTTAGGCTGAGAGTTAGTGTTAGCATTTAATGACACGGAGTGAGTGAAACTGCACATCCAGTTCAAGACATGCAGCGGTAGCCACAGCCTCTTGTTGCAACACCTATACTATGCACTGTGTATAACCTCATGACGACGATCATTATAAAAACATAAATAATACCATTTGTCTGCAAATTCACTGGACGCTACTGATGTTCCGGTACTAAAATATTTTACAGTTTACAATATTTTTGGCGTTTTATTCGTTTTCTCCAGATAACAATAATAACTCACTATATTTGTTTACATAATAGCAAAGAATATAGAAACATTAAAATATATGAAGATGATCCAACTAAGAAACAAGTATGTAACCTCATTAGGCGTAGGGAGTATGGGTTTCGTTGAAAATTACGTAGGCCTACTTAACAGTACCAGCCTTAGCAACTTTTACTGTCAATTCTCGTCTTTTTGGAGTGTACTATATTGCGATGTCATTTTACCTTTCCAGCGTCACACAACAAGGTAACAACCTGTAGTAGGCCCATTGTTGCAGTCCACACTATAGCCAGCCTACTATAGCTACAGGCTTAATCCGCGATACTTAACGACTCCCGATATATTAGACCTCCTTAATTTGCAACGCAGCACGTCAAAATATTATAAATTAATGTGGCATAGCTCCCTGTGTACGGCAGTCGCTCGTAGGTCCGCCCAACGTAGACAGGAATCGAATGTGACTATACTATCGACGGGACACTGCACTGGGGACAGACAGACGGACGGACACCCGACCGTTACATAATCCCTGCATCGGATGCGGGAAACGTCAACAAGCCACAGCCAGTGGCAGCGCGAGGCGAGGCATATCGTCGCTTCTAAGGGCTGGCGCCACCCCCCCCCCCGAACCAGATTATTGCGATCGCCATGAAGCTGTGTTCACAGCGCATCAGGCGCTGCAATATGACAACGCTTAGCGCCGCGCGCGTCCTGTGCTGTACGATGCTGTACCACGTACGTTGTTGCATGTACTGTAAACGAATATGCTAATGTATGGTAAATGCGTCGTAGGGTCTATCCTAAAACTTGGCCTGATTTTGGAAAAAAAACTGGCAGAAATTTTACCGAAAAAGTCCCTCTGCAGCCTGCACGATCGCGCCTTCGGCGATCTCTGCTCACGCCTTCGGCGTTCGTTCCCTCACATTCTCTGCAACTTTAGCGCCTTCGGCGCTCTCTGTTTGCGATCTGCCGCCGCTGACGTCGTCGTCGCAGCGTTGCTACGTCGGTGACGTCACTGCTTCTATGATGCTTTGTAGTAGACGCCGCTAGCTCGTTAATAGTACTTGCAGCTACGGCGCTAGGCTAGACCCTCTGCAACGATCGCTCGCTCCCTCTGCAACTCTTGCACCGTTGGCGCTGTTTTGCGCTATACTCCGCAGCCGTCGCCGGAGTCGTCGCAGCAGTAACTGCGGCAACAGTGACGTCATAGCAACATTACGACGCCATTGTTCATCATATAGTAGACGTCGTTAGCTCGTTAATAGTAGCACCGTAGTAGCCTAGTAGGTATAGTCCCCCTGTTCTGCGCTATACTCCGCCGCCGCCGACGTCGTGTCAGCAACAGCGTTAATAGTGATGTCATAGCAACACTATTATGTCAATTGCTGTGACGAAATATCCGTCTCCTACATGCTCTGCGCTTAATAATAGTAGATAAATACTAGCGGCTTTGCCTTTGGCGCTCTTTGTTTCGCGCTATAGGCTTACTCCGCTGACGCCGTCGTCGCGGCGTTGCTACGTCGCTACGACGTCACTGCTGCTATGATATCACCGTTACCGTTATATCCGCAGTAGACGCCGTTAGCTGTTAATAGTATAAAGAATCATACTAGGTGGCGTCATTTATGACTCCAGACCATTTTAACCAAGTGCTATTGACGCTGGATGCATAGTATGCGTTAAGCGTCAATGCAGTGGTCGGCTGTCCGTCCATCCGTCTGTGCCGTTGATCGGCAGCTGGTTTGCTACTTATCGGCTATCGACCTATAGCTGCCAGTTCTGAGGCTCGGGCTGCGGCCAGCGTCAATGCTGTGATCCGAGCAGGATCAACGAGGACTTGTATATAGGATATACAGTTTCAACGTTAGGCAAACAATAGCTTATTACAGATATTAAAACCATGAAGCCAAACTGCCTCGAGGAAAAAAGTTTGGCCTCAGCCTTGGCTTCCACCTCGCAGACCTAACATTGGCCACGGCTTCGGCCTCGACTTAGACCTTCTGGTCTCAGCCTCGGCCTTCAAGCCATGAGCTTACTTTTGGCCTTAGCTGGTGTCTAGGCCAAAATATTTGCCGCGAACCCATTGTGCAAAAATTTTTGGACTCAGCCTTGTAATTTAACACAGGCATCAGCCACTCACAACGGCTACGTTCTAGCCAGGACCTCGAAACCAAAATGTCGAAGTCGGCTGATCTCGAAGCCACAGTTTTGTCCTCGGAGTCGGAAATTTTGGCCTCAGAGCCAATTATTAAGATTTTGGCACCTTTTAATTGCTTCAGTCTCGTAGGCCTATCACTGGCCTGTTCTCTGCCATGATTTCGGCCTTGATCTCCTATAGCTGGACTCGCCCTCGAGACCATAATTTTAACATCTGTCCCAGAAGCCAAAGTTTGGGGCTGCCTGTGCAAGAAAATGGTTAACGTATGTGCTGCTACGCTGTCCCTTATAAAGGTATACGTCCATATTGGGTGCGCTGCCGCGAGCGTTATTTTCGCCGCATCATGCCGCACTATAGCCCATAATGTCGCACACGTTAACACACGTTTATACAAGACGCAAGACAACGCGCGGCACCGCACGAAAGAACCTATCCCACCCATCCGTGCTCTGGTCATCAGAAAAGTCGAGGGCTTAGCCTCCTGCTAAGTGCAGTTTGTGCTGGTGTCCCTGGTTACCATCTCGACTTACTTCAGACGGTCCTCAACGCTATTTGTGTTCTCGACAGAGGCATTCCAAACGCATCACTGATCGGCTCTACCGCGTTCGTCAGTCACTACAGGTTGCGACTGCGAGTTCCACAGCGGATACAGTTTGATCCGCCTTTGGGTTCTGACGTACCACAGTCACAGGTGTATGTACAGCCTCGATCAACAACAAAGGTCCGACTTACATAAGGTTGCTCAGAGCATCTGTCGGGCAGCTGACGTCGACAGCCGCTGCATGCGATCTTCGCTCGCCGGCCAGGCCAACGCCGTCGCCAATATTGTCCTGTCAGCAAGACCATCAGCCTTGGACAACCGTGCAGCCCATCATCCATTCCGGGCCATGCGAGCTACAAACGTCACTCATCACCATCGGACGAGAACAGAAGACACCATTCGAGCTTTGTCGACCACTGAACCAACTCAGAAAATTGTACAGCTATCGCCAGAGTACCAGACATACAAAATAAATGAGATGCATGTGCCCCTGACGCAGCTATTAGAGAAAGCATAGGCCTATCCACTAATCAGCAGGCCCCAAATTTTAACAAGACTGCCCAAAGTAGGCCTAATTTGGGAACAAGCCGACAGACCGACCGACCACGCTTCTCCATCTGTAGCAATAGGCCGAATCTTATCTATGCTGTGCATGCGATGCGGCCTAACAGGGGCCTAAGTAGAGACGGTGGGATGCGTCCCGACGTGAGCTCGCCAGTTTTTGAGCCGGTGACGCATCTGGCGAATATGCAGGCTGAATGATCCGACACTGGCTTGCAGTTGCTGCTAAACACTGCGGTATTTCTACTGCCGGTTTAAAATGTGACACATGCACTGCCATGTTTCTTAGTGCTATCTCAGCGGTGTCAACTTCATGCAAAAAAAACTGAAATTTTGGCGACTTAGCTACATTTCTGGTTTCTGCTGGTTTCGCCTGTTATTTTCGCTGCTCATGGGCAGAAACGGATATTTCGAACTTCCGGTTAAAATGCCGACACCGGCATCGATTCCGTGACCCCGCGGTTACCCGACAAAAAACGATTTTTCGTCGGTGAGCTCACTTTCAGCTGCGTATGCAGTTGCTAAAAATACATTAAAAAATCACCAAAAATAATGCTAAGATGCCAAAAGTTCAATTCCTTTACACCTTTAATTGACACCGCTGAGAAATAATATTATGGCAGCGTGATATGTCAGACTGGAGGTCCACGCTGTTATCAGCCACTGTCACAGTTATCCGATCACAACCACCACCAAAAAGTACAGCAGCAGCCACTGGCGTAGACAAGGGGGGCCCAGGCCCCCCCCCCATGGCCGGGCCAATTTTTTTTGTTAAAATAGCTCGGGACTACCGGAGCCCGTCGTCTTAAACTTAAGCTTTAGAGTGTGTTCTAACGCTATGTTTACATCTGAAAGACGATATTAGTGTTACAGATATACTCAAAATATGAAAAATAACTTGAAATTATCTGCACTTTTTTTCTACAAAATTAGTAAAAATCTTAAACTTTTACAGTCTCCCGTGCATCTAATGACCCACAACAATTAAGCTTGGCCCCAGGCCTCCCTCCACCTAAATCCGGTCGTGCATGTTGAGATAACCCAACGGGAAGTGGTTATTTCTATCAGATGTCCAACATGTACACTTGTATAAGCTTAGCCTATTTAACTGAAATTCGAAAGTTTTGCTCAAAAAACATGGTTCATAAAGGTGTTAATTTTGAGGCCCCAAATGCTCTAAAACTCACCTACGAGCACCTTTAATTTCAAAAAAATTTCCGGGGCTTATACCCCCGGACCCCCGTTAAAAGGGGAGGGGAGGCCCCCCAATTCACATTCCTGGCTACGCCACTGGCAGCAGCTGTACTTTTCGACGTAAGGCCAAAACTTATACTACGAAAATGAAACAGCCGGAAGAAAGAATTAAGACAGCCGGCGTTGTCGACTTGTCGGATCATTCAATCGTATTCGCATATTAAAGTGGCGCCAACAGCGCAAGATCAGACGACATCGAGTTTGGAAGCATCCCATCAACTATGTTTCTCACGCCATAGAGCCTATGCAAATATGACTGCGTGTCACGGATGTCGTGTTTAAGAATGTCAGTGATTTCGTATGTTTTAAATGCCGATATATCGGCCGATGCATTAATTATTCAAACTGATGCCGAAGCGGATACGTTCCGACGGCTCAGCTCAATCGTGCTGCATGATGCAGTATTCTTTAGTCTGCGAAACACTGCGGCATGCCGCATGCGGCGGCGAAAACGACGCCACATACCGCGCAGAGCCGCGCTGCACCGGATTCCGTGTGAACGCACCTTAATAGGAAACGTAAGCGTGCCGATACAATTGGTACAGTGCCGGTTCCCTGGGCTGCCCATTTCCAACGCTAAAATATTTATAAATATATATTTCAAATAAAATATAGGACGGAATCAATCAAACACCACTCGGAAACTGTTACGGTTTGACATTACCAAAATGCCGATTGCAGTTTAAGAAAAAAATTGTTATGTCATTTATTATAATTTTCGGCACACTTTCGTTCCCTATTCTATCTATAGCGCTTTTGATGCAATCACGCCGTACACAATATGACACATCGAATGAGTAGGCCTACTGCAACTTTTGCAAATAGGCCTACCAATACTGTTCTGTCCTTGTTATTTTAGGCCTACAAAAATATGCATATACGCCAAACTTATAAGGTCGATGATTACGTTTAAATGCCATGTTTCAAAACTCTTGCAAGCAACATGTAGCCCACTGTTTTGTAAACTTCGGGAATGTTGAATCCGAAATGCCGTCCCTCTGCAACTGCTGCCCGGGACGTCGTTTATTCTCTACCATCTCCGCCGACACTGACATTCAATTCACTTTGCTTTGATCACTACAAACGCGAATGTAATCAGATAAAAACGGCAATTAGGTGTCACATATTAAGGTATTACTATGCCACCTAAAGGTATATAGGCTACAGAGTAATGTTTGTGCACGAAAGATATATACACTGTGTCCGGATAAAAACGGCCCCTGTGGTTTAGATAATTGTAGTTTTTGTGAATTGTAATACAATCATTTTATCAAATTTTCACCAATATCGCTACTGTTTGGTAGAAATGTAACTTAGTACATATTCAACAATGTTATGCAGGTTGCTCGCCATACTAAGCCTATTATTTTTGTGATTACGGTATTTTGCAAAACAGAAAGTACAATATCATTTCTATTACATGTATACTAATGTAAAATCAATAATAAAATAATAATTGTCGGCAGCAAATCTGTAGTTGTTGCAGCCTATAAGTCTAATGCTTAGTTATTACAAAATTTAGCGTAAAAGTGTTTAACATGTTCAACATAAGTACTAACTTACTTGCTTACCTCCTGTAGGCCTATTGCCATCTGCTATAGGGAACGAAAGTGTGCCGAAAAAATTATAATTAAGCTTAATGACACAATAATTTTTTTCTTAAACTGCAATCAACATTTTGGTAATTTCAAAACATAACAGTTTCCGAGTGGTGTTTGACAAAATTGCTTCCGCATATTTTATTTGAAAAAAAAGTATTCATATTTTAGTATTGGAAATGGCCAGCCCAGGGAACCGGCACTGTGCCATTGTATCGTCGCACTTTCGTGATCCCTATTGACGTTATCGACACGTCACTGTTCTGTGAAAATAGCAAGGCAACGACGCATGGTTTTCACCACTGTCGGAGATAAAATTTAATTAGAATTTCGTGAGAAGAAAGCAAATGTGGAACATAAAAGTTCACCAGAGTTTTATAAAAAAGAGACCAGTCTCTCTCTGTTGTCTTTGAAACATATAAAGAACATCAATCAAAACGAATTTCTTGTGTTGGAAACTTCATATTTTCAGCGGAGTATTTTAAATGCTGCCAGTTTTTGCTGACTTGCCTCATAGTTAGCCTGTGTAAAATTTCAGACAAAAACTGACAAAACTTGTTTGAATTATAGCACTTATATTGGGGAGGCGTTTTGCCGGACAAAGTGTGAAGAAAGATTCCGCACCTATAACATTTTGTGTACGTCTGGCTTTGACTTTGAGCAAGAACCGGAAATGAACCATCCAAAAAAACGAATCAAAAGCGAAGAAACTAGTGAGGTTTAAGTCAGAGCGAGCGAGAATGGTCTTTGTCGCGCCCAGGTCTACAGTGCTTTGAACTTTAATGTCTTTAATGACGACAACAGGAATGCACGTGGGCCTACATGTAGGCTTAGTAGCCTACACAACAGGTATATATTTATATAGGCCTTAAATGCAGTAGACGAGACGGCTAAACATAGGCCTACTTCCCCCGCATACATTATAGGTCTACACGTTACAACAGCAAAGGCAAATGCTATTCGCTTCCATGGACTGACAAGTAGTGCATTTGACCAGCTGTATAGAAAAAAATAAGTCGTAGGGCCTACTGCTGAATTAATCCGAACGCTATCACAGACAGCTTTGCAACACCTCTAATGTTAAGAACCATTAGGCCTATTATTACATTATGCATATTTATTTACATTTCTATAGTGTCATGCGGTCGCTGTGTTATAGCAAACTGGTATAGTCTCATGCAGTGAAATCACTAGAACAAAATTAGTTTTGTGGTGTCATATATGAAGCAATTTCAGTCATTCTTTCTTACTTGTGATTGCTAATAATTGGCCCATATCACCACAACTTAGCTGCATTTATCTTGCCTTGCTAAATTAATGTAAATTAGGTAGGCTACATTTAAACTTGGATTTCCAATGATTCTTGATGTTGTTTAACAGCTGACTTTTGATTGTCTATATTACGGCTACTGTGTCTGCGTGTGAATCTTATTGGCACTGCCCGCGTATGCGCAGCAGGGTCTATGCATCTGTCGGACGTCCGTCCGTCTGCTGCTGCAGGTTTGCTGCTGTGGGCCCAGAAGGCAGGAGATATCGATCGACTGCTACACGGCGCACTGCAGTGTGGCGTACAGCGGGCGAATGCGGGTAGGCCTAATGCCACCTTGTCGGCGTACCTAGGCAGCTGAACACAGACTTGTTAACTACAGGAATAAAAATATATATATAATTATATGCTTTTTATAGCCGACTTGTCGGCAAACGTTGCCTATATAGAGGACTCAAAACAGCCGACTCTCCCAAGTTATAATGCGCTGTGCCGTCTGCGGTGAATGACAGACGTTGAGACATTAGCTAAAGATAAATTCTTTAACAATCTAGATAAATCAATTAATGCAACAAAACAGTAACATCATAAATTATGCCTACCTCAACTCATTATCACCCATGCAGGCACATAGGAGTTTAAACGAAAGACGCTCGAGAGTATAAGTCATACTCATATGCCACTTCACAGGCAATAAAAGTCGACGTCATAACCTGCGCAAGAATTCTGTACAAAATATACAACTGTCGTGATATATGAACAGGGGCGGATCTATGGGGTTGACTAGGGTGACTAGCCTATTTCATGCTATTATTATGCGTTAAAGCAATTTATACATGTCTAGTCATGCCCACGTCCTAACTCACAAACGCTCGAATTTCATTCTCCCGTAAGCCCAGACCACCTCAATGCTTCGCTCGCTCGGTTTCCCAAAGTCACCCCCTCGAAAAAAAAGCCTAGATCCGCCAATGATGAATTCAGCCTAAGTCAGTTTTCATCGTATTCGTATATACGTATATTAAATTGGATAATTCAAAAATAATTTAATGACATATACAAACTAGGTCTACAAATTAAGCTGGTGAGTACAGTTGTATGCTCAGCGCGCACACACTTCCGCCAACGACGGTTAGCACTGTGAGACGCTAGCACAAACTGCGCGTGTTAGTCTATGTCATGCGCACGTCGTGTATACCCAGAGATTGTTCAAGTCGACTGGACATGACTCCATCATGCAGACAACACAATGTCGTCAGACTTGCGGCTTTCTTCTATCGCGTATGCTCCCAGTATTGTCATTTGTCGCGTCCGCCATCGCGGCTTCTTCTAGAGGCGCGTTGTCTTACTATGAAAAGTTCAACAACAACAACAACAACAACAACAATAATCAGATAAGCAATGACTATAGCAGACGTACAGGTGACGTAGGCCTACGAGAATTTGTGGCTTTTTAAAATTTATTCGCATGCAGATAAACAGAGGCAGACCTATTGCC
>Ga0126329_10000250_pt1 | contig 10850 bp, 2 predicted proteins | sample InaspJWI85metaG_FD_104915 | JGI IMG/M metagenome (GOLD analysis project Ga0126329, IMG submission 104915) | Marine gutless worms symbiont microbial communities from Oahu, Hawaii - Inanidrilus sp. 2 OAHU.JWI-85 metaG | ecosystem: Host-associated > Annelida > Digestive system > Unclassified...
TATCACCTACAGCAGCTTCAGGCGTGAACTCAAGACATATTGGTTTTCTTGCAACCGGGGCGCAATGTGACATCCTGCTTAATTGCGCGTTATAAATATTCGTACTAACTAACTAACTAACAGTATCTGACCGCGATAATAGTACGAGATGCGTTTCGTTTTCACTTCGTATTTCCGCTGTAGCTAATTAATGCATCGGTCTATCGGCGCTATAGGCGTTTTCATTTGCATCCTTAAAATCTGACGCGCGTCATTTGCGGTAGGCCCTATGTTATTATGTCCCCAGCCGTAGGGGGCATTAAGCAATACCGCGATTCGTCCGTCTGTCTGTCCTGTCTGTCCCAGCCCTAGGCGCGCAGCTGCCCTAGGCTACAGGCATGCTGGCTGCCTGCAGCTTAGCCATGTGCGGACTGCGGACCCGTCCGCGGACGGACGTAGATCCGCCGCGAGTCGAACTGCCATCGGCGGGGGGCATATCGTGTCGCCGTCCCCGGGGCGATAACTTGTTTCCGGTTGCAAAAGGCGTATTGTACAAGTCGCACGTCGCTTCGCTCTGTGCCGGCTTGACACTGATGATATATTGGGCCGGTCGTCGAGGGTGAGCAGCAGCGGGCGATGCAGCGGATAAAACACAACAGCTGTCATATGTCCCGATGGCCGACGCCACACCCATCTGTTATCTGTGTGGAGTTGCTATGGGGCAGCCATCATCCAACCACGGGCCGACTTGCAGTTACAACACACCCTAGCAACACAACGGTCAAGATATAGATCCCGTATTTTCTTGCAGTAGCCTACCGTTGGATCGCGTAAATCGAAAACGATGAAGGCATGACAGAGACTATAGAAAAGAACAGTCGTTATCAACGGTGCGTGGACAAGTCTTCTGTTGTGTATTTTCAACGAGGCAATCGTCAACAGCAGACTTAGCTCATGGTGTGCATTGACAGCATTGTATAGGACAACAGAGGCAAACAGCACAGCGCCCCTGGCGAATAAGTTGGAAATTTGTGGCTACGTTGTACAGCACGGCACCAACCCACGTCGATATTTCCAACGCGACGCACCGTATGGCCCATTATATGAAAACATAACGCCATCCATAAAGCCGGAAATACATAACGTATCGCAGCGCCGCCAGAGGAGGACCGAGCCACGGCCATAAGTAACACGCATAAAAATTTGATGAAGATTAGACGCGGAGTTCAGGAGATGTGCTCGCGGTTAGACAGACACACACGCACACAGACATGCTCATCACAATACTCCGCTCCCCTGGAGGAGGAAAGGTAATAATATCGACGAGTTACTGTCTACCGCGGTAATAATTATATTGCCTCACGGAATGTCAGCAGTTGCTTTATAAATGCGAGTTTTTGTATTTTTCATAATACAACGTCATCAACGTATTTTGTAGCAGTTTTAAAACATGTACCAGTACTTAATAACCAGCATTCATTTATACTGGTGATCATTTGTGATGGTGGCCACTACTAGCACTAGCTTAACTACAGTGTCGCTATCAACAGCAAAATGATAACATCGGACAATAAATTGCTGCAGCACTGGTAGCCAGAGGCCGTATCGCTGCTGTCTCATCGCAAAAAAAGATTGAAAATACCGACGGCGGGCATATCTGGACATACCGAAGTGTTACCCCACAAAAATGCCCCTTTCCGTGGCATGATCCGGGCCCCACTTTATGCATGATTCCGTGGGTCCCCATGAGTCAACGTCCCAAAGTGAATTTCAATTGATTCGTCCGGTTTTGCAGGACTCACGCTGGTGGCCAACAGAACCACACACAGACCACGATACATGTGTATTGTGTAACAATAGGCCGTATCTTATGCCAAACGTTCATATGCTACCTAAAATACACATTTTAATAAATATTTTACGGATAACATCATGAAGCTTGAAAAGTGTTACAGCTAAATATCTGGGTGGATTACGTCGTCTGTGAATCAGCATCGATGCTATCGGCAGAAAACTGCGAGAAAAGCCCGGCATGCTCGGCCGAAGGCGATCAATTCATAGAGATCGATTGATGTTGCCGCGGCTGTAGCCTACTGGTAGGCCTGCCCTATTCGATCACCATTAGAGATCTCTGCATGGTCAGATGGACTTACTCACCACTGACAGCAATGCAATCAAACCGACGTAAGCAAGAAGAGGTGGCGTTCCAACATTGAGCGTCAGCTCAGAACTGTTAGGTGTTAAGTTACTGTTTTAAATCTCCTGCAAGATAAACAGGTAAAACGGTGTCATAGCGTACGTTATATTGACCTGTTAGTGGGTGCATGAGTACACAGTGCGGACTCACAGGCGGAACGGAGAATTCAGAAATAGCATATTTTAATAGTGTTGTGGTTAAACTATTCAAGTGAACAGTATACCTAAGACCGTATCGTTGACAGTATCATTATTTGTTTGCATGTGCATTGTTCATAGCCAGTTAAAAATCAAGGTCACAGGTCAAGGTCAGGGTCAAGGGTTAAGGTTGGGTTAAGGTTAGGGTTATCAAGGATGGTAACGCGGCCAATTTGGCCTCGATCCTCAATTGACGGTAGGCCTAATTTTCGACTTAATTTATACCGACTTTTGAAGTAAATATACATTTTAAAAATGGTAGAAATTAGTGATTTATTTGGCCCCTGTGACAGTATGTCAGTAACATTGGCACGGTATGAAATTTCGCAAGTTCGACGAGAGTTAAGTGAAATTTAGTGGCATAAAATAACGTATCAATGGACAATGATTTCACTTTTTGAAGCCGCTAATAATAATTCTGTGCATTTCTTCTAGGTACGGTATATTTTAGAAATTAACAAGTAATGAAATGAAAACTGTGCCTTGTAAAATATGGAAGTAGTTAACTGCAGTAAATAAAAATACCAGTTAAACTAGACGTTTATAGTGCAAATACAACTTAAAAGTTGCTAAAATAACACCAGTAGGCCTAAACGAACGATTCTTGATAACAAGTAGGCTATGTATCCAGTGCAGTACTGCGGTGCAGTATTAGGACTTCAGAACTACGCACGCATGCATAAATCGAGCGCTAATATTTCTGTACGACAGACAGAGACAAATGACGAGACGACGCAGCGTGAGATATTGATGACGCGGAGTCGGACAGGCGACGCAATAACGCACTGCAGACGAGATCGATGGTGAACCATATCGGCGGCGGCAACGTTACCATGACATCATCACTGCAGCTAGCTGGGTGGTTCGACCACAGCTGTCGCAGCTGCCGCCGCCCTGTGCGACGATTGTCCGACGATTCACAACCTACTAGAGCTGTGCCTGAACAGCATTCTGATTCCCATTCACTCCCATTCCCACTAATTCTTGATGAAGATTAGAAGATTAGACGCGCAGTTCCGGAGATATGCTCGCGGTCAGACAGACACACAGACACACACGCACTCAAACAAACAGACATGCTCATCACAATATTCCGCTTCCCTCCCGGGGGCAGAGTAATTCACATTCCCACAACCAACCGAAACAGTCTGCAACGTAAACGTAAATTAGTCAACGTGTCGTAAATGAAAAAGTTACTTAAAGGACACTTTGCAATGTCACGACGCGCGGTCTAAAATTAATTAAAACTATGTATACTTCTACAATACTGCGCTACTAATGTGCACTTCTGTTCGCCGTGGAAATCAGACTATAACTAACAATTGTTGTATACAGTCACATGCAAGTGTAAAGTGTAGCTGGAAAAGTTGTGAAGATGTATACGAAACGTTTAAGTCACATGTCACACTTCGGCCCATAGTGTTACTCATGATTGCTGTGCAGGAACAGAAGGCAGTTAATAGTTGACTATGACAGTGTGGTTCATGTGAATGGAATGTCATTGTGAAAATGCTAATCCCATTCCAATCACATTCATTCCCATTCCCGCCAGCATTTCTGTTCCTCTGGGATTCGCATGGAACCCACAAGATCCCACTGATTCCCATTCCCATCCACAGCAGGGGTGTCAATTTTCCGAAAACTTGGTCCGGTCCCATTCTTGTCATCCTTATACTCACTTGCTTTCCTTCTTCCCTTTCCCAACAGACCTTTAGTGTGGTTGGGTCCAGACCCAAGGTCAGGGTGGAAATCGGCGCCTCTGTACTCTAGTCTGTCATTTATCAGTGGGCGCGGAGTCGTAAGCAGTAATGGCCAACTAACTAAACAGCGGGTGAAACTAAACTAAAACTAAAGATTTTAGCTATAATTTTAGCTGATAATAGCTACATTCCACTAGACGGGCCAGACCGGACCCGACCAGACAAAGCCCGCTCATGATTTTTTAATATATTGTATACATTGTCTTGGACCATAATAATTGTATATTGTATATTGCGACTTTTAAGTGGCCTTTGGCCCTTTGTTGCCCAATAAATTGATCGATTGATTGATTGACTTTGTCGGGACAAAGTCCTCGGATTTTGTCTGGTCAGGTCCGGTCCGGTCGGGCCCGTGTAGTGGAATTTAGCTATAACTATTCTACAAAAATAGTTTTCTCGTCCCTGACATCGTTCGGTCTGACGCTTGCCCGGCACGCCCAGCGCCGCCACCCCTACTGGCGCTGGGGTGCACGAATCGTCTCTTTACCGATTAAACGCGGGGAACGAATCGTCGACAATCGTTTTGACTGGTGTTGTCGCAGCTGGCGCTGTGTGCGACGTTCATTCTGGCGATAAATGCGTCCGCTTGCGTCACCGCCGCATAATGTAATTCCCGTCGCAGACAAATCCTAAGTCGTTTATCTGATTCTGTTCTGTCTACTACACCAGACGGTAGTCTGCGGTTGCCGCCGGCCATTTCAAGACGCAGATGCATAAAGGTTCGTTCACAGCACAACTGAACTGAACTCCATTTTGAGAACTGGAGTTTGCAAACTGCAGTGTGAAGAGCCGCATCGGAATACATTTGTTGAGAACTAACCGAGCACTAAACGCCCTAGTTTTGCTGCAGCCAATCAATACAGAGTATAGTCGTGACGCTGACGCGCGTGACCAATGAACGCGTCGTGTAACAGGGGAGACTTATTCTGGTCAGTTCAGTTCAGTTTGTGTCCTGTGAACAAGCCTGGAAACTTTCCGTTGATATGTACGCAGCGATTCTCTCGTTAGTATAAAGTGCAAAAAGCATTAGAGTGGATTCTTGGAAAGAGCTACATTGATTGAATAAGTGAAACAAGGCAATCGTAGACATCAGACTTTGCTCTCGGTGCTGCCTCTGGTGAGGAGTCACTTTGAACATACACCCTGTTCGCGTCGCCTATGCTGGGCCATATGTGCAAACATGGCGTTACCCACAGAACAGGAAATACATGACTTATCTCAATGTCGCCAGAGGAGGACCGAACCACAGCACGGGCACTATGTATCCAAAACTTAGCAGTTCTGAAGATATATATATCTTCAGAACTGCTAAGTTTTGGATACATAGTGCCCGTGCTGTGGTTCGGTCCTCCTCTGGCGACATTGAGATAAGTCATGTATTTCCTGTTCTGTGGGTAACGCCATGTTTGCACATATGGCCCAGCATAGGCGACGCGAACAGGGTGTATGTTCAAAGTGACTCCTCACCAGAGGCAGCACCGAGAGCAAAGTCTGATGTCTACGATTGCCTTGTTTCACTTATTCAATCAATGTAGCTCTTTCCAAGAATCCACTCTAATGCTTTTTGCACTTTATACTAACGAGAGAATCGCTGCGTACATATCAACGGAAAGTTTCCAGGCTTGTTCACAGGACACAAACTGAACTGAACTGACCAGAATAAGTCTCCCCTGTTACACGACGCGTTCATTGGTCACGCGCGTCAGCGTCACGACTATACTCTGTATTGATTGGCTGCAGCAAAACTAGGGCGTTTAGTGCTCGGTTAGTTCTCAACAAATGTATTCCGATGCGGCTCTTCACACTGCAGTTTGCAAACTCCAGTTCTCAAAATGGAGTTCAGTTCAGTTGTGCTGTGAACGAACCTTTATGCATCTGCGTCTTGAAATGGCCGGCGGCAACCGCAGACTACCGTCTGGTGTAGTAGACAGAACAGAATCAGATAAACGACTTAGGATTTGTCTGCGACGGGAATTACATTATGCGGCGGTGACGCAAGCGGACGCATTTATCGCCAGAATGAACGTCGCACACAGCGCCAGCTGCGACAACACCAGTCAAAACGATTGTCGACGATTCGTTCCCCGCGTTTAATCGGTAAAGAGACGATTCGTGCACCCCAGCGCCAGTAGGGGTGGCGGCGCTGGGCGTGCCGGGCAAGCGTCAGACCGAACGATGTCAGGGACGAGAAAACTATTTTTGTAGAATAGTTATAGCTAAATTCCACTACACGGGCCCGACCGGACCGGACCTGACCAGACAAAATCCGAGGACTTTGTCCCGACAAAGTCAATCAATCAATCGATCAATTTATTGGGCAACAAAGGGCCAAAGGCCACTTAAAAGTCGCAATATACAATATACAATTATTATGGTCCAAGACAATGTATACAATATATTAAAAAATCATGAGCGGGCTTTGTCTGGTCGGGTCCGGTCTGGCCCGTCTAGTGGAATGTAGCTATTATCAGCTAAAATTATAGCTAAAATCTTTAGTTTTAGTTTAGTTTCACCCGCTGTTTAGTTAGTTGGCCATTACTGCTTACGACTCCGCGCCCACTGATAAATGACAGACTAGAGTACAGAGGCGCCGATTTCCACCCTGACCTTGGGTCTGGACCCAACCACACTAAAGGTCTGTTGGGAAAGGGAAGAAGGAAAGCAAGTGAGTATAAGGATGACAAGAATGGGACCGGACCAAGTTTTCGGAAAATTGACACCCCTGCTGTGGATGGGAATGGGAATCAGTGGGATCTTGTGGGTTCCATGCGAATCCCAGAGGAACAGAAATGCTGGCGGGAATGGGAATGAATGTGATTGGAATGGGATTAGCATTTTCACAATGACATTCCATTCACATGAACCACACTGTCATAGTCAACTATTAACTGCCTTCTGTTCCTGCACAGCAATCATGAGTAACACTATGGGCCGAAGTGTGACATGTGACTTAAACGTTTCGTATACATCTTCACAACTTTTCCAGCTACACTTTACACTTGCATGTGACTGTATACAACAATTGTTAGTTATAGTCTGATTTCCACGGCGAACAGAAGTGCACATTAGTAGCGCAGTATTGTAGAAGTATACATAGTTTTAATTAATTTTAGACCGCGCGTCGTGACATTGCAAAGTGTCCTTTAAGTAACTTTTTCATTTACGACACGTTGACTAATTTACGTTTACGTTGCAGACTGTTTCGGTTGGTTGTGGGAATGTGAATTACTCTGCCCCCGGGAGGGAAGCGGAATATTGTGATGAGCATGTCTGTTTGTTTGAGTGCGTGTGTGTCTGTGTGTCTGTCTGACCGCGAGCATATCTCCGGAACTGCGCGTCTAATCTTCTAATCTTCATCAAGAATTAGTGGGAATGGGAGTGAATGGGAATCAGAATGCTGTTCAGGCACAGCTCTAGTAGGTTGTGAATCGTCGGACAATCGTCGCACAGGGCGGCGGCAGCTGCGACAGCTGTGGTCGAACCACCCAGCTAGCTGCAGTGATGATGTCATGGTAACGTTGCCGCCGCCGATATGGTTCACCATCGATCTCGTCTGCAGTGCGTTATTGCGTCGCCTGTCCGACTCCGCGTCATCAATATCTCACGCTGCGTCGTCTCGTCATTTGTCTCTGTCTGTCGTACAGAAATATTAGCGCTCGATTTATGCATGCGTGCGTAGTTCTGAAGTCCTAATACTGCACCGCAGTACTGCACTGGATACATAGCCTACTTGTTATCAAGAATCGTTCGTTTAGGCCTACTGGTGTTATTTTAGCAACTTTTAAGTTGTATTTGCACTATAAACGTCTAGTTTAACTGGTATTTTTATTTACTGCAGTTAACTACTTCCATATTTTACAAGGCACAGTTTTCATTTCATTACTTGTTAATTTCTAAAATATACCGTACCTAGAAGAAATGCACAGAATTATTATTAGCGGCTTCAAAAAGTGAAATCATTGTCCATTGATACGTTATTTTATGCCACTAAATTTCACTTAACTCTCGTCGAACTTGCGAAATTTCATACCGTGCCAATGTTACTGACATACTGTCACAGGGGCCAAATAAATCACTAATTTCTACCATTTTTAAAATGTATATTTACTTCAAAAGTCGGTATAAATTAAGTCGAAAATTAGGCCTACCGTCAATTGAGGATCGAGGCCAAATTGGCCGCGTTACCATCCTTGATAACCCTAACCTTAACCCAACCTTAACCCTTGACCCTGACCTTGACCTGTGACCTTGATTTTTAACTGGCTATGAACAATGCACATGCAAACAAATAATGATACTGTCAACGATACGGTCTTAGGTATACTGTTCACTTGAATAGTTTAACCACAACACTATTAAAATATGCTATTTCTGAATTCTCCGTTCCGCCTGTGAGTCCGCACTGTGTACTCATGCACCCACTAACAGGTCAATATAACGTACGCTATGACACCGTTTTACCTGTTTATCTTGCAGGAGATTTAAAACAGTAACTTAACACCTAACAGTTCTGAGCTGACGCTCAATGTTGGAACGCCACCTCTTCTTGCTTACGTCGGTTTGATTGCATTGCTGTCAGTGGTGAGTAAGTCCATCTGACCATGCAGAGATCTCTAATGGTGATCGAATAGGGCAGGCCTACCAGTAGGCTACAGCCGCGGCAACATCAATCGATCTCTATGAATTGATCGCCTTCGGCCGAGCATGCCGGGCTTTTCTCGCAGTTTTCTGCCGATAGCATCGATGCTGATTCACAGACGACGTAATCCACCCAGATATTTAGCTGTAACACTTTTCAAGCTTCATGATGTTATCCGTAAAATATTTATTAAAATGTGTATTTTAGGTAGCATATGAACGTTTGGCATAAGATACGGCCTATTGTTACACAATACACATGTATCGTGGTCTGTGTGTGGTTCTGTTGGCCACCAGCGTGAGTCCTGCAAAACCGGACGAATCAATTGAAATTCACTTTGGGACGTTGACTCATGGGGACCCACGGAATCATGCATAAAGTGGGGCCCGGATCATGCCACGGAAAGGGGCATTTTTGTGGGGTAACACTTCGGTATGTCCAGATATGCCCGCCGTCGGTATTTTCAATCTTTTTTTGCGATGAGACAGCAGCGATACGGCCTCTGGCTACCAGTGCTGCAGCAATTTATTGTCCGATGTTATCATTTTGCTGTTGATAGCGACACTGTAGTTAAGCTAGTGCTAGTAGTGGCCACCATCACAAATGATCACCAGTATAAATGAATGCTGGTTATTAAGTACTGGTACATGTTTTAAAACTGCTACAAAATACGTTGATGACGTTGTATTATGAAAAATACAAAAACTCGCATTTATAAAGCAACTGCTGACATTCCGTGAGGCAATATAATTATTACCGCGGTAGACAGTAACTCGTCGATATTATTACCTTTCCTCCTCCAGGGGAGCGGAGTATTGTGATGAGCATGTCTGTGTGCGTGTGTGTCTGTCTAACCGCGAGCACATCTCCTGAACTCCGCGTCTAATCTTCATCAAATTTTTATGCGTGTTACTTATGGCCGTGGCTCGGTCCTCCTCTGGCGGCGCTGCGATACGTTATGTATTTCCGGCTTTATGGATGGCGTTATGTTTTCATATAATGGGCCATACGGTGCGTCGCGTTGGAAATATCGACGTGGGTTGGTGCCGTGCTGTACAACGTAGCCACAAATTTCCAACTTATTCGCCAGGGGCGCTGTGCTGTTTGCCTCTGTTGTCCTATACAATGCTGTCAATGCACACCATGAGCTAAGTCTGCTGTTGACGATTGCCTCGTTGAAAATACACAACAGAAGACTTGTCCACGCACCGTTGATAACGACTGTTCTTTTCTATAGTCTCTGTCATGCCTTCATCGTTTTCGATTTACGCGATCCAACGGTAGGCTACTGCAAGAAAATACGGGATCTATATCTTGACCGTTGTGTTGCTAGGGTGTGTTGTAACTGCAAGTCGGCCCGTGGTTGGATGATGGCTGCCCCATAGCAACTCCACACAGATAACAGATGGGTGTGGCGTCGGCCATCGGGACATATGACAGCTGTTGTGTTTTATCCGCTGCATCGCCCGCTGCTGCTCACCCTCGACGACCGGCCCAATATATCATCAGTGTCAAGCCGGCACAGAGCGAAGCGACGTGCGACTTGTACAATACGCCTTTTGCAACCGGAAACAAGTTATCGCCCCGGGGACGGCGACACGATATGCCCCCCGCCGATGGCAGTTCGACTCGCGGCGGATCTACGTCCGTCCGCGGACGGGTCCGCAGTCCGCACATGGCTAAGCTGCAGGCAGCCAGCATGCCTGTAGCCTAGGGCAGCTGCGCGCCTAGGGCTGGGACAGACAGGACAGACAGACGGACGAATCGCGGTATTGCTTAATGCCCCCTACGGCTGGGGACATAATAACATAGGGCCTACCGCAAATGACGCGCGTCAGATTTTAAGGATGCAAATGAAAACGCCTATAGCGCCGATAGACCGATGCATTAATTAGCTACAGCGGAAATACGAAGTGAAAACGAAACGCATCTCGTACTATTATCGCGGTCAGATACTGTTAGTTAGTTAGTTAGTACGAATATTTATAACGCGCAATTAAGCAGGATGTCACATTGCGCCCCGGTTGCAAGAAAACCAATATGTCTTGAGTTCACGCCTGAAGCTGCTGTAGGTGATA
>Ga0126329_10000251_pt1 | contig 10845 bp, 16 predicted proteins | sample InaspJWI85metaG_FD_104915 | JGI IMG/M metagenome (GOLD analysis project Ga0126329, IMG submission 104915) | Marine gutless worms symbiont microbial communities from Oahu, Hawaii - Inanidrilus sp. 2 OAHU.JWI-85 metaG | ecosystem: Host-associated > Annelida > Digestive system > Unclassified...
GGACAGAAAGGTACATGACTCTAACACCTGCCCAACATTAAAACACAAAAATACACTCAAAAATAAAAACACAAACATACAAAAACATGAGTAATATGCGATTCGTAAGACACTAGTAACACGTTAGAAACTCAGAAAAATTAATGCCTTTCAGCGATCGCTCGAAGCTAGCCTGAGAGTTGAAGCAGACAGTATTCGGTAGAGAGTTCCACATATTGATTACTCTACACACAAAAAAAGTTCTGGCGAGTACCTTTAACATAAAATGTATAAGTTACAAGAAGATATACAGCTTACTTTCTGAGATATGAAAGTTTAACGGGCTTTTGAACCAAAAAAACTACCTGGCGTATGGTATTGCGGTGTACGTTTGATAATTATGTTGTTTGGTCTGTCTGGACAGCTCTTGCATTCGGCAGTGATCATGAACGAGTGTCTTGTGATGACATTTCAGCCGGAAGCCGGTCACTATGAGGTGGATCGGGCGGCCGGCACGCTGCGTATAGTCAGTGTGGCGAGGGCGGACAAAGGCAACTACGCGTGTGTTGTCAACACCACGGGACACCCGGTCGTCGTATCCGGCAATGCACATCTCTACGTCGAGAGTACGCTCTCTGTATTGCCACGTTTGTCATGCTGGACTATATTAATCTCTTACCGCTTTCACAAACAAATCTCTAGGCCCCTATAGGGAACAAAAGTGTGCTGATACAATTGGCACAGTAAGTGCTGGTTCCCTGGGCTGGCCATTTCCAATGCTAAAATATAAATATATTTTTAAATGAAATATACACACACATCGGTTTAACGGCCCTTTTTCCGGGACTACCCGGGTGAGCCGGTACCAGAAAGGTAAAACCAATCTGGATTTTAGTGAAGCAAGAGACAGTGAGTGGCAGTGGCATCAGCTGGGCCGTATGCAAGTCTGCACCTTGCTCCAGACAGATAACCACGCCAGCACCCCACCACGCAGTTTCTTCAGGCCAGATGCCCTCCCTGCCGCCGAACCAACAGCGTCAAAGCACTGAAGGCATTTAAATAAAATATACAGAGCAATTTTATCAAACAGCACACGGAAACTGTTATGGTTTGAAATTACCAAAATGCCGATTGCAGGTTGAAAAAAGTAAATTTATTCTGTCATTTGTTATAACTTTCGGCACACTTTCGTTCCCTGTGTAGTGAAGCCGAGGGTGTAATTTACATGCTGTTTAATTGATTTTGCGGGGCCTAAGGGCACCGTTTTGTCAACCAAGTGATACCACTTGCTGTCGGTGTAATACTAATCTGTTCGTCTTGTCTGGTTCCTTAAAAATATCTTGCCGCCGTTCATGAAAGTCCTTCGCGCCGCCGCCGACATTTTAGATAATAATACGTGCACTCCGGACTGGCCCTGTGGACTGGTGGACCAGGGGACTGGTAGGCGGTTACCCTGGCTGCTGGACCACGGCTCCACTGGAACAGTCTACCCGAAGATGTCCAGTCTGCCTCGTCACTGGCAATATTTCGCTGAGAACTGGAATTACATTTATTATGAGCAATAACACCCGGACATTTTATTCTGCAGTACTTCAGTTGCCATACTGGACTTTGATGTTTTTTGCTCAGGCCACTATGAATAGTTTTGATGTAATGTTGTGGTATAATCGAGGGCCTGCAAAGTCATCTGCTGTACTGGTTCAGTGTAGTGACGTAAAACCGTGGCGTCACAGGCGTTGAAACTATATGACGCCGAAGGGGATGGTGGATTGGGGAGGATGGAGATGGATTTTACTGGACGTCACTGGGAACCGGCGAAAAAAAGCAAAACTTATTTGAAAATCCGTTTTTAAGAGAAGAAGTCCAATTAGTTTTTAATATTTTCGCTCTCCTATAATAATTAGCTGAGCTGCCAGTCTGCTTATTGTTTTATCTGTCCAATTTAGCACCCGCAATCGTCCATTTTTTTCCTCGGACACAAACAAGTATCAGCTGTCGCTCATTGACCCGCGCGACAAAATTGTGCTGTAGACAGAGCTTGACGATGTCTGCGATAAGCTACAGCAGTCGAGCGTCAGAGCTGTGAGGTATTATCGACTTAGTTGGCCGACGACGGTCCAGTTTTTAAGCGTCCACCTTTCTCGAGTTAAGTTGATAGCACGTTCGACGATCGATATGCCATGGCGAAATTTTCTAAGTAGCCTACGGAGTTTAGGAAACAGTTCCAGAGGGGAGTACCCTTATTTTTATAGATACCTAAATTTCCTTAAAACACAGTGTAGGACTGGTCGAAAGAAGCTCCCATGTCAAAACCAGATTGCTTCGTTCATCCCTTTTGATAGAATACGACTTGTGACAGACAGGCAGATACAGACAAAGACAGACGGACACAGGGCATAGCTAGTTCCCGCGCTAGCATAGCGTCGCGCGGGTAAAAACCTTTTTCCAGACCCTGGTGTAATCTAACCCAGTGGTGTAGTTTACACGCTGACGGAGTCGGATGTGGTCGGTCGAATGCAGAGCGGCTGCAGTTTCTGTCCATGCGCGTCACTGAGAACCTGGAGCTCGGTTCCAACGCGACGGTCAGCTGTCGAGCGGAGGGTCGCGTGCCGCCACGACTACGCTGGTCGCGGCTGTACGACGGGGAGGAGGGCGAGCTGCCGGAGGACGTGTACGCCGACGACAGCGGCAATCTGTACTTTGTGGCGGTGCGCTCGTCGCATGCCGGGCAGTACGAGTGCGTGGCGTCCAGCGACCAGGGACAGATCAACGTCACCGTCAGCGTCAGCGTCGTCGGTACGCCGAGCCGCCGCCGCTGATGCCGCTTCACTGAACTATAGGCCTACAGAAAACAACACGTGTTTTGCGTTGAAAGCGTATAGAGGCGTTCGCAGCAGATGAACTGAAGTAAACTGAACTGAACTCCAGTTTGCAGATTGCAGCCAGTCAACCACGTGAGGCTTCAGCGCACTAGAGGCTTTGCGATTATGCGCTATATAAATCTACTAGTGACAGTGACATTGACATTGACACGTGACGCTGACGCGCCACGCCATATAAATAACTGGGTCAGCTTGGTGCAGGTCAGTTCAGTTCAGTTCGTCCGCTGTGAACCTCCATTAACAGGATAGAGGCCACGTGTGTCTGATGCAGGCGGGTTATGTGCGAAGGAAATCGTGATGTAAGACTCCAGAAAATAGTTCAATGCCACAACAATGATATTACAGTAAGGAAGTTAATGTGTCTACCGTTGATTTCAATCCATGACGCACTTCATTATCAGATGCTGACCTGTGAAGCGCTGTCGCAAATCCAGTAGGATCGCCTGATTTAACTGGTCGTAATGTCGAACTGCCACTTCCGCCACATTGCGTCTTATGCCCACTTCACACCGCCATCGCCGAGTCGACGCGACTAGACCGTCTCGTTGCATCGGCGTCCACGGTGTGAATTGGTGTCTAGACCCGACAGAACTGTCGAAAAATATTCCGATCATGTTCAGTTCCAAGCTTTTCGCCGGCACCAGTTTCGCGTCGTCGCTGGTCCAATTCGCACTGTCGATGCCAACGCCGACGCGACGAAACTCGACAGTTTTGTCGCGTCGGCAGTGTGAATTGGACATAACGGTGCCGTTGAAAGAAAGCCTACCCACGATGGCGTCGTCGTAACGTTATGTACTTCCGGTTTCGTGGATGACATTATATTTGACCATAGGCGGTGAGGCAACCGCGACGCAAGTAGGGCGTCTGCTCGATGTGACTCGCCAGGGGGCAGCATTAGACCGGAAACAGTCTGATGTCTGCATTGCCCGGTGGTTGTACGTGTATGCTGCTGCGTGTTTGATATATGAAAGTCTGTGGCCCGATTTACAAAATGTCTTATGATTATCTTGCGACAATGCCAAAGTTACGACCGACTTACGACGGACGTCTGATTTACAAAACATCTGACGAAGAACGCAAGTCTTTTCTTGGGTACGATTCACTCGCAAAATCGTAAGATCGTCTATTCCTAAGCGAAATTTTAGCACATTTTAAGTCACTATCGTAAGTCGACCTTACAATAAGCAAAGATAATTTTATGATATATCGTAGGATATTTTGTAGATCAGGCGCGTGGTTGTGTGTAAATGCGGATGGCGACGACGTGTGTGGTTGCAGTGAAGCCGCGGTTCAAAGTGCGCCCGGCCAACACGACCGCCTACGAGGGCTACTCGACGATGATGCACTGTGTCGCCGTCGGCGACCCGACTCCAGTCGTCCGCTGGGACAAGAACAACCGCGTCAGTTCCTTCGACCCGAAGCGCTTCAAGGTCAGTTCAGCCGCAAACTAAACGAAGTACAGCTGTTTGCAACCAGCAGTCACCGCTACGGCAACTCACATGCCATATGTGATCACATATGCCACCCGGCAGAAGTGACATTCCCGCCTTTATCTTAGCAAAGCTGGTACTCGATTTAGCGACTTTTGAGGGATGCAAGACTGAGTTGACCTAGTTGACTGGTTACATGGTTACATACCGCCCGACCGCCAGAAGGTGGTCTCCTTAGAATTAGATGCTTTAACGCCGTTTGTTGTGTCTCAGGGCAGCCCGGCCTGTGAAAACGAGTGCCATTTGTCCCCAGGTTAACCTGCAAGTAAATAGCCGTAACTTAAGTAACGTAAGTCTATCGTGACCTCGACCAAAATCAGAACTCTTCTCGCATGTACTGGATTCCGACCACACGCTAACGTCGTCGCAGACAAACACGGTACATGGTACGACGCTGTCGCGTGAAAGTGACGTCGGCGCGACCGTGTACGAAAGCAGAAAATGCTTGCCGCTGTTACGTGTTTACAGCTTCAAATTGCGCGTCACCTTTCTTTGAAGTATTCAGTTCGCTAGTCGACGACGTAGAGCAGGTAACCGCCTGTCAATAATCCTGCCTGCGCCATTGTAGATGGGAGAGTGGGTGTATCTTGCAGTGTCTGATGTAGAAATGTCAGGAAATCTTGACGGTGTACAAAGGGTGAGAGATGAGCTCAGCACGGCTGAATGTACTCGTCGAACGTTGTGCTTGTTGACACTGCAGCAGGGTATATGTAACGGTACGGTGTCCGTCCGTCTGTCCCATCTATCGACCCATGCAGAAGCGTGGGCGGGTTTGCTGCCGTGGGCCCGACAGGCATGAGATATTGATCGATTGCTGCACGGCCGGAGCTTAGCAGAAACTGCGAGCAGTGTCGCGTTGTCAGCTGACGTCGGAAGCTGAACTGTGTGTCGGACATGTTGAGACCAGTTTGTTGGCTCAGTGACGTTCCGCTGCGCATTTCGACGCCCACGCGGACCTGTTAATGTTGACTGTCCCTGTGTGCGAGTTCACCTTGCAGCTGGTTACTTCAGTGCTGCGCTGCAAGCTTCAGACTTGTGCTGAGCGTTGCCTTTGCCCGCGATTGTGCCTTATTGTTGTTGATGCAGTTAGTTGTGCCACGTAACGATGTTTGTTCACGCTGATCCGTCCATGTCGTGCGTAGCGTACGGCTAGGATGGGCCCGCGTTCCAGTCAGGGCCGAGTCCAGTACGGTTGATTTCGTCCAGAATAGTGCTGTGTGCAAATGCAGTCCAGCTGCTGTATTATTCCATGGACTCGGACATTCTAAGCTGTGGCCTGGTGGTGGTTAGGGCGGTGGACTTCGATCCCTGGTCGTTTCGCTTTAACCTTGGGCAAGTTGTTCACATGCATATGCCTCTGTTCACCAAGCAGTATAAATTGGTACCGGTCAAAGGGCGGAAACGCTCTGTGACTGGGAAGGTAACCGCGGGCAGCCGCCGCCATGTGCATGTGCACTCGTGTACATGACTTACATTAGCCACGGACTGTCTGCCTAGAAACCAGAGATCAGCACCTACGGACCACCGGACTACCTTTACCTTTGCCTTTACCTGTCCGACAGACTAGCGCCAGAAAATATGGAAAAGTCACGGCATACCGATTTCAACGAAGATACGACTAGCGAAAGCGCTAGTGTGGCCTGTAGCAACGTACGGCCGTGAAAGCTGGACTCTCAGAAAGAATGAAGAAACGCATCTTGACGCCTGTCAGATGAAAGGACTGTGAAAGATTCTGCGGGTTTCATGGACAGCAGAGAAAACAAATGAGTGGGTTCATAACAAAGCTGGAGTAATGAGGGAACTGTTAGACACCGTCAAACCAAGGAAGCTAGCATGCTATGGTCACTGGTCACACCATGATGAAGCAAGGGAGTTGCCTGGAGAAAGAGATAATGGAAGGAACAATGCCAGGTGCACGCAGGCGAGGAAGACCACGCACGGCTTGGATGGACAACATCAAGACGTGGACAGGACTCTCCGTAGAAGAGTCAGTCAGAATGATAGAGGACAGAGATAAATGGAGAAAGTACATCCATGGTGCGGCCAGCCCTCTGATCGAGGACGGCTAAAGAACCGAACAGCGCCAGGATGTCGGAATCCATGAATATTCGTTGCTCTGGCCGCCATCTGCGTCCAGCAGCAGAACGCAGCGAGCTCGTGCAGTGATGACAAACCAGTTGGGCGACCGACGTTTGGGCGACAGCGGGTCAAATCCGGATGAGCATTATACAAAGGTGCATGCGTGACGGTGATGCGGCCCGTTGCCAAATTACGTTGGATATTTGTTTGCGTTGAACAACAGCGTTTCTCGTCAAGCCGACTTCGCGTCAGTGGAAGACCGGCTCGTCTATCGCCTAAGCAGGCATGCAGTTTCGTCGCCGAGAAGCTAGCTATACATCTGCCGCACGCCGTGAATGCGCGGCGTTGAGATTTACGGAACGCTCGAGTGATGGCTGCGGCCGACTTTCAGCGACTCTGAGCGATCGTGCAAGACGAGCGCGCGCGCGTTTTAGAGTCGCGCCGAGCGGCAGCGGCAGCGGTCTCAGCGGACTTGTCGAGTGCCAGCTGCACGGTGAAACGCATCTGCTCCGCCCCGTTTAATCGTCGTTCGTCGCCGTTAATCGAGTCCACACGCGTCGCCGCAGATACTGTGCCTGGTCGGTTGCCGCGCGTCTGTAGGAATGCCGGTTCCAATCAGCGTCAGTCGTCGCGCGGTCGTTATAACGCGCAGCGACCGCGAACTGGCGACTGCGTGCGCGGATGCACCGCCAGCCGCCTTGTGCGGGTCCGCGCTTCTCGTTGCTCTCTCTCTCTCTCTCTCTCTGGCGTGATGGGTTGGCAGTTTCTGCAGACTCGCGGATCTGACGTCGCGGGATGGATGACGCGCGCAAATAGCACAGACATGACTCAGAGTCAGTAGATACTGACTGTCGCTTTGAAGTGCGTATATAAACTTTACAGCCGGTCATACAACTGGCTGGTCGAAACGTTTTGAATATTCGATCAAACGTGCCACATCGTCTACTGTCCACACAGTCGGCTTGCTGTGAACTTTCTGCCTGGCCCGCTTAAGCGCCACTTGGCTGGGCTCATTTGCATATCTCATCCAGCCGGCTGTACAACCGGTTGTACAACGAGTTGCAGAGTGTAAACACTGTGTTGGGATACAAAGTTACCGACGTCGTGCCGTTGGTTGGACGAAGTTTCAAGCATCTCACCGACTTTGAGAACTTCGGCGCCTGCGATAGAACTTCTTGAGCAATGGTGCTCTAGAAATTCCGACATTTCGATCGATTGGCTGATTAATTGATTTTACTCGAAGACTCGAAATAGCGGGCAATAGCCGCGTTACCATATCGAGTTCTGACGTCAGTAGCTACCGAAGGTGATTTCGGACACTTTCCGTCATCGGAGCAGTCTGGCAAGGTATGACTTCCTGTTAGTGTTGCTTGCCGTCTTTGGCGACCTTAGATCGGGGTGGAAGATGTAGAATCTCCGTGCGGTTTCGATCGCGTTTGCCGTTGCCGAAGCTGTCACGGACTGACGTGTATTCATCGCGGCACGCGCCGGCCGGCCGCCGCCGCGCTGGCGAGCTGTTGTCCACGTGCGATGTCGGCGTTCAATTATCGACGCCAGATTTTCACTCAAGTTTCTCGACACGTGCAGAAGTGAAGAGGAGAGAAACTTGTGTCTTTATGACTCGTCTGACTCAGTTGCCCGCAGCTCGGCCGTATCTTGCTCAACACATACGGTCACGTTTCCGTCGAGGCTTGAAGTCTGCCCTACGCTGGCGTACCAGCATGCACTTTGAGAGCGAGAACTTTATTAAGCCACAAGCAGTCACCATTTGAGAACCTTCATTCGCCAGTAAACAACCGTTAGCAACAAACCAAAAAATGAAAGCATTTAACTAAACCTGATTAAAATATTACACAATAATTTATGTCAGTGTGAACATAACATATTTTAAAATGCTCGAATATCAAAATAACGATGCGGGTCTTTGCAGTCTGTATTAAATGTTATGGGAATATAGAAACACAAGCTGGCATGCTGACTCTTTTCTGAAATTATCTATGCACAGAAAAAAATAATTACAAAAGGAGTTACACTACTATTTTTCACTGGTTAATGCATGCAGAAATAGTTTCATTTTTATGAAAAAGTTCATATTCTGTTTGTTTAATCTGAAAAAGCTACGCGGGGGCTTCTCCCTGGATCCTGAACAGAGACTGCCGCTGGACCTCAGTAGGCCCTGCACCGGTACTGCAGTTAATGTTATTTTTATCGACTGGTGGCAGTCCGGTCATTTGAAGTTTCTATCTAGCTGGTCGGTGTTGTTTGTTGTTTTATGTCTATCTGCCGTATTTGACCTATAGTTGTTCTATTGTACTATTGTTGTTCTTTAAGGGCAGCTGTCAGCGTTTCCATTTGACCTTGCTGTCCTGATCTTCTCAGTTGCATAGATGTACCTCTTTGCACTCCAGTGGTTAAATCACTCAGCAAGAAGTGGTGGATCCCTACAGGTGCGAAGCTTGAAAGGCCGAAGCTCGAGCCCGAAGAACCGAGAGCAGAGGTGGGGTTTCTGACCGCCGACCAGGGGTTTTCGAGCATTCAAGGCACTCTGTTTGCTTTTTGTGGCATTTTAAGTGTTTGACGCTTGCAACATCTATCCACACTAAGCATGGACAAATGCAAATGACAAAATGACCGTGAAGGACTACATTTTTTACAAAACATCATGCATAGAGAAAAATACTCAAATATGAACTGTGCAGAGTGGTGGATCCCAGCAAAAGGTCCGGATCTCAATTATGAGGTATAGGATCTGTTATTAGAGTATAGTGGATCTCAAACAAGAGGTGCCGGATCTGAGATCCGGTGGGATCTGGTGGGATCCCCCCAATTTAACCTTTGTTGCACTTTTGTTGATGCTGTCCGCATAGTATGCGGAGCAGGGTCTATGTAACGGTCGTGCGACCGCCCGTCCGTCTGTCTGTCCCATCCATCAACAGCAGTAGCGGCGGTCAGCGGGTTTGCTGCTGAGCGCCCGGCGGGCAGGAGATATCGATCGATAGCTGCGGGCGCGCTGCAGCGCCGCGTACCGGCTGCAGACGCGCTCAGCAGCAAATGCGGGTAGCGTCACGTTGAGAGCTGAGGAACGAGGCTCAACACAGACTTGTATTTTTGAGCAGATAGATGATGTTGCTGATGGTGGTGGATGTTGCAGCTGCTGAGCAATGGGTCGCTGTACATCTCAGAGGTTTACATGGAGGACGACGGCAAATACAGCTGTACGATCGGCAACAGCGGCGGTCTCGACCAGGAAGACGCCTACCTGCATGTCGCACGTATGACGCTTTTTAACGCTCGAAATCTGTATTATTAAATGTATTTTGTCGCCCGTAATCGGCGGATGTCTCACTGCTTATTCTTCGCTTTCGAGTTTCGATAATGCAGTGCATCCAGGGCGACCTGCAGCAGTAGAGAAAATTTCAACCGACAGCTGAGCTTCTTATTGGAAAGATGGGAAACATGGGCAGTACAGCTTCGTTTTGTAACTCAACACAAATTTTGCCAAAATTATAATGGTCTCGAAGCATGTCCTGTCACAAAGTCAGATTTCATGAGCAGCATGAAAACTGTCGAAGAATGTTAGCAGTTTTTCAGTTTTTAATTGCCAAGTATCACAGTTACTGACAGGACTGTTAAATCGCAGTTTTTATTTTATGCATACGTGTAATTCTTTGTGTCAAGTGTATTAGTTTCGTTAGATAAGATATTTTGTTACATCAGTATTTTGTCCTCTTGTCTACCATTTGTCGGTCCGATAAAGGTTACACCCAATTCACGAGGCACGACGCATTCCAAACCAGAGGCAGACATTGATTCCAGTTGTATAGCCAGTAGCCTAATTCGTTAGATTACAAATTGTTCAGACGGTTTAAGATTCCGCGACGAAACTGGACAGTTTTGTCGCGTGAGGTCGGGTGGTGTGAATTGGGCATTATCATACACAGCTGGTGTTGAGTCGACGTCGTCATTGATGATGCTGTGATGCGTGGGATGCCGTCGTTGTTTCAGCGGCTGGGAGCTACTCGCACGGCGGCGTGCACGGAGGAGGCCGCGGCGGGTCGTCATCGCGGGCCGACAGCGACATGCTCAAGACGATCGTGATCGCCGTGTGCTGCGCCGTCGCGTACCTGGCGATCGTCATCGGGCTGACCGTCTACTGCAGCATCCGTCTGATGAGGGCCAAGAACCTGCGCAAGATGCACCGGCCAGCCGCCGCAGCCGAGCTCACACCTGCCGGAACAGGTCTGTTCTGTTCTGTTCTTTAGCCGTCCTCGATCCGAGGGCTGGCCGCACCGTGGACGTACTTTCTCCATTTATCCCTGTCCTCTGTCATTCTGACTGACTCTTCCACGGAGAGTCCTGTCCACGTCTTGATGTTGTCCATCCAGGCCGTGCGTGGCCTTCCTCGCCTTCGTGCA
>Ga0126329_10000252_pt1 | contig 10840 bp, 4 predicted proteins | sample InaspJWI85metaG_FD_104915 | JGI IMG/M metagenome (GOLD analysis project Ga0126329, IMG submission 104915) | Marine gutless worms symbiont microbial communities from Oahu, Hawaii - Inanidrilus sp. 2 OAHU.JWI-85 metaG | ecosystem: Host-associated > Annelida > Digestive system > Unclassified...
CTTTAAGATTTTTTACTAATTTTGTAGAAAAGTGCAGATAATTTCAAGTTATTTTTGATATTTTGAGTATATCTGTAACACTAATATCGTCTTTCAGATGTAAACATAGCGTTAGAATGCACTCTAAAGCTTAAGTTTAAGACGACGGGCACCAGTAGTCCCTCTATTTTAACAAAAAAAATTTTCTGCCCGGCCATTGGGGGGGGGCCTGGGCCCCCTGCCCCCCCTTGTCTACGCCAGTGTATAAAGCTAACTTACCCGATCATCTACTAAGTGTCCGGCGACTATGCAACAATTTGACGTCGTTCGCTGTCGATATCGCGTCGAGATCGACAACTGTGCTTGAAGCTTCGACGTCATTCAATCCAGTGAAGAAAACAATATATATATTTCATCAACCGCAGTGCACTGGGTGTCTTTTCGACTTCCGGCGCATGCGCATTCAAAGTTTCCGGATGCGAAAGGCGCCAAGCGATCTTCGATATTTGCACACGTACTTGGCGTGTTGTGAATTATGCATGCTACAGTCGTCCGTTTACACTAGCTGTGAATGCCGACTGCCATCTGCCCGGTAGGCCTAGACGTGAGAGTGCAGAAATGCAACATGCGGCGGCAACAGATAATCCAGTTTATTAAGCTTATAGTACCAGCATGCCCGCTACGGACTGTATACTGCATATAGTAACATTGTCTGTCGTCTGTCTAGACTGTCCCGTGTCTAGATCCCTAACCCAAGTAGCTGTAGAAAGCCCCAAGGTGACTTGAAGGTGTCGTTCCCGAAGCCAGTTTTGGCTTAAAAATCAAGGTCATAAGGCCTGTCGCTGTCTGTTTGTGACACTTAGGCCAACAACGAAAGAAGAGAAATCAGTAAAAAGTGGATAGGTGTGTGTAATGCAGATAAAAAGCCAGTACCGCTGCTGATAAAAATAAGACACTCATAAAACTAACTGGAGAAGTTTCATAAAGAAAATTGATGTACAGAATACTGCATGTCGAAACTCGACAGTATACTACAACTGCATAAACCAACTGAATTCAGCAGTTTACAATCCGATTTTTAACGCATTAGCCTCTACATCGAGTATTCAAAGCACCAGATTCGAACAAGGCACCAAGGCACGGGGGCACAGTGAGATATACATAGTTGGGGGAGCAAAAATACATAGCAGAAATGTTTGCACAAGCCTGCAACACAATAATGACGAAAGTATATAATAACTGCACAGCGTCGCTCAAAATCCGCCCATGCACTGCCGGCGAGTAAGTGCAGTAGTCATTATGCTCTTCGGCGTATAGGCCAACACTGGGCCTGAATTAGTTCTTCTATTTCGACAATCTGCGGCACACGAGTACATACAAAACTGCCAATAACACGATTCAAACGTTACATTAATTATGCACTTCAGCTAAGTTCAAAGCAACGTCGAAACGAAAAAACAAGCTTCAAATAAAAGCAGTACATCCTTTCAAACTGTTTTTGATCTAAACCTTTAGCGTCGAGAACAAGCAAGCACACACACACACACACGCACTAAACGAAATGCACATCGACTACAGTGCAATGAGCAGTCGGCAAACTGTTCATTGCTCAGCACAGTGTGATGACATAGGATGCGCCGTGACCATCTTTGTGTAAATATTCTATTTACAGGCTATTCAGTTTGTTACTATGCATAAGCTACGCAGCGATGCATTCCACCGGAAAATGAGAGCTATAGCGTTGTTACGCAGTCCTTGTTAACTGAATCCGAACGTCCCAAGGTTAAAATGAAAAATGAGCTGTAATGAAGTGTTTAGTGAGGAAATCACGAGAAACAGCGTCGAAGGTATGTGGTCTGTTTCCATGTTGGAACAAGCGAAAGCGACACCTCAGCCGACAGCTACGATGACGGTCGCACAGACTCATCTAAAGCCTCGTCCCAGCACATTAATTGAACTGAACTGAACTGAACAAGTCGATCGTGTTACTCCAAGCATTAAATGGTCATGCGCACAGTCAAGCGCACATCACATCGACCTACTTCGTACTGATTGGCTACAGAAACTGCAGAGAACTAGGTCGCTTAGTTCTAGGCACGGGTATTCCAATGGGACTGCTCCATTGCAGTCCAGTTCGCGAACTTCAGTCCAGTTAAGTTCATGTGATGTGAACGAGGCTTAAGCGTCCGCACATCCAACATAAAATAAAACAGTTCTGTGTTCAGCGTCCTACGTCAGCTGACAACGCGACACTGCTCGCATTTGCTGCTGAGCGCCGGTCGAGCGCCAATCGATCCATATCTCCTGCCCGTCGGGCCTACAGCAGCAAACCCGCCGCGGCGGCCGAACGATGGGACGCACGGACAGACGGACATATTTCAACAATTTCAACACAGGCCTATTTCGACAATTTCATAGACCCTGCTTTGCATACTATGCGAGCAGTGTCAATAAACGCTAAAAGAAAGAAACATTTGACTTTATTTCTCATTTAATTTATGTTAGATGGCAACATCTAACATAATTTAAATGAGAAATAAAGTAAAATGTTAGACTAAGGTACGGAGACGGTGTAGATAACACCGTTGCGAACTCCAGCGTCTTTTCTAATGCGCTGATTGCCGTCAGCAAGGGCATGCGATCAGTAAAACTTTGCACCAACAAAATTCTCCTGTTTTAACTGGAGGTGCCGACTAACGCAGGCTGACCTGTATTATGGCCGTAAAACGGCGGTTGTTTTTTTGTTGTTTTAATTTATGCAAGATGTGCGGACCGCGGACAGAGGTGGTGGGTGGACTGGTGGGCGTGGACGCTTCAAGCGTGCGAGCTGGTGCCGCTGGCCGCCGCGTCGTCACCGCCCGCTCCGCCGCCCCCGCCGCCCGCGGCGCCAGGGAGCTGGTCGCTGGCCGCCATGAACTGGTGAATGACGGCGTTGATGGATGGGCCGAGGTCGGCCGGAGGGTCACTGTCCTGCTCGACCCGAGTCGTCTCGGTGACCAGCGTCTCCTCCTTGCCGCCGTGGATGATCGTCTTCTTGTGAACGTGCTTGCGCAGCACCAGCCTAGCCGCCCACCCAGCACGCAGTCAGAGTGTCAGACCACACACAGCTTACAAGCAGCTCAGCTACCGCACAGGCACCGCGCCGCGCCAGCAGTTGCTGTCAGCTGAACTCTTGTCGTCTGCTGCACAACCGTATACCTGCGAAAAATCCCGTTTAAGCTTCAAGGTCATTCAAGATCATTTTGGCCAATTTGACAGCAAACTTTCCATATCTAACATTAAGTGGCAAGACGTTGGAAAGGCAGAAGAGGGCAGAAAAAGAACTGGGAAAACATCAGTGCGATAGCTTGCAGTGGATTAGCAGTGACAGGACGATTCAATACACAGTATTAACTCCTTCGGCAAAATAAGAATCTCGAAGTTGCATAGGCCTAATGCCTATTATAATGTCGTGATTTGTTTCATTTTATTGCAAGCAGCCGTTGTGTTAAGGGCCAAACACGAAAATCTTCAAAATCAGTACGTATTAATGTGAACACGGTTTCATAATTTGATAACAGAGCAACTACTTGGGAATGCATTAAACTACAATTACGACTGTATAATACAAATGTATTAATTCAAAATTCAAATATTCTACATAATTCAAGACTTTGTATGTCAAGAGTTTTTGCTCGAACCACATTAGACAACTTAATTATTTAATTAACGTCAAATCACAGTCGATGAACGCATGATAATAAAACTTCTGACTGTTCTCAACTAACCTGGAGCTTTGGTCAGCCGCTGCCAGGTCGCTCGGCGATGTTGTGCTCGTTTCTTAAACACAAACACGTGATTAATCGTATTTGTTAAAAGCTTCCTTAACAGTCGAATTATACACAAACATACAATATATACTCCTGCATGATTTTGTATTATATCTGAACGGTTTGTAGGCCTTGCATTTTGATAACCTTAGGAGGGTAATATGAACTGAAATTGTGCTGAAGCTATAAAACTTTACAAAACGTGCCGCGGATTACGCCTATGTCTTTAGCACAAATAAGACAAGTTGATATACTGATGGTAGCGACAGTCTGCATCTCCGCCGCTGCAGAGATCGACCAGTCGTAGTCGCCAGATAGCGTCAATGTGCACCTCATCTAATTCACGGTTACTCGGGGAGACACGAGTCTGCCCCCAAACAGCACCATCTCAATCGCTTCAGCCGTTTTGCGGGGTCCACCTGTGTGTCCATCACGTCAGTAACAATAGCGCAATCAGGACTGACTCCACGGATTCCCCGGACTGTTTACCGATACTTCTGGGGATATCCGTTTTTTACTTTTTAGTTTTTCTGTGGCCATCACACAGATAGAGACAGACATAAAATACGATATGATAAGAGATGCTATTTTAACGTGTGCTCAAAAGCTGACATAAGTCAGCTTAATCTACTGCATGGAACCAAAACTAAAAAGTGGAAAACAGGAAAACTAAAAAGTAAAAAACGGATATGCTCAGAAGTATCGGTAAACAGTCCAGGGAATCCGTGGAGTCAGTCCAGATGTGCGCTATTGTCACTGACGTCGTAGCAATGCGTACAGCGTGCGAACTAAAATTGATGTCGGCAACAGAGAGCAAGGCAACAGAGACAGCTTCCAGTCGACCTGTGCGTGGCTGCATCTGCTCAGTGAACTGATCGTCATCGAGCTGGCCGCGGATGAGCTTCCTCTCGGTGGTCAGACGCCGCTGTCCGGTCGTCTTGACGCGCTTCTTGGCCAGCTCGCCGCCCGGGAGCGTCTCGGCCGTGTCGTACACGTCCGTCATCACCTCACACACCAACCGGCACGCTAGCTACTTCCCGTTTTATGGATGACCTCATGCTAGCACATCACGGCCAGGACAAGTAGATCCGAAAAAGATGTAAACTCAAAGTGAGTCAACAGAGGACAGCGTGGATTTGACACCTCGGTGTATACTCAAACTGACCAACCAGAGGGCAACACAGGACGGGAGGCGGAGTCCGATGTCTACGACTGCCTTGCTCATTATTCGTTTAAAATGTTGTAAAAAAGGTAGCCCATACTCGATTACCGAGTGTAGGGTTCCGGAGCTGATCCCGGTTCTTGGCAGTCAGCCTGCAGGTGACGTAAGTCATAAACCCGACGGTATAGGCTGCCATTACTTTCCGCCAGGCCTGCAGTTACCCCCACAACACTTAAGAGGGCTGCTAACAAGTTTGCTGCTTGGTGAACAGAGGCACGATGGGTGTGAACAGTTTGCCTAAGACTGTTACCGGACATCGTCGCGGCTGTGATTTGAACCCTGGCCCTTCTGCGCCTGAGTCCAGCACGTTAACCACACTCGTCTAACGAGCAACCCTTAAAATGTTGTACAGACCGTTTAAAAAGGCAATTTTCGTTTAAACGCGTGCCTCGCTAATCACCTGCGGCTGATCCTCGCTGACGTCGACGTAGCGCTGGACCGGCGGCTCGGCGGCGGCGGCGGCGGCGACCTCGTCGTCGGGCAGCAGGGCGCGCATCACGACCGTCTTGCGCTCGACCGTCGTCACGATCCGCTTCCGCACGACCGTCGAGTCGGGCAGCGTCTCCTCGAACTCCTGGACGTCGCGCTCGACCGCCGGCTCCGTCTCCACCACGTCCGCGTAGACGCCGAACCGCCGCAGGTCCGCCTCGGACCCGGCCGGGCTCGGACCGTCGGTCGGCGACACCGGCTCCCCGTCGTCGCTGACGCTCGACCGCCGACTCGAGCCCGGCGACCGCTGCGTCTCTCTCACCGTGTCCTCGACCACCTCGCCCTCCAGACCCACTCGACGCACCTTCCGCTCCACGCTGTCCTCCTGCTGGCTGCCGGGCGCCCGCAGACTGGCCGTGATTGTGACCACCTTCCTCTTGAGCGGCGCTCCGTCGGACGTCATCTCCTGGAAGAACTGCTCCGCAGTCCTCGTCTGGACGTCGTCGCCGAACGGTTCGACGACACCCGGCAACATCTCCGTCACTCGCTCGTTCACGTCGGCGCTGACGGTCTCCTCGCGGACGCTCGAGTCGGTCACGACGCCGTCGGTCCGCGTTATCACGCGCACCGGCTTCACGTACCTGGTCGTCTCGATGCGCCGTCTCACGACCGTGCCGTCGTCCAGTCGCCTGCTGTCGTCCGTCACGTCAGTCCGCGGCTCTACAGGGCCCTCGATGAACTTCTGCGTCACCTGCGGCTCGGCGGTTCGCCGGTAGCTGGTCGTCGTGACCGTCTTGGCGGCGCGCGTCCCGTCAGGCAGCGTCTCGTGCGTCCGTTCAACTGTCGTCGTCGCCTTCACTTTGTCCGTCTCGCGCGGTTCGCCGACTCCAGGGCCAAGCTGCTGGACGGTCTCGTCGACGGCCGCGTCCAGAGTCACTTCGCGGTAGTTGGTGACGGTCGGAACGCCGTCGACGACCGTGACGTCAGTCAGCGGGCGCACTCTCTTGGTCGTCACGCGCTTCGTCCGAGCCTTGGTACCGTCATCGAGCGTCTTCTCACTCTCACTCACATCGACCCGTTCCACCGCCTCGCCTTCCACCGTCCTCATCGTCGGCGGCTTGGTTTCCGGCTGTTTGAGGTGGACCGTCATCTTGACCAGTTTGCGGCGCACGACGACGCCGTCGGGCGACGTCTGCTCCGAGTGGTCGACCGAGATGTCGTTGTCGCAGTTCTTGGCGTACGGTTCGATGACGCCCGGCGGCAGCTGCAGCACGTTCTCCTCAACATCAATGCCGACAACCTTGTCACGTGTCACCGGCTCAGCTGCAGCAGCTGCACCCGGCCGCGGTGGTTCGGTGACTGATTTGATGTGTTTCGTCGTGATCACTTTGCGGACGATAGTCGTCCCGTCCTCCAGATTCTCCTCGTACTGCTTCGTCTCCGTCTCAGAGCGGACCGGTCCGTCCACCTCAGTGGTACGCTGAGGCTCGACCGCCGGTTTGTCGTCAGTCGGCAGCTTTGCGGGTTTCGGCTGATCGCGAATTCGGACGACCATGCGGACGATCTTTCGTTTAGCGGGTGTGCCGTCCGGGAGCGCGTCATCCCGCTGAGAGACGGTGATGTCGGTGTCAGTGTTGGCGCCGGAAGGCTCAATCACGCCCGGCGGAAGTTCCAGGAGATTCTCCTCGATGGTCGCTCCGACCACCTTGTCGCGCAGGAACTTGACAACCTCTTTCCCGGCGTCCGTGACGGTGACCTCTGACACGGGTCGGATCTTCCGGGTGGTGATGATCTTGCGGCGGATCGTGCTGCCGTCCGGAAGACACTGCTCGTCCTGCTCGACGCTCGCGCGCAACTCGACGTCACCCTCGACGAGTCGCGTCCGCGGCGCTCGGAACGTGACGACGGTCGTGGCGGCCGTCTTGCGGACCGGCGTCCCGTCCGCCAGCGTCCGCTCCGACTTCTGCACCGAGATGGTCGTGTCGCAGTTGTCGCCGTGTGGCTCGGCGACGCCCGGCGCCAGAGCCAGCAGGTTCTCGTCGATCTCGACGTCAATCAGCCGCTCGCCCGGGCGCCGTCCAGCCACGCTCGGTGACTCGGGGACGTAGCGCCGCGTGACGGCAACGATCCGTCGAATCGTGGTCCCGTCGTCCAGAGCGCGCTGGAACTCCAGCACGCTCGTCCTCGATCGAACGTCGCCACCTGGCGTCGGTCGTGCGACTCCGTCGACACTCTTGCGTTCCGCCGGTGGCTCAGTCGGCGACAGCAGCTCGTTGATCTTGTTGACGGCCGCCGTCTCCGTGTCCGCGACGGTGTTTTCGATCTCGTGCAGCAGATCGCGCACAGCAGGGCTCGTCACGACCGGCTTGCGGCGCACCTTGGTCCGCCTGACCGTTCTCTTCACCGGCACACCGTCAACCACCTCGTCGTCCAGACGATCAACAGTTGTCTCGCTTTCTACGTCCGGCCCACAGGCACTCTTCACGCCCGCCGGCAGTTCCGTGTAGCTGTCTTCAATCTCCTTGTCAACCACCTTTTCACGTACGGTGGATCCGGCTGGACGCCCATTAATTATCGTTACTTCCTCTATTGGTTTGATGTGTGTGACTGTTGTCGCTTTATGTTTCTCTGTCCCGCCATTCGGCAGACGACGCTCATCTTCGCTGACGTCTGTTTTTGATTTGATCGGTCCTTCGATTACCTGTTTCTGCGCAGAAGGTGCGACATCAGCTGGTAAACCACGTACGTCTGTAGGTCTGACACTCTCGCCCGGTGTACGAGGGGCATTTGCATCAGGTTCTGGTGTCTTTCCGGCAATATCTCCCGGTAGTCCGGGGGTGGTTCCAGCGGGCGGCGTGACTTCAGTTCCGGCAGGTAGACCGGGTGTTGGTGCTGGCTGTTGGGCATGGTCCTCGTCAGGTTTCTTGTTGGGCGTGACGACCAGCTTGACGACCTTGCGTTTCACCGGAATTCCGTTGGGCAGGTTCTCGTCGACGTTGTCCACCGTGACGTCGGTGCTCACGTTGCTGCCGTACGGCTCGATCACTCCCGGATGCAGCTCCAGCACGTTGCGTAGAGTCTCGACTCTGACTGGTTCTTCGCTCAACGGCAGTCGAACCTCCTTGCCGTCGACGCGGCGCACCTCCACCACCGGCCTAAAGTAGTCCGTCTCCGTCGTCTTCTCCGCCACCAGCGTCCCGTCGTCCAGATTACGCCGATCTTCCGCAGTCTTCAACCTAGACTGCGTGTCTCCCTTAACGATTCTGCCCGGCTTCGGCGACCCAGCAGGAACGGGTGTCTTAAAGCTGACATTGGTTGTCACGGTCTTCTTGCTGACCGGAGTGCCGTCAGGCGCCTGTCCGTCTGTCTTGACGACGTCAATGTCACACTCGACGTTATTTCCTCCCGGTTCAATACTTCCGGCCGGCAGTTTTAGCACGTTTTCTTCAATCTCGGTGCCAACAACTTGTGGCGAAGGCACCTGGTCAGCGGCTGTATCGCCGGCTGTTGCCGGCTGAAGGCGCTGCGTTGTCGTAACCTTCTGAATCAGCACGTCGCCGTTGTTGAGACCGCGGCGATACTCCTTGGTCGTTTTGCGCGGAACAGCAGTTCCTGCGCCAGGTAACAGAGCAGTTTGACCAGTAGAACCGTCAGTAACTGGCATCACAAAGCCCTGCTGACCAGTTGGCGGCACACCCGCTGTAATTCTGCCGGCGTCCTGAGGCTGCGCCGGTTTGACTGGCGCACCGACATCATCAGGTATGCGGCCAGCCCGCGGTGCCGTCTGTGCTTGTAGCTTACTACTATCCACAGGTCTCTCGCCTGGTATAACACCTCTAGATTGCGGTCCTTCATCTTTAGACAATAACGGTGTCACCGGTAACTGCTGTGGTTTAGTCGACCTCGGACTGTCTAGCTTACTGCCTTTGTCTGAAGGCGTAGCTTCTCTATGTACTGGTACACCACCAAATGGCGTGCCTTCCATACCTCTAGCGTTTGGTGGAACATTTCGTACATCAATGTTGACTATATTTTTCTTGACTGGAGGCTGCCATCGGGCAGAGTGTCTTCAAAATGAGCTTCGGTGGTTTCGCTCTCGATATTGCTGCCGTACGGGTACAGCACGCCAGGCGCCATCCTCATGACGACTTCCTGGATGTCGGTTCGTATCAGTTTTTCGCCGACAAGTCGCTCAGAGCTGCGTCCGTCCAACTCGCTGACTTCAAAGACCGGAGCCGCGTGTCGCGTCGTCGTCGTTTTCCACTTGACCGTCGTTCCGTCGTTCAAAGTCTGCTCGTCCTCGCTCACCTCGGCCTTCGACGACACTGCGCCAAATCTGCGGGTAACTCGCGGCTTTCCGGGTCCACCTTCGGTCAAGACGACAGGAGTCAGTGGCACGTCAGCAGCGGCGGAAGGCGGCGGCACTGTGTCGTCGTCCTCGTCAGACTTCAGCAGATCCTCCATTCGCTCCAGTGCGGACTTGGCCGGTAACTGCTGCTGAGCGGGACGCTTCTCTAATGCAGGCTCGGTGTCAACTGGGACCATTTCATCCGAACTCGGTTTCAGTTTAACAGTCAGGACTGTGACCGTTTTACTGCGAGGTGCTCCATTCGGAAGAACGTCATCATACCTGTCAGTGCTGACCTTAGCCACGACGTTGCTTCCATATGGTTCAACGATTCCAGGAGGAAGGTGAACACTGTTTTCTTCCACGTCAACCCTCACGATCTTTTCGTGCACTTTCGGCTCCTTTAGATTGTTCTTTCTCGACGGATATTCTGTGACCGGCCTGAAGCTAGTTACCAGAGCAATCTGGCGCTTAACTGTTGAACCGTCAGACAAAGCTTGTTGTTCTTCAGTTATTTCCCTTCTGGATTTTACGTCACCTTCTATTATCGGCTCGGGAGATGGTCTCCTGGCTATTTCCTTTGAAGCGTACGCTGCCTGAACTGGAAGGACAGTTTCTGGTGGTTCATCACCAGGGCCTGGCCATTCGAGTTTATTGGGTTTGTCGGCGTCTGGCGACACGTATTCCACGTCCCCGGCGGCACCCTGCTGTCGACCCTTGCGTAATGTCGGCGTCCACACACTGTCTGGGAGCGTGGCTCGAAGCATGCAAACAGGCGTGGGTGGTCTCTTGTCTGCTGGAGATCTAGGACATTTCGTAAATGCCAGGACGCCGGTAGGTACGTCGGCGATGTTACGGATTCTAACATCCATCGGCAACTCGTTCGCTTGGAATGGATGGAAAGGAACGCTAACTGCCGAAACCAATGGATCGATGACTGGAATCAGATTTTCAGTGAAGTCCACAAACTGAGGTTTGCCATCAACAACCTGTCAAAACGCAAAATGTTTATTATAACGATACAAGATTATACGTGTACAAATGCGTTAAAAG
>Ga0126329_10000253_pt1 | contig 10838 bp, 8 predicted proteins | sample InaspJWI85metaG_FD_104915 | JGI IMG/M metagenome (GOLD analysis project Ga0126329, IMG submission 104915) | Marine gutless worms symbiont microbial communities from Oahu, Hawaii - Inanidrilus sp. 2 OAHU.JWI-85 metaG | ecosystem: Host-associated > Annelida > Digestive system > Unclassified...
CGGCTACTGGCTAGCGGCAGTGTGCGGCTGGTTGTCTGTAAGTAAGTAAGTAACAAGTGTATAGCAGTTCGCAAGGTTGCCACACCGCTACGGAAACTCACATACCACATGGGATCACACAGTGTTACCTGCCACCCGGCAGAGGTGATATTCCCTCCCTTACCTCAGCCGAAACTGGTACTCGATTAAGCGACCCCGGAGGGATGCAAGGCTGAGTTGACCTAGTTGGCTTGTTACATACCGAGATGGTATACCCGCCGAAAGACGGTCACCCATCCAGGTACTAACCGGGCCCGACGTGCATTAACTTCGTTCATGCGACGAACGCCGCTAACCACTACGCCGCGCTGTCAGGTGCTGACCAACCCGTCGCTGCTGTTCTGCGATGAGCCGACGTCGGGGCTCGACTCGTTCATGGCTGAGAGCGTGGTCGTGTGTCTCAAGCGGTTGGCGAGGGGCGGACGCACCGTCGTCTCCACCATCCACCAGCCATCTTCGCACGTCTTCGCCATGTTCGACCGGTCGCGCCGCATTTCATCTTCCATTCAGCGCTTTCACTCTCGCATTGTCTTCTCTCGTCTTTGAGACCGCGCTTTATAAGCCAGTGTGGGCTAAAAAGTCACTTCAAGAGCACTGTACAAAATTTCATAATAGTCCAGTGGCTGAGGGGGTCCCCGTGTGCAAAAAAATGTGCGCAAAGATTCTTTTCACTTTCGTGAACTAGACCATGCGGCATAACAGAAAAGTGAGGGTAGACTTTTTGTAACCCGGCAGTAACTCCAGAAATGACGTCATAAGGTACGTCGGTCGCTGCACAGACAGAACGATAATTTAGGGGTAAAAGGTAAAGGTAGCCCATACTCGATTACCGAGCGTAGGGTTCCGGAGCTGATCCCGGTTCTTTGCAGTCAGCCTGCAGGTGACGTGAGTCATAAACCCGGCTGTAGGCTGTCATTACTTTCCGCTAGGCCTGCATTTACCCCCGCAACTCTTAAGAGGGCTGCTACCAATTTTGCTGCTTGGTGAACAGAGGCACGATGGGTGTGAACAGTTTGCCTAAGACTGTTACACGACAGCGTCATGGCTGCGATTTGAACCCGGGCCCTTCTGTGCCTGAGTCCAGCACGCTAACCACTCGGCTACCGAGCCACCCCTAATTTAGGGGCAAGGGAAAGAAAAATAGTCATTATCTTGAGAACCGTTAACCACAGAACAACAAGTCATACCTCAGAGTGTTTGCATTGAAGCACTGTATAAAACTCAACAGACGATATGCACTGATGACGTCATTAGAGATCAAAAGGTCACGGAACTCCGCTGTAAGTGAAAATTCGAACTCTCTTGGGAAAATCCACCCACTGTTTGAGAATTGATGTTTTTGCATCCCCAAGGCACAAAAAATAGAAACGATCCTGACGAAAATATTTATCATGATTTATGGCTCTTTGCTGCCAATTTTTTTGCATTAAAATATCGAAAAATGGTGCCGCTTCAAAAATCCTACTCTGACGGCTCCAAATGCAGTAATGCCACATTTGTCACTCTAAGTATGCACGTACGGCTATTTTTCATGGCAAGCTTTAAAACGTTTGTGTTGATGTTGTTGTGCAGCCATCGACGTACCTTATCACGTCATTTCTGGAGATATTGCCGGGTTACAGATAGTCTACCCTCACTTTTCTGTTATGCCACATGGTCTAGTTCATGAAAGTGAAGAGAAACTTCGCGCACATTTTTTGCACACTGGGGCCCCTTTAGCCACGGGACTATGATGACATTTTGTACGTGCTCTTGAAGTGACTTTTTAGCCCGCACGGCTGCACGAAGCAGAGCCGAATGTGGCCTTATAAAATGATCTTCGCCCAGTTGGTAGCCCTACGGGCTAGATGATTCCTGTGAAATGATTAACGGGCGGCGAGGGAGATAGCCGGGTGGACTACAGCCAGGCTTCGTCTTGCATCTAGTTTATTTTACGACACTTAAAAATTGACAATTTGACGTTCCATACATTTCGTCTGCCACGGATTTGCCGGCGGGGCAGTTTTAACTGCCGTTTGTTTGTCTGTCAAAATGTTAAACGTGGATTTCCGCGAAACTTGTGGAATAAGTAGCCTATGAACCAGAGCAGTTGGTTAAATTATGCATCGTTCAAGTCAAGGTTACTGGTTCGGTCTAGGGTTAGACTAAATGTAAACTGAACTCTGCTATCGGCAGTTAGCGGCAGTTGGTCAGTCTGTAGTCTTCTCTGAGCTGTTGACAGAGCAACATGACTTGAACGTACAACTAGCGGTGACTGTGCCAGGTGGGAAGACAGGACAGACGGAAGGACAGACACGTACAGACGGATCAGTGCTGTAATTCTATTGTGTAATTGATCATGCTGTAACTCTACATTATAACCCTTTACATTATGACTTGACTTGTTATCTAGCCTAGTGTAAATACTAACCACAGCCGAGTGTTGTGACGTAGGATCCCCAGACCCTCGCTGCCAAGCCTAGATGTTAACGGTCACCCACAATTTAGGGGCCATGGTTCTCCCCCTAAAAAGGGTTAATTCCACTGTTAACAGAATAATCTATCGCGCGCGCGGTCGCCGAGAATGTCTTTTAGTTATTAGCTGTTTTAATGTGTGACAGTGCAATGCGCCGGCGGCTGCTATAGGCAGCAGCACAATGCGCAGCATCAGATGCGGCCTATTGTTACCGTTGCACGGTGATCTACGGTGATCTACCTGTCCGTGTGTCTGTCTGTCTGTTCGTCACGACCGTTACTCCTCCGAAAACGGTTGAGCCGATCGAAGATGCCGTTTATGGCGGGAACTTTGGGAGACAGACAAGGGACCATCTATTAAGTGGGAACCCGGACCCCCCCATGGGAAGGTGTACTTTTGCCGGTCATACGTGGGCATGCCCGTCCGCAGTCGATGTTTTCAATATTATTCCGAGCACGTGCGCTTTACTGGGAGCGTTCACAGCGTACCAACTCCAGTTCGCAAACTGCAGTTTGTGCGCTGTGAACGCTCCCGTTGAAGAGCACGTATTCAGAACTAGAGTTCAGTTCAGTTCGTGTAATGTAAACAGGCCTTTAGCACACCTGCTTGCCGGTAACCATAATCTATACGAATGTATGCGCTTTTCTGAGTGCAGTTTAGATACAATGTGTAATAGTTATGAAAACACAGAAATAGCAGTTACCAAGATCTTTAGAACCTGCCACCCTGCAGAGGTGACATTCTCGCTTTTATCCCAGGCGCATTAGGCTAGTACTCGGCTTAGCGACCCCACAGGGATGCTAGGCGGAATTGACCTGGTTGGCTGTTTATGGTTGCATACGGAGATGGCTACTCGCCCGACCACCTCAGTGCTAACGGGGCCCTACCGACGTATATAGGGTGTCTCGTTTATACAATGTTAGCCACTAATTTCACACGAGATGTCTAGACTCTAGTATACGTTAGGCTTATATGTTTGTCCATCTCAACCTCACAGTTGCGCTAGGTTGTCATTCACCGTCTGTCTGCGTGTGAACTGCAGAGTGCTGATAATCTCCGAAGGACGAACCGCGTATTTGGGTCCGGTGTCAGAAATCTGCGACTTTTTCACATCGTACGTATACTGACATGCATCTGTCTTTCAAGTCTTTGCAAACTTTTAATCAACAAAATGATGACGAACACTTTCGCCAGCCAGGATGGCACTGCGATGCATCCCACGACTGCGTGTTCATCACTATGTTACTACGGACTTATCATAAAACCGCCTGTGACCACTGTGCCTTGTTACAATAATTATTTGCTTGCTCTGAGCCATACTGTAGAGCCAGAACTACTTACGGAAATTTTTCGAAATGGCAGAAAGTGTCTTATGTTGACGAAGATCCTTGTGATTTATTTAGACCTACTCCTACTTTCATATTTGTGTGAATTTGTTTGTTTGCAATTTAGTTATTCATCTTCATGTATCTATTGACGATTTATTTACAGTCATTGCTCCTTTATTTAATTGTATATCCCTGTTTGTGATGAATGTTGTTAATAATAACCTGAATTTAAAAATGTTATTTGGCTGGTTTATGCATTTATTTATGGTTTATTTGGCCAACATTTCAAAACGTCTCGAATAATTTCTATTAACTAGGCTGAACCAGCCAGCCGAGTCCGCTCGGAGTCCATTGTCGCAGGGGTCAGCTTGCCACTCTGTGGACGGTAGTGATTTCTCGAGCGCTCCCGGTGCAGAATTTCATAGATAAACGATCTAAAAAGTCTGTGTACGTACAACTGTCTCTACTTTAACTCGTAGTTAATGAGCAGTATGTTGTAATAATGCAACTGTCAGAGTTGGCAGAGCATGTCCTTCGACGTTCAACCCGGGCGACTTCTGCATTCATCAGCTGGCAATAATTCCCGGCAGAGAAACAGAATGCAAACAGTTTGTTCAAGTTAGTTTCTTACTTCGTTCACCAGTGTTGTGCATTAGGCTGTGTATACTCCGCCCCCAATATGGCAGTGGAGTATTGTGATCACCGTGTTTGTCTGTCTGTTTGTATAGAACTACTACAAGTCCAATTTTTACCAATTTTTGTGTATGTTACCTATGGCCGTGGCGGCGTAGCGATTCGTTATGTACTTCCGGTTTTACGGATGATGTCATATTTGCTCATAAGCCAAAGCTGTTCGATGTCGCCGCCCAGCTGAAGCGCAGCTAGCCCACACGCAGCCTTGAGCTTGGCTATAAACTGTGCGCAGTAATACCAGTTGCAGGCCAATGGACGCACGGGCCTACTTTTTGTGCGTTAGCCGGCGATTAGCAGATTTAATAATGCACGAGTTTCATATTATACTGTATAATAATTTAAGTTTTGCCGTTTTAGATATTCTTCTTGTACAGCATTAGATAGGACGTAGATCTGCACTGGGTGACTTTTTTCTGTATAGGCGAATACCAAACAGAAAATCATCTGTTTAGTTGTATCTTTTAACTTTCGCCTGATAGTCAAAATCTAGTCTGCGTGTATTTATCAGAAGACTGAAATACGTTTGTCTATGTGTGTTTAAAAATTATTTCTGCATAGGAGACGTGTAACGCCTATGAAAAGTCGCCGCAGTTTGAGGTAATAATGTCGGAAATTCAGGCTATCGAAGACTCGAAGGAAGGCGACGAAGTTTTGGTAAGAAATAATGCTGCCTGTTAATGACAGATGGTTTCCCCAAAATCTTATGCGATTGCGTGACTATAGGGGCCTAATAAGTATTATTATAACTGTCACTGACTTAAAAGTACAAAGGACCCGACATCGTCGACCATTTGCAGCAATCAGCCTACAAAAAGTAAGGGAAAGCGCAAATAAACATAGTAATAAGAAATGTAGAAACGCACGTGCGCAACAATATAATTAACCCGTGACTGCAAACGTGACTGCGAGTAGCAAGACACCACTTGAAACATTCCCACAATTATAGCAGAACAGTAGAATAGAAAACGAATGAAATGAAGATTGTACCACGTACAATAATAACTTCCTGTAAACAGATTATACCTCCCACCTATCATATCCATACCAAGATGTAGGTTTTACGTATAGCCTGTGTGTTTAAAGACCGTGTTTTGTTTTACTTAGTTTGCGCGTTCAAATACAAGTAGGCCTAATACATTAATTCTTGGCTTTATGTACTTTTTGTTGTAACTGGTCATTTTTGCACTTATCATTTCTTGTGTTTAATGCCTGTCTTAGTTTTTAGCGATTATATCGTTCTTCTGAGAATTTGACATTCTTTACCGTCGCAACCCCATTAGAAGTGCCTCTTCAATGATTCACGTTGTTGAGATGGTGGTACTTTGCTGTTGCAGTTTGATTTTGATTTGTTGTTTACAATATAATTAGCAATGCACGAAACATTGTACACATGCCACTTGGCGGAAAAGTGGTTATACAGTCTTTTCTAGATGCCATTCTACTAGTAATTTGATTTTACTGTATGACATTATTGGCACCGCCCGCGTAGTAGTGGAGCTGAGTCTGTGTAACGGTACGGTGTCCGTCCGTCCGTCCGTCTGTCTGTCTGCTCGTCCGTCTGTTTGTCTGTTCCATTCGCCCGCTGCAGCAGCGTGCGGCGGGTTTGCTGCTGTGGGCCCGGTGGGTAGGAGATATCGATCGATTGCTGCACGGCCGGGCGCCGCAGCAGCACGGGGCCGCAGCACGGCGCGCAGCAGCAAATGCGGGCAGTGCCACGTTTTCAGCTGACGCAGGAAGCTGAACACAGACTTGTTGATACATAAATTCTTCTAAGTTACATATGCTGCTGTTTTAGATTGGAGGTTTTACAAATGGATCGCCGTAAGTACGCTCGTTTCTGTAGTAAGTTAAATATTAGTTTTACTAGCACGTTGTTTATTTATAATGTCAGTTTGATGCAGTTCAGCAGGATTGAACGTTTCATGGCGCCAGAGCCGTCAGATATTTCAGAGACGAGCGATTGACGTCGAAACTTTGGATTACCTTGTGAACCCCAAAACCTTTGGTCTCACAATTACGATATTTTAGCCTCGTCGCGTCCAGATGATGTGGCTTGTTGGATACTTCGTGGCGCTGTTCTGCTTCTGGGGGATTATATGATTTCACAACAACAGTTCTGTTTATACTTGACATCTAGGTGGAACTACACTACATGCGTGATTCGGCTGTCCCTTAGAACACTAATAGGAGGTCACGCCTTGTGAGTCGAACGGTACCGTCGGCGTGCTGCTCCGACGCCCGATATCGTGTTGTGATACATTTTGATTACTGCAGCCAGACACGCGGCTAGTACCGGCAGTCGGGTTTTGTTCAGTGTCAAGAGAGGCTGCTAATTAATGCATCGGGATATCGGCCTATCGGCCGCTATCAGCGTTGAAAGTATAGGAAATCAATGTCATAGAAAACCATAGCCGATGCGACAACTAGTCTGAACGTTATCACTTACCGTAGCACTAGCCCTAAGCGCCAACCCCCTATCCCCATTTCTAACCATAACGATAAACCAATACTAACCCGACCCACCCTAACCCCATAAACCGTAATTTCCTTTGCTGTGGCGGTTTGATTGATTAATTTTGATTTGCTGTTTACAATATGATTGGCAATGCACGAAACATTGCACACTTGGCGGAAAAGTGGTTATACAGTTTTTTTTCAAGATGCCGTTCTAGTAATTTAATTTTACTGCATGACATTATTGGCACCGCCCGCATAGCAGTGATCTTATACGCCGATTGTGACCGATGCTCCGATGCATTAATTAGCTTCGATAAGCGACGAGTTTGTCGGTGCGTTTCAGGTACAAGACGACGTGGTTGGGCCAGTTCGGCCCGGTGCTGTGGCGTTCGTGGGTCACCAACATTCGTGACCCTGCCCTGCTGCGTGGCCGCATCATTCACGGACTGGTTTCTGTCACTTGTCTTATTAATGCCGAGCAAAATGAACTTTCGCGGCGGAAAGCATAGCAAAATCCAACTTGATCGGTGCATAGGATTTCTTAAACTCTCAAAATTAGGAATTTTTAAGTACTGGCGGTTTGCCGCTAGTTCCTTTGCAATGATCGCGCCTTCGGCGCTCTCTGTTTGCGCTATACTACACCGCCTACGCCGCCGACGCCATCGTCGCTGCATTGCTACGTCGCTGACGTCACTACTGCTATGACGTCAGCGTGACCAACGTAGCAGACGTCAACTTACGACCTCAGTAGTAGTATACATCATCGTCCTGTAAGACTGTAAGCAGTATCCGTTGTAGGATTCCTAACGAGGAAGGTAATGCGATCGGTCGTGTTCGTCCGTGCGTTTGTTTCTACTCTTGTCTTTTGAACCAACTGATATTGGAGCTTGATTTTTACAAGTATATGGGTCGTGACCATAGCTCGCCGGCAGTTGAAAGGTAAGGTCATAAATTAAGGTCAAAGGTCACTGTAAAATATGTGCGCTATTTACTGCGGCGTCCTATAAGCTTTGATTGATGGTCGTAGTAATAGGTTTCCACTGTGACGTCATCAGCAGCGAGATGGCGCGACGAGGCGAAGGGAAATATTTGAGATCAGTAGCTTAAATAAATTAGAAATAAAATTAAAAATAAGATAGAAATATACCGAACTTTGAACCAGCGCTAGATAATAGATAATTTATCAGTTGTTAAATTAGTTTGCCATTTAGTTAAAAATACCCGTTTTAATTTTGACAAGTTAATGTCATCTTTTCAGTCACCGATTCTCATCCTAAGCAATTAGCACAGGCTTAGTTAATTAGTTGAGGTACTGAATTAACTATGTTGACTTGATGGGCGTTGCCGTGAGTTGAGTGTCAACATTTATGGATTGTGATTTGTAGAGAGATTTGGTGAAACGCGTACCGAACAGCATATGACTAGTAGGCTTACATGTTTGCCTCAGTTTCATCGTTTAATTGCTGCGAATTGCAGTGAGCAAATGTGTACTTCACCGCGAAATGCGTGGCAACTACGTTTACAACATCAAGGAAAACAAAACATCCAAGAATGCTGATTCTACAACTGAAAATCATAAGCGTCGCTGAGGGGTTGAATATCCGGCAGGATTGCAACATCCACGTTAAATACCGCCCGAATAGCACAATTATCAACACACTGATACGTTTACTTAAGCGTTAAAGTCAGGTTTAGCGTTTCCGTATTTCTACAGCATGTATATTAGGCCTATCTCATCATTGCTCGTTATTAATATCCGCTGTCCTCTTGCCACCTAGCGATCGCCCACGCCTCAGATTCAAGCCTTTGCGCTTGACTATTGTGCGCGTTATCAAGTGTATGTATGTATGTATCTCCTGTTGGCATTGCACTGTCTTACTTGCTATAGGCTTATTGCTTGTCTAGTTCTGATTAATTCAGCAAAAATAATATGTTCGATACATGTAACTATGGCGTGGCCTAAGTCTGTAAATTTTACAAGACGTGCTGTTTTGTGCAGTTTATTGCGCTGCTCGTCGGGTTCGTCTATTTCGATCAAACATACGATCAGAGAGGTGTCCAAAATATCAATGGTTGCCTGTTTCTCATGCAAATCCAGATGACTTTCGGGAATCTGTTTTCAGTTCTTAATGTGAGTTCAATTTTTCTGCCTTTTTGTTCAATATAAATTTGTCAGTTTGTGATTTTTTTTAAAATTAATAAGTACATATGTAATTTGCTTTTTCAGTTTTTAGGCCTATTGAATGTGTATTTTGATAATAAGTTGATTTAATGCCTAAAATAGGTTGTTGTCGTCATTACTTAAATCATGCATATTTATTACAATAATTGTCACGAAACAGTGAATGTTGCTAATAACGTTACTAGGACTTCGTTCCTAATTGTGTTAATTTTCCCGTTGCTTGTAGTGTTTTCTATGGTGCCTGTGATGCCCATGTAAGCTTACAGCTGCTATATCTGCGCCAAACACCCTCGTGAACAACCACGCATTTTGTTCCCCAAACTCGTTAACTCGCTATTTCTAACCAAAACTTGCGCATATGTAGATACATACTATTGTACGTAGGCTCATTACGCGGTCCGTGTAGTATGCGGCAAGCCTTATAAAACAGTTAAGTGTCCGTCCGTCCGTCTGTCCCATCGATCGACCTCAGCAGCGGCGGACGGCGGGTTTGCTGCTGGGGTCGGGCGCGGGCAGCAGATATCGATCAATAGCTGCTGCTGACACGCGACGCGCGGGCCGCGTAAATTTTTTGGTCGGGCTGTAAGGATCGAGGTCCAACATAATGTTATCATGTATGTATAGTGAATGTACAGTGTACAAGATAGGCGATGCGTGAATGAAACTCGATTGCATTCACTATCTGACCGCTGGATGTGTTGGTCCACAGACGTTTTTGAGCGAGCGAGCGGCGTTTCTGCGCGAACATCACAACGGCATGTACTGCGTCTCGGTCTACTATTTGTGCAGGATGATAGCAGAGGTAAGCAACGCAACTTCGCCCTTCTTCTTTCACGTGACATACACTAGCAACGAAAGCAAAACAGCTGGGGCCCGATTTACAAAATATCTTACGACAATCTTACGATTATCTTACGATAATGCCAAAGTTACGATCGACTTACGACGGACGTCTAATTTACCGAACATCTTACGAAGAACGCAAGGATTTTCTTATTCGCAATTCACTTGCAAAGTTGTAAGATCGTCTAAGATAGTGTTCGTAAATTAGCTTACTATAATCCTAAAAGAGGTTTTACCACGTTTTAAGTCACTATCGTAAGTTGATCTTACGATAAACTTACGATAATCTTACGATAAATCGTAAGATATTTTGTAAATTGGGCCCCAGATTATAAACTGTAGAAGTCGACGGCAAGCCCGTCGGAGAATGCCTTCGCCGGGCACTCACGCACGCACGTACGCACGCACAGACGGACGGACAAGTCGAAACCGTAATGCAGCGACCGCCCATCCTATGGGCCGCTGGAGGCATAACTAGGAACATGTGCAGTCCTATCGACATGCAAACCTTTCCTCGCATTTTACTTCATTTGCCTATCACAAGTCTTTCCAACTCAGACTTTTCGTACAGGGTTGTATTCTTATTCTTGTCAACGGTTGTAAAGTGTGTAGACCTTACCAGTAATTGCTGAGCTGGTGTGAGTGGTGCAATTACAGAATCCACGAATGACTGTGTTAATGCTGTCTGCAAATCCGTTCAGTATCATATCCGTGCTCTACGCCACATCCGTCCCTCGATATCTGAAGACGTGGCCAAAATGGTTTCCTCTGTGCTTGCTGACTATACCAAATCCTTTCTATTCGGTACCACTCCGAAGAGCATCTCCAAACTCCAAAAAGC
>Ga0126329_10000254_pt1 | contig 10832 bp, 10 predicted proteins | sample InaspJWI85metaG_FD_104915 | JGI IMG/M metagenome (GOLD analysis project Ga0126329, IMG submission 104915) | Marine gutless worms symbiont microbial communities from Oahu, Hawaii - Inanidrilus sp. 2 OAHU.JWI-85 metaG | ecosystem: Host-associated > Annelida > Digestive system > Unclassified...
AACTGCCAGATTCTACTAGAGGGAAAATGTGTCACGTGCAACAACAACACAATGTTGTTAGCAAACAGTTCAATAAAAGATGAATTGATGTGGGGTTGATGTCAGAAATGGCTAGAAAATCAGTGTCTTGGAACTGGAACCTCTGGGTGGTTCTACAGGTCCATTACACCAATATAGGATATAGGCACAGTTGGCCAGAGCCTCCACACTGAACAAGGCAAGATGGAGATGAACAGTTGACACATACTTCAACCGTTTGGTGTATTAGTTGCTTGTGACTAGCTTACAGGCAGGAATTGTGTTTCAGTGACTCGTAGATGATAAAACAGTCGTCAAAACTGCTATGTTGTGCGTGTTGTTGGACAGGTGTGATGGGCATGCTAGGAGCCACAGGTGGCACTGGTGCATTGGGTCCTCAAGGTAGCACAGGTACTCGAGGCTCAACCGGAGGCACTGGCTTCACTGGAGCAACTGGGTTAGCTGGTCCAGCTGGTGCAACTGGCCTGCAAGGACCAATGGGTTCGACTGGCCCAGCGGGACCCACTGGATTCACCGGGGCTACTGGAGATGCTGGCAATACAGGTGCGTCTGGGCTGGCAGGTAGTATGGGCGCCACGGGAGAGAGTGGATCTTCTGGAGCAACGGGATTCACAGGAGTTGCTGGTCCAGCTGGCTTCACTGGTGCAGCTGGAGCAAGTGGTGATACTGGTGCTACCGGAATGATGGGAGTTATTGGACATACTGGACCTGATGGAAGTCAAGGATTTACAGGTATTTATTTGCTGTTAGACACTTTTGTTGCAAATATTTGAGTAGGAAAGTCTATTTGTAAAGCGCCTTTTGAATTAACACTCTGAAAAGTGCCTCTGACAAATAAGCCCGCACAAACAAAACAGTCTTTAATTCGTAATTGAATTGTCCACATCGAATGCTATGGTCTGGCGTAATAAATCATAATAATTAGGACGAGATGTTTTGGTAGATTGTTCCAAACAGTTGCTGCAGCAACACGTAAACATTACACACCATAGCGCTTTACCTTCATATATGGCTCAGTGACCTGTCGGTAGTTGGCTGACCTCAGCATCACATGGCCCTCAACAGAACTGACTGAATGACAGATGCTATCAAAGTAGGCAGGGAACGGACGCATCTGAACGTAATCAGTGCAATCTTGTGAGTATTAGCTGTGAATTGTCTGCAAATGCAATGAGTGGATGCACATGCAATTAATGGTCGATGGTTTTTGGTGATTTTTCCAGGTGGTACTGGAGGCACAGGTTTCACTGGTGCAGCTGGCCTGGTTGGACTGGACGGCGACACTGGTGTGACTGGGCCTATTGGAGAGTCAGGTGTACCTGGCTCAACTGGATCATCAGGTCCAGCTGGGGCCACTGGGCCAGCTGGGCCTGTTGGAGCAACAGGTTTGTAGTCGTTACATTATGGTCTTGTATCGTGGCCGTCGACAGTGCCATTATTAGGGCCACATGGCGTCTGCATGATGTGTGATGTTCACATTGTCAAGGACTGACCGCAGACCAAGTTCGATAGTGGCATTTGTCATCTAGATTCAGCAGATAAGACCTTAGTTAGTTGGTAGGAAATGCACTGCACTTGACTTGCATGATAACAACGACAACAACATTGCTTCACTGTTGTTGGGTAATCAGCAGAAGTGTCTGACCTGTGTAAAAACAGCCTGCTTTAAACGTTCCTGCGAGTCTTTACACATAGCTTTGCTGTTCTATTCATATTTGATCTTTATTTAATGTAAATCTCTCTAATTTCGTCTGCAGTTTTGCTAACTTCCATTTCATAAGTGTTGTCATATCTCATACCGTAACTATTTGATGCGGTCACTGTATGGTGAGGTGTGCTGTGTGGTGTAGGTATTCAAGGTATCCAGGGCAACACAGGTGCTACTGGTTTACAAGGTGACACAGGTGCCATGGGCGAGGTGGGTATGACAGGGTTTCCAGGTGACACCGGTCCCACTGGCTCACCAGGAAGTGCCGGATCCACCGGAATGCAGGGAAACAATGGTGACATAGGAGTGACAGGACCTTCGGGCCAGATTGGTTTTACCGGAGCCGTGGGAAACCCAGGTGCGACTGGGCCACCTGGTCTGAGAGGCGAAGTAGGAATGACAGGTGCAACTGGGCAGGAGGGGCCTGCCGGCCCTGCAGGTAGCACTGGTGATACAGGTTTCACAGGTGCTATGGGCAGCAGTGGGGAAACAGGCGGAACCGGCTCGACAGGAGCGATTGGTGATATTGGAGATACTGGAGGCACGGGACCTGCAGGGGGCAGTGGGGATACAGGACCTGCTGGATCAACGGGCGGTACTGGTCTGCAGGGCGCAGTCGGATCTACAGGTCAGTGGTGTCAGTAATCAGTCATTCAGTCTGTACACTCTCAGTAGGATGTATTGCATGTGTATGACTACATGCACTGTAGAGGCACTCACCCATCCACACGTGAAGCATTTCAGCATATATCTTTCAGGTGTACGGGTTAGCCAGCTACCTGTTAATTGTTTATCTCTACTTATTTCAAAACTTGTGCGAAACGAATATCTTGTCTTACAAATAACTGTTAATAATTTGATAGGGCAAAGTCAATAATTAAGGCTTCTGCTAATAGCTATGTCATGTGACTTTGTGCAAAGTTAGAGGTGGCATACCCCCAGTACATTGTTGTTCTGCTTGTCTGAAGTATCCAGGAAATGAACTGTTATTTATTTGAGTACTGTAACTGTTACAAGTAAACAACCGGTAATAATACTAGTCATATAAACAAGATCAGATTGGTTTTTCGTTACAGGAGATACAGGAATAACTGGTGCAAGTGGGCCAGAAGGTGCAACTGGAATGCCTGGAGCGACTGGTTCACCTGGAGATACTGGTGCTAGTGGAGAAATTGGACTTCCTGGGTTTACCGGCAGTTCTGGAGGGACGGGACCCATCGGTGCTACAGGACCGGCTGGTAACACAGGAGCCATTGGGGTGCAAGGCTCCACGGGTTCTGATGGCCTACCTGGAGCAACCGGGTCTGCAGGCGACCCTGGGGACACTGGTGGAACAGGATTTACAGGACCAGTGGGAGAAACAGGTGTTTCAGGAGTTGACGGATCAGCTGGTGCAACTGGAGCCCGTGGTGCTACAGGTAACAGCAGCAGCTAAATAATTGTTATACATTTCTGCGTCACTGAATATTTTACATTAAAGACATGCATTAGTGTATGCAATCCTAAATCAAGGCTTAGCACATGCCCGTATATAAAGTGAGGCTTTTTCTGGAGTCCACTGGACAGGCTTATGTTTCATATTAGTAAAGTATCATCAATGTTATTGTGCTATTTAAATTGACACATTGTATGAGCAATATCTGGTCTTAGTGTTTTAACTTTGTTCGTTGGCTGACAGGAAGATTATCTGGCCTGTAAAATTTGTTCCAATTATTCCTAAAAATATTCTTTTGGCGATCCCGTCCAAACTCGTAGTTGTTCAGGAAAAGAAGGCCAGTAAACAAAAGTGCAGTGTGTTTGAGTATGTTGATGAATATACAAGCTGGAGCGTGTTGTCTTGTGCAGGCGTCATTGGTCCAAGAGGCAGCAGTGGGCCCGCTGGACCTACCGGTGAGGTAGGTGCAACAGGTTTACCGGGCGAAGCAGGTGTCATGGGAAACACGGGGGCAAGTGGGCAGCCTGGAGTGACTGGATTTACTGGCCCAGCTGGTGCAACAGGAAACACGGGTGCCTCTGGACCGCAAGGACCTACGGGTATAGACTCGAGCGTTGTTGTATATTGTTGTACGTAGCATATATCGTTTTTTCCTGGACTCTTATTCGTGCTGCCTGCATAGTATGCAGTGTAGGGTCTATATAACAGTCGGATGTCCATCTGTCTGTCTGTCTGTCCTGCTGATAGACAGCATCAGTAACGTGAGGCTGGCTTGGTGCTGAGTGCGGGTGTGGTCAGCAGATATCGATCACTAGCCGCCGGCACCACGTACCAGCCGTTGATCAGTATCTGCTGCCTGTGCCTGAGCTGTGGATGCGGGTAGCGTCATGTTGAGAGCCGAGGTTATGGAGACTCAACACAGACTTGTGTTTTTATTACGTTGATTTCTATTTTATGGGAAATAATTGTATACTGTGTAGTTGTAATTGTAATAATTGTATGCTGTATTTTTCAAATCTTGCTCCATTTTCAGTAACCTTTATAACTCAATAATTTTTTAATGTTTGCCTTTCTCTGTATTGATAGTAAGGTTTGTGGGAATTAACATCCATGAAGAAAATATTTTCAAAAATTCACATGAGCTTCATGTGACTCGTGTTTAGTGTAAGCTGCATAGCACCAGCACAACAGATGAATAGAAGTGATTGGGTGGGAGGCAGCAGTTGAAGACTCGCAGTTGAAGTGCATTGAAGTGCTGTGTGTATTATTTACAGGTGACACTGGACTGCGAGGCACTGACGGTGAGACGGGCAGTACAGGTGAGATTGGGTGGACAGGTATGACAGGTGCACGAGGTCGGACTGGCGCCGTTGGTATGACCGGCGCCATGGGGGACACGGGCAGCACGGGCTACACGGGCGGCGTCGGCCGGACTGGAGTCCCAGGTTTCACGGGCGCGTCTGGCGGCCCCGGGGCTACCGGGGCCACTGGTGCCTCAGGCCCGTCCGGCGACACTGGGCCACTGGGCGAGCCGGGGGCGACTGGGGTGACTGGCCACACGGGGATGAGTGGGGAGCCGGGAATGCCCGGATCAACAGGAAACACTGGCGAGGTCGGCAACACTGGTGCGCCAGGTAGTCAAGGAGACACTGGTCCCATCGGCGCCACTGGAGACGCTGGTGCTTCAGGTCCCATGGGCGATACTGGACCCGAGGGCGAGCGAGGTTTTGCCGGTGCCACCGGTGCGTCTGGCAGTCGTGGAGCAACGGGCAACACGGGTGCACCAGGTGAAGGCGGTCCAGCCGGCGAGGATGGAGATCCGGGCGTGGCCGGCGCTACAGGAGAGCCAGGGACCGACGGAGACACTGGCGCAACGGGATTCACTGGGCTGGTAGGTGTGACCGGCGTGGCTGGACCTCCGGGTGATACTGGCTTCACTGGACTACAGGGTCCAGCCGGTTCTACAGGGCCAGCTGGTGCTACGGGCACTGGTGGACCGGATGGCCTACCTGGTGCAACCGGCTCGTCTGGTACTATTGGTGCTACTGGACCTGCTGGATTTGACGGTGATACGGGATTAGCTGGAACTGCAGGAGCAACTGGAGACACTGGATTTACTGGTTCGTTGTTGTCTATTGTTATTCCTTTCGTTGTCTATAGGGAACGAAAGTGTGCTGAAAATTATAATAAATGACACAATAAATTTTTTTATTAGACTGCAATCAGCATTTTGGTAATTTCAAACTGTAACAGTTTTCGTGTGCTGTTTGATAAAATTGCTTCGGTATATTTTGTTTGAAAAATATATTAATATTTTAGCGTTGGAAATGGCCAGCTCAGGGGACCGGCAGTGTGCCAGTTGTATTGGCACACTTTCGTTCCTTATGAGCTGATCTTTTATAGTGCGCTGTATCAGGCATGTAGCAAGAATGCAATAACGACTTTTTGCGTGCATTTCACAAGAGCTAATTATGTTAACAAAAGAAGAATGGACAATGTTAAAGAATGTTAAACAGTATCAGTTTGCGTTTGGTGATTTGTTTATCAAGTACTTCGCCCTGTTGTTCACATTTAATGTAAGTGAAATTAGACAGCACTATGTAAATACTATAAAATGTCTGTGATATTTTTCAGATTACTTGTAAAATTGAAGCTACTTTTTGATGGTGCATAATCTGGGTATTCCAAATTCCACTGATAACTTCTTAAGCTATCCCCCTAACTCACAAACAGACCAACAAACAATAATGACAACATTACCCCTGTCAAAAGAGACAGAGATAGATACTACACTACTACACACATTTAACGGCCCTTTTTCCGGGACTACCCAGGTGAGCCGGTACCAGAAAGGTAAAACCAATTTGGATTTTACTGAAGCAAGAGACAGCGAGTGGCAGTGGCATCAGCTGTGCCATATGCAAGTCTGCACCACGCTCCAAACAGATAACCACGCCAGCACCCCACCACTCAGTGTTTTACACGCCGGATGCCCTTTCTGCCGTCCAACCAACAGCGTCAAAGCGCTGAAGGCATACTGATTGGTATCTGTGTGTTATTGTATTGTAGGAGCGACCGGGCCAGCTGGTGGTACAGGACAGCCGGGTGACACTGGTAACACAGGCGCAGCTGGAGCTACTGGCTTTACTGGTGAATCTGGTGATACGGGACCTGCTGGTGATCCAGGACCGCAAGGTTTCACTGGTGCTGCTGGAAGCTCAGGAAACACTGGAGCTAGCGGCCCGGCAGGAGCGACTGGTCCCATTGGACCTGACGGTGCTACTGGTGCCGCGGGAGCGTCTGGACCAGCGGGGGTTCCTGGGCCAGTGGGAGCGACTGGGCCGGCGGGTGATACTGGTGGCACTGGGTTCACTGGAGCACCAGGGTCGCCAGGTGATGTAGGATCGACAGGTGACACGGGATCATCAGGTGAGACAGGTGTGCCGGGAGCGACTGGAGCGACTGGTAGTTCAGGGCTGGAGGGAGGGCGCGGCTCGATGGGCGGCACTGGCTTTACTGGACCGGCTGGGTCACAGGGCTTGACTGGAGGAACGGGCCCTGTCGGCGACACTGGTCTACCGGGTGATTCGGGAGTGCCTGGCGATACTGGATTTACAGGATCTGCTGGTGGGACCGGCGAGTCCGGTGCAACAGGTGCTACAGGAGATATTGGTGATACTGGTCCTGCTGGCGCCACGGGTGGCACCGGCGCTGGGGGAGAGACTGGCGCCCCTGGCGGCACTGGACCTCCAGGATCTACTGGATTCACTGGTCCCATCGGAGCAACTGGAGCTGTCGGTGCTTCGGGCCTTCCCGGTGATGTAGGAAACACAGGAGCTGCTGGAAATACTGGGGCTGTTGGTTAGTTTCATTCTCAATACCACTACTACTGCTGCGCCCGTTTATCGGCCTCTTTTCCAGGATAACCTGGGTAAGCTGGTACCAGAAAAGAAAAACCAGTCTGGATTTAAATGAGGCAAGAGATAGTGGGGTTTTTGAATGCAGTGGCATCAGCTGGAGCATATGCAAACAATCTGCACCTCACTCCAGACAGATAACCACACAAAAATTTCATCATGACGGTTGTGTTTATTGTGATAGCTACTGCGATATGCCTTGGGCACGGGCTGTGCCTTACTGCAGTGGTTTTGTCAACTTGGCTTTGCATCCCTTCGGGGTCACAAAATCGAGTACCAGCTTTGGCTGGGGTAAGGGCAGGAATGTCACCTCTGCTGGGTGGCAGGTAACACTATGTGATCCTATATGGCATGTGAGTTCCCATAGCGGCGAGGCCGGGTTGCTTACTAAAGGTGAACCGCTATACCGCATTTACTTTTCTTACTTTATTTACACAAAAACTTCCAGTTGTTACTGCTTTGATTGTCCCTTTGAAAAGTAATAAAACATGCATAACAATCTTAGTTACCAACCAACCAACCAGCCACCTGTTTTACGGCCATTATATACACAGGTCAACCTGTGTTATCCGGCACTTCCAGTTAAGAACTAGAGGATTTTGTTGGTGCAAAGTTTTACTGCCCGCATGCCCTTGCTGACGGCAACCAGCGCATTTGGATTAGGGAGAAGATGCTGGAGTTATCTATAATTCTGCATTGTCTCCATACAGTCTTAATTACCCTATCTACAAAAATTGTTACAAATGGTAAACATTGCTGTAGTGTATAAGCCTACCCAGAAATTACATTTATAACTTTGTGCATGTTTTTGTGACGTTTTTGTGACTGCCTCTGAATTTGTGATCGTATGGCAAGATATAATAATGCGCTGGGCACTTCCATAGTGGAAAACTTAAAGCAGTAGTCTGGTGTCTGTTTCAACCGTCTGTCTGTCTGTTCCATTTTTTAAGCATTAATGCAGGAGTCTTTTCTTCTAACGTGAATGTGTTGTGATTAATAAGCAGTGTTCTGATGCAGCCAGCATACATTTAGACTTTTCTGTTCAAGGACTGATATACTTGTTATTGTTATTATGAAGTGTGGTTCAACGGGAGCTACTGGGATTACAAGTGGCACGGGTGCACAGTGGCTTATTTATGGGTGAAACTTGTGCAGCTGGATGAAAACATTTGTAGCACTGTAAAATATTAGTTGTCAATAACTGGAGTGTATGAGAATTAAATTATGGTTGTGTGCAGGAGTTACGGGGCCTGATGGTATGATTGGCCCTGCAGGCGCCACGGGACCAGCAGGGCCTGTTGGGTTCACGGGAGACACTGGTGCCCAGGGTGACACCGGGCCAGCTGGCTTCACCGGGTCTCCAGGACCGGCGGGTTCCACAGGATTTACAGGGCTCGCAGGAGGCACTGGATTCACCGGTTCCAGCGGCGGGCCAGGTGATACAGGAGCCAGTGGTCTAGCCGGTGCAACTGGGGCAACTGGTGCTGCTGGATCATCTGGAGCTACTGGTCCATCTGGACCAGCCGGAGACACTGGATCTGTTGGAAACTCCGGGGCCACGGGGGAGCAAGGTGCGACTGGTTTCAGTGGACCTGCAGGCAATGACGGAGGTGCGGGAGACACAGGTGCAACTGGGGCGACTGGACCATCCGGCAACATTGGAGCAACTGGTTTCACGGGTGTACGAGGAGCTACTGGTGCGACTGGCCTTTCTGGTGGAATCGGAGAACCTGGCGAAATTGGAATTACTGGGATAATGGGAGAAACTGGTTCCAGTGGCAACACCGGCGCAACTGGTGCAACTGGTGCAAGTGGACCGGCTGGACCAGATGGAGTAGTGGGTGCGGAAGGACCTGCAGGAGCCACGGGAGCTGCTGGTGCAGCGGGAGAGCCGGGCGCAACTGGAGATGCGGGTCCGGCTGGGGTACGCGGCGACACTGGAGCGACAGGTGAAGCAGGCACTGTGGGACATGAGGGCGAAGCTGGCTCAACCGGGACCACCGGGTTCACCGGATCTACCGGAGCTACAGGCAGTACTGGAGCCACCGGATCTACAGGCCTGGCCGGTCCGGACGGTTCATCGGGAGGTACTGGCGCCTCCGGTGGAACAGGTTTCACTGGCTTGGCAGGTCCCGCCGGTAATCCCGGTGCTACAGGACCGATCGGCGTGATGGGACCACCTGGTGTGGCTGGTCCAGATGGTTTACCGGGATCTGAAGGCAGCACTGGATTCACTGGAGCGACTGGTGACACGGGATTTACCGGCTTCACTGGGGTGATAGGACCTGCCGGGGCATCTGGCCCAGCCGGAGTGCAAGGTGTTATCGGCATGGTTGGAGATACAGGTGTCAGTGGACCACCAGGGTTCACTGGCCCACCTGGGTTTACTGGTCCTTCCGGTGACACTGGCGAGACAGGCCAGACCGGAGCAACTGGAGCCACTGGAACGTCAGGACCAGCCGGAAGTATTGGCGACACTGGCGTACCTGGTGCGACTGGTGCCAGTGGGTCTCCAGGAGCAACTGGTTCTTCTGGTAGCAGTGGTGATCCAGGTGTGAGCGGAGACACTGGTGCTACAGGTTTCACCGGCGCCGCAGGACCTACTGGCCCTATTGGACCGATGGGATTCACCGGTTCTGTTGGTGTCACTGGCGTGACAGGACCTCCGGGAGCCACTGGACCTGCTGGAATGACTGGAGCATCAGGCGTGGCCGGTGCAGCTGGAGCTACCGGGGTTACAGGTGGCACGGGTGCACGAGGACCGATGGGTACACAGGGGCCAACGGGTGAAACTGGTGCAGCTGGTGCTACTGGGCAGACGGGTTTCACCGGTGGGTCTGGAATGCTGGGACCTCTGGGGTCCACTGGTGCTACGGGGCTTATTGGAGCACAGGGATTCACGGGTGAGCCAGGACCAGTAGGTGACACTGGTGACATTGGCTTGCAGGGAGAAGTGGGTCCAGCAGGTGCCGCTGGGTCGACAGGTGCATCTGGAGGCCGTGGAGATACTGGGCCCGTGGGTAGCATTGGTCCTGCTGGCGCAACGGGACCATCGGGACTCGACGGCCCACCGGGAGTAGCAGGAAACACAGGTGCGACTGGAGTTAAAGGCGAAATGGGAGCCAGTGGTGCGTCGGGATTCCAAGGCGATCCAGGTAACACCGGGTCGAGTGGAACGATAGGTGCAAGTGGTGCTACAGGTGCTACTGGGCAGACAGGTGAGTCAGGTGCTCCTGGGGCTACTGGCAGCCCAGGCGCCACCGGCAGCACAGGTGCTTCAGGACCTGCTGGACCCGTTGGAGCTAATGGAACTGCAGGACAACCAGGTAGCACTGGTGCCACTGGACTGGCTGGGGCTACTGGCAGACAAGGTGACACTGGCTTCATTGGACCACAGGGCTTCACAGGTAGTGTGCAGTTATATCCTGTATATGATACTATGACTTCCTTTCATTTTAATGTGCTGTATTTGTATTACCAGGACACATTTATTTCATTAAAATTGATGTAGAAGTAAAGTAAATATTTTAGACTTTTGCAGCAGAAATTGGTACATCGTTACATAGAGCATATTGCTGCTTATTAATGTAGGCCTAATATGCCCGTGAGAGACAAATTGTACACTGTGTCTCAAAAAAAACAAGACACTAAACTCTTGCCCATAACTTCCCCAAATGTTAACCGATTTTCAAAATTCTTTCACTGCCAGACTCACTGGTAAATTTGCAACAAA